>JAABUJ010001549.1_pt1 | contig 33028 bp, 34 predicted proteins | sample 5559131 | NCBI WGS metagenome assembly JAABUJ01 (sample SAMN10711875, study PRJNA513366) | rock metagenome | isolation source: Antarctica rocks | place: Antarctica: Victoria Land, Mt New Zealand nord | collected 2016-01-07
GCGCAAGCGATCTTGCCGTGGTCGTGTGCCTACAGCTTTCCGGCTCCCGCGGCTATCAAACCCCCGATTTGCAGGGCAAACGGTGACCCCGACCGCTCAATGTGCCTACGAGCTGCGGAACTCCGGACCGGCGCTGACGGGCAAACGTCGTCGGGCGTCCGCGGGCGCCCCGCCGGTCCCGGAGGGTGGGTCAGGCCCCGCTCGGGCCGGCGGGTCGACGCACCCGCAGGAGCGTCTCCGGTCGGTGGATCATGCCCGCCGTCCGGCCTGCGGGAGCCTGGCAGCAGCCGTGCGCCGCGGCGTGATCGTCCCGTGAAACCGAGGGGCCCGAGGCAGTCACCGAGGTGGTGATCCGGCCAGGGCGCTGACCAGCACCGGCGCCTCGCGGGCGAGCCGGGAACGAGGGACAACCCGGTCGAAGCCCGCCGCCTCCGCGGCGGCGCGCATCTCCGGATGTACGTGGGCATAGGAGGCGAGGGTGGCCGGACGCCCATCGGCGGTGATGCCCACCAGCAGGGCGGCGGGATCGATCGTCCCCGAGGCCAGGTCGACGATCAGCACGTCTGCTCCGGACGCCGCACCAGCCGCCCTGCTGGCGTCGGCCACCAGCGTGACCTGGTGTCCGGCGGCCCGCAACGCCCCAACGAGGTTGGAGCCGAACAGCAGGTCGTCGACCAGTGCGACGACGCTGGCCATCGGCTACTGCGCCCGCATCCGGCGGAACTCCTGGCGGAAGGACTCCGGCCGCCCCCACATGGGGACGATCTCGTGACGGCCCGAGCGGACCTCGCGCACGACCATCTCGGCCTGGATGCCGGCGTCGTCAAGGAGCTTGAGCGTCCCCCGGACGGTGGGCGCGGCGGCGGCATGACCGAACTGGTGGGCAACGGCCAGGCGCCAGTGCCAGTCGTGCTGGGAGTAAGGCTGGGCGTTGCAGGTGACCAGGTAGGTGGCGGCCTCGACGTAGCGGTGCTCGTCGCCCAGGCGCAGGTCGAGCTCGAGATCGGTCCAGTCGGGCCCCAGCCCGTCGAGAACCTCCTGGAAGCTGTCGGCCAGTCCCATGGCTTCAAAGCGTACGCGACCCACGACTCAGACTATGCTCGGCTCATGGCCTCGACCGCCGCATCCGGTGCCCCAACGGTCGATCCTGGGGCTGGCGCCGTCACGCTGGCCGATGACTACCGCGTCCTCACCGAGGCCACCGGGCTGCTCGACCGCTCCGAGCGCGGGAAGCTCACCGTCACCGGGGAACAGGCGGCTGAGTTCCTCCAGGGCCAGGTGAGCAACGACATCGAGGCGCTGACCCCGGGCTCGGGTTGCTACGCCGCCTTCTTGACCAACAAGGGCAAGATGCTCGGCGACCTGCGGGTGCTGCAGACCGGCGAGGACCTGCTGCTCGATTGCGAGCGCGTCGCGCTGCAGGGACTGTTCAACCTCATCCGCCGCTTCTCCATCGGCTATGGCGTGGAGCTGCACAAGCGGACCCTCGAGCGCGACCTGCTGTCGCTCATCGGGCCCGGATCCGCACAGGTGGTGCCAGGAGGGGAAGAACTGGCCCAGGTCGAGCACGCCCACCGGTCCCAGGAGGTCGACGGCGTGCCCGTGCGCGCGATCCGAACCGAGGAGGGCATCGACCTGCTGGTGGCATCCGGCGAGCCCTCCCAGCGCGTGCGCGCCGCCCTGGCCGGACGGGGTGCTCGTGCGGTCGGCGAGCACGCGGCCGAGGCCCTGCGCGTCGAACGCGGACGCCCGCGCTACGGCATCGACCTCGACGAGGGGGTCATCCCCCAGGAGGCAGCGCTCAACGAACGAGCTGTCTCCTTCACCAAGGGCTGCTACGTCGGGCAGGAAACGGTGGCTCGGCTGCACTACCGAGGCCGGCCCAATCGCCGGCTCTGCGGGCTGGCGCTGTCGGCGCCGGCTCCGACCGGCGCGCGCTTGGGCCTGGGCGAGCGTGAGGTGGGCCACGTGGGAAGCGCCGTTGTCCACCCCAGGCTCGGAGCGATCGCTCTGGCCCTCGTGCGCCGCGAGGCCGGCGAGGGCGCCGAGCTGACCGTCGGCGACCGGGGCGTGACCGCGCAGATTCTCCCGCTGCCCTTCCCCGTCGACCGGGGCTGAGCGCGGTTGGGCGGCCAGGCGGGGCTCGTCCGTCTCGTGCACCCGCGGGACCTCGGCGCCCTGGCCGAGATCCACGCCCACTGGGTCACCGGCTCGCATGTCACCTTCGAGACCCAACCCTGGGACGCGGAGCGGTGGATGGGAGCCCTGGACGACGCCCGGCGCGCCGGGCATCCATGGTGGGTGGTCGAGGGCTCGGGCGGCGTCGATGGCTATCTGCGCACCGGGCCCTTCCGGCCGGCGCCGGCCTACCGGCCCACGGTGGAGAGCTCGGTCTACCTGCGCCCCGCGGCGATGGGCCGCGGGCTGGGACGCCGGCTCTACGAGACGGGGCTGCCCGCGCTGGCCGAGGCCGGGTTCGCCAACGCGCTGGCGTTGATCGCGCTGCCCAACGCTGCCTCTGTCGCCCTCCACGAGCGCGTGGGCTTCCGAGGCGTCGGCGAGCTGGACCGCGTCGGCAACAAGCTCGACGGGTGGTGGTCGGTCGGGATCTACCAGCGGGCGCTGGGAGTCCCACGTTAGGCGGTCGCCCAGACACGGCGACAGGCACCGCCCCATCTGCCCGTAGGCCGATGGGTGCAACACCGGGAAGGCGACGTCCAGGCGGCAACGCAGGTAGACGAACCCGTCCGGAGACCGGCGCAGCAGCACGTTGCCCGGCGGCCGCAGGGCCTTGATGAGGCGGTTCTCCAGCACCAGGGCGCCGAGCTCCGAGCCGGTCCGGGTGTACTCGACGCTGGCGGCGTGGGCGGTCCAACCCCCGCCCTGGGCCCCGGGTCGGAAGTGCGATCGGGCGCGCGTGCGCAGGGAGATCGATTTGCCGACGTAGAGCGGATGCCCTTCGTCATCGCGGAAGGCGTAGGCGCCGGGTGCGTCGGGCAGCTCGTCGAAGCGCATGCCCACGGGCGGGGCCGGAGGGGCGACCCGGGGCCCGCTGCGCCGTCGCGAGGGTCGCCGCGGGGACAGGAGGGCCGTCGCCGCTCCCACCGTCGGTGCGTGCGCGGCGAGGCGGGGCAGCAGGGCGCAGAGAATCCGAGCGCACGTCTCGGCGTCGGGGAGCGCCCGATGGACGGCGGGCACCTCGATGCCCAGGCTCCCGGCCAGGGCGGCGAGCTTGCGCTGTCCGGCCAGCGGGGCGAGCCGGCGCGCCATGGCCACCGTACACAGCACCGGTGGCTCCGGCCAGGGCAGGCCGCTGGCCGCGAAGGCCGCCTGAAGCACTCGCCGGTCGAAGGCGGCCGAGTGGGCGACGAGGACGCGCTGGGCCATCCGGTCGGCGAGCTCGGCGAGCACGGCTCGCGGAGCTGGGGCGCGCTGGACCATGGCCTGGCTGATCCCGGTGAGGCGCTCGATGCCTCGCCCCAGGGGCCGGGTGACCGCCACCAGCGAGCAGAAGCGATCGTGCAGCTCCCCACCACCCACCAGGACCGCCCCGACCTCGGTCAGCTCGCAATCGGGCCCCGCCCGGCCGTTGGTCTCGATGTCGACGACGAGAAACTCCGCGCTGGCCAGCGGTTGGGAGAGCAGCTCCACAGCCGCGGGTCATACGCGCAGTGTCCGACGGCGTGCACGCCGTCGTGCAGGGCCCATACGGCGGGCACGCTGGGGACGAGCGCGGCGCTCCGGACGGTGGCCCCGCCGACGGCCCGTCTGAAACCACTAAGGTCCCTTCCTGTCCAAGGCAGCACGAAGGAGGCGCCGTGACCACCACCAGCCGCGACCGACGTCACCCCGAGCTGGACGATCGCGCGCGGCGCGCGTGGACCGCCTACCGCGAGAGCCTGCGCGAGCTGCGCGGCAAGGAGTACGAGGAGGCCGAGGGCCGGTCCTGGCACCGCCTGCAGTCCCGCCTGGACGAGCTGGCCGACGAGCGTGACGCCCTCACCGGCGACCACGAGCCGCACGAGCCGGAACGGCGTACGCGCCGCCGCGGAGTCTGAGCCCCGACCGGGCGACCGCCGGTGACGAGCGGCGGCGCGCCGGGGATCGCTCTCCCGGCTCCCCGAGTCGAGGGGTCGGGGCCGTCGGATAGGGTTCCCGCGTCCGGGTGGCCCCGGACGGGTCATGGGCATGGAGCGCATCACCGCAGCAGCCTCGGCCCGGCGTCCACGAAGGGCAGCTGGCGGGCTGATGGCGTGCGCGCTGCTCACCGCTGCCGGCTGCGGGAGCAGCAGCGACTACAAGAACCAGCCTCGCCCGCCCTCGCCGATCGTGCTCGGCACCTCGATCGACGCCAGCCGGGTCTCGGTCTCGCCCTCGAGCATCGGCGCCGGTCCGGTCCTGCTGGTCATCACCAACCAGAGCCCGGCCGCCCGATCGGTGACGCTGCAGACCGACGAGATCAATGGGACCCAATCCGGTATCACCCAGACCACCAGCCCCATCAGTCCCCAGGGCACGGCGCAGCTCGCCGCCGTCCTGCGCGAGGGCCGCTACCGCGTCCAGGTGGACGCCTCAGCGGTCCAGCCCGCCGAGCTCGTCGTCGGCCCTTCGCGCGACAGCGCGCAGAACCAGGTTCTGCAGCCTTAGAGGCCGTCTCAGGCGCGCAGCCGGGCGAACCAGCGCCCGTCGACCGACCAGCACTCGCCGACGACCAGCTCGCAGCGAGCGGCGAGGACGCCGATCTGGTCGGCGCCGACCCTGGCCCAGGGAAACCACGCCGATGCCGCGGCGTCGCGCTCGAGCCGCAGGAGCTCTGGCCCCGACGGGGTGCCGGGCGGGTCGAGCTCGACCAGCAGCTCTCCGCCCGGCCGCAGTAGCCGGCGGATCCGGGAGACCAGACGCACCGGATCACCGCCGATTCCGAGATTGCCGTCGAGCAGCAGCGTGCTCGCCCAGCGCCCAGCGCCCGGCAGCTCGGCGAAGACCGAGCGCTGAAGCACGGCAGCACCTCGCCGGCGCGCCAGGGCCACCGCTGCCGGGGCGATGTCCACGCCCAGCGCCGGGACCCCGCGGCGGGCGAGGGCGACGGTCAGCCGAGCCGGACCACATCCCACGTCGAGAACCGGCCCCCGGGCGCGCATGAGCACCGACTCCTCGGCGGGCCCGGGCATGCCCAGATAGCGTTCCAGCGGCAGTGCGCGCAGGCCTCCCCCGCTGCTGCGCACGCGCAGGCGGGCGCCGGGGGCCGGCCGCCACCAGCGGCCCCGGGCGACCAGGGCGGTGTCATAGAGCAGGAGGGCCTCGTCCTGGGGGCCCAGCAGCGGGGCCAGTGACGGGGCCGTCGCCACGCTCACGTCAACACCGCCGCGACGCTCACGTCAACACCGCCGCCATGTCGCGCACGGTGCGCAGCGTCCCGCGGACGGTGCCCGTCACCTTCGAGCGACCGGCGCGAGGGTGATAGGCAACGGGAACCTCGATCAGCCGCCAGCCCGCGCGATGCGCGCGGAGCACCATCTCCAGCGGCCAGCCGAACCGGCGGTCGGCGATCTCCAGCGCCAGCAGGTCGCTGCGGCGCGCGACCCGCATCGGCCCCAGGTCAGCGAGCGGGAAGCCGGTGCGCCGGCGCAGCTCGGCAGCGAGCAGCCGGTTGGCCAGGCGCGCGTGCAGGGGCCAAGCGCCGCGCTCGGGGCGCCGGGCGCCGAGGGCAAGCTCGGCGCGCCCGTCGCGCACGGGACCGGCCACTTCCACCAGCTCGGCGGGATCCAGCGACCCGTCGCAATCCATGAAGCAGACCAACTCGTCGGTGGCGACCAGCAGCCCGGCGTGGCAGGCGGCGCCGAACCCGCGGCGCGGCTCGTGGACGACGGTGGCCCCGAGAGCCTCGGCCAAGCCGCCGGAGCCGTCGGTGGAGCCGTTGTCGACGACGATCGGTCGGAAGCCGGCGGGCATGCGCTCGAGCACCCCCGGAAGCGCGACCACCTCATCGAGAACGGGAAGGACGACATCGGGCACGCGCGGCAGCGTAGACCCGCACGGATTGCGGATCAATGAACGCGGACCCGCCCGGCCCGAGGAACCCACCCCACGCGGCTAGGTTCAGCGCGATGCGCGTCCTGGTCACCGGTGCCGCCGGGTTCATCGGCTCCCACGTCGTCGATGCCCTGGTCAGCGCCGGCCATCGCGTCCGGTCACTGGACTCCTTGCATCCTGGCGCCCACGCCAACGAGCCTGACTATCTCAACCCCGCGGCCGAGTGGGTGCGCGCCGATGTGCGCGACCACGTGGCGATGGCCGCCGCCGTGGCCGATGCCGACGCCGTCTGCCACCAGGCGGCGATGGTCGGCCTCGGAGAGGACTTCGCCGACGTCAGTGACTACGTCGCCCACAACGACCTGGGGACCGCAGTCCTGCTGGGCGCCCTGGCGGCGCGGCGGTTCTCCGGCCGCTTGGTGCTGGCATCGAGCATGGTCGTCTACGGCGAGGGCGGCTACCGCTGTCCCGACCACGGGCTCGTGCGACCGCGGCCCCGCGATGCCGCGGACCTGAAGGCGGGGCGCTTCGAGCCGACCTGTCCGACCTGCGCCGTCGCGCTGGCGCCCGAGGCGATCGGCGAGGACGCGCGCGTCGACCCCCGCAACGTCTATGCGGCGACCAAGCTCCACCAGGAGCACCTGGCCGCAGCCTTCGCCCGCGAGCACCCCTCGGCGGCGGTGTGCGCGCTGCGCTACCACAACGTGTACGGCCCGCGGATGCCACGCGACACGCCCTACGCGGGGGTCGCGTCGATCTTCCGCAGCGCGCTCGCCGGCGGACGCCGCCCCCGCGTCTTTGAGGACGGGCGCCAGCTGCGCGACTTCGTGTCAGTCCGCGACGTGGCGCGGGCAAACCTCCTGGCCCTGACCGTGCCCGAGCCGCCTGTGGGTCCGTTGAACATCGCCAGCGGCAGCCCGCGGGCGGTGGGCGCTCTGGCCGGCGCGCTGGCCGAGGCCCTGGCGCCCGGGCTGACGCCGGAGATCACCGGGAGCTTTCGCCTTGGCGACGTGCGCCACGTCTTTGCCGACCCCCGGCGGGCCGAAGCGCAGCTCGGGTTCCGGGCCGACGTCGCGTTCCCCGCCGGCGTCGCCGAGTTTGCCCGGGCACCGCTGCGGGAGCCGGTTCGGACTCCATAGCCGGGCGTCGGCGCAGAGGCGTCGCCGCGTTCACGGGTAGGTTCCCGCGATGCGGCTGGGTGGGGGCACCTGCGCCTGGCCCAGCTTGGCCAGGGGTACGTGATCGGCTTCGACGCCCCGGCGCGTCTTGCCTGCCTGCTGGTCGGGATCGCTCCGGTGGTGGCGGCCGGCGTCCTGCTGAGCCGTCGCGCGGATCCGATCGAGCGCCGGGCGGCGGCCGCGCTCGCCGCCCTGGCCGCCATCGGCGTGGTGCTGACGCTCGCTTTCGCGCTGGTGGGCGAGGACTTCCTCATCGCCCGCAACACCGTCCCCGTCCTCGTGCCGCGCTGATCGCCGTGGCCTGCGGGCTCGGCGCGGCACGTGCACGATGGGCGGGCATGGCTGCGGCGGCGGCGCTGTCTGCCCTGGGCGGGGGCCTCGTCATCGCCCTCGACCGCACGCCCCGGCTCCAGCGACCCGACTGGAGGGGGCTCGCGCGGATCCTCGGGCCGGCCGCGCAGGCACGGGTGGTAGTCGTGCCCGGAGGCTACCGGGCCCAGCCGCTGCGCCTCTACCTACATCCGAGCGCCTACCTCATCGGCGGGGACGCCAGCGTGGGCGAGGTGGACGTGGTCACGCGAGCTCCCCGCGGCATCGCGGCCGCTGGTGGGGCGCGGCGTGCAACCTGCCCGTGCTCGCCGCCCCCCTCACTCCCCCGGGCCCGGGATTCCCGCTGACGGGCAAGCGACGGTCTGGGCTGTGGGACGTGCTCAGCTACCGGGCGCCGACGCCAGTGGTGGTGAGCCCCCAGCAGCTCTGGGCGTCGGCGCCCAGCGATCCACCCAGCCCCCGCGCCGAGCTGTACCTGCAGCACCGCTGATCGACCGTGCAATACTTGCGTTCGTGCAAGCAACTTCATCGCGAAGGCAACCAAGCGTCGAGGTCCCCGAGGCTCTCGTGGGCAACCTTGCCGCGCTGATCACCTACCTCATCAAGACCTCGGGCGCCGACTTCTTCCGCCTGATCGGCGAGCTCGAGCTCTCCATCACCCAGGTCAAGGCCCTGGGCGCGCTGGACCGGTCCGAGCAGGAGCAATCGGTCAAGGCCCTGGCCGAGCAGCTCGGACTGTCACTGCCCGCGGCCTCCCGAGCCGTGGAGGGCCTCCACGTCCGGGGGCTGGTCGAGCGCCGCGAGGATCCCGCGGACCGGCGCATGAAGCGCGTCCGCATCGCCCAGGACGGTCGTCGGCTGCTCGGACGGCTCACCGAGGCCCGCCTATCGGGCACCGCCGCCTTCGTCGCCTCGCTGTCGGACCGCGAGCGCAAGCTGCTGCACGACGGGCTCGAGCCCCTGCTCGAGCGTGCCGAGATATCTCTCTGCCGTTCCGGGCAGCCCACCCTCCAGCGACCGGGGGCAAGCCGATGATCTCCGCCCTCCGGGCTCGGGCCGGCCGCCTTGCTGACGGAGTCGGTGAGCTGGAGGGCGATCTTCTTCCTCAACCTCCCCGTGGCCGCCGGGGCCGTCGTGGTGACGCTGTTCGCCGCCCGCGAGTCGCGCGACGAGACCGTCAAGCACTCGATCGACCTGGGCGGGATCGCCACGCTGACCCTCGGCCTGGCGGCCATCGTCCTGGCTCTCGTCGAGAGCAACGCGTGGGGCTGGGGCTCGCCGCGCATCCTTGCCCTGCTCATTGGCGGCATCGCCGGCCTGGTCATCTTCGCCGTCGTCGAGCGACGCACCGCCATGCCCACCGTGGACTTTGGTTTCTTCCGCTCACGCTCCTTCCTGGGGGCCAACCTCGTCGGGTTCATCGTCTCCTTCTCCATGCTGGCGATGTTCTTCTTCATCGCTCTCTACATGCAGAACATCCAGGGCTACTCGCCGCTGGGCGCTGGCCTGCGCTTCCTGCCCTCGACGGTGATGATCGTCATCATCGCGCCCGTGGCTGGGCGGCTGACCGACCGCATCGGCCCGCGCTCGCTGATGACCGGGGGGCTGCTGGCCGTGGCGGCCGCGCTGTTCTGGCAGTCGCGACTCGACCTGCACTCGGGCTACGCGAGCCTGCTGCCCGGCTTCGTGCTGATGGGGATCGGGATGGGCTTCACGATGTCGCCCATGTCAACGGCAGCGATGAACTCGGTCGATCCGGCCAAGGCCGGGGTGGCCTCAGGAACCTTGTCCATGAGCCGAATGGTCGGAGGCACCTTCGGGGTCGCCGTGCTCGGCGCGCTGGTGGCGACGGTGGGACGCAGCCAGCTCGACCGGCTCATCCCCCAGGTCCCCAGCGGCAAGCGCGCGGAGCTCGCCCAGGTGCTGGGCAGCGGCAGCCTGCCGAGCGGAGGGGCAATCGGCCACGCCGTGCGCCAGGCCTTCGTCACCGCGCTGTCGGATGGCCTGCTGCTCAGTGCCGGCGTGGCGCTGGTCGGCGCGCTGGTGGCGGCGACGCTCATCTCGCCGATCACCGCCAGTGCACCCGCGCGGGCGCGCGGCACCGAGCCCGGAGCCGAGGTGGCCAGCGGGGCCCCCGCCGGCGAACCGGTCTGAGCCGGACGCACCCGGCAGCTGCTCGCCGGCCCGACGCCGCCGCCACCGAGACAGCCCAGCGTTCGCCACATCCCAACGCACACCACGTTTAGGCGCGCTAGCGTCGGGTCGATGGCTCCCGGCCCCACCTCGCTGAGCAGCCCCCCAACCCCGTTATCGCCCACGACGGACGCCGAGGACCGCCGTAGGCGGCTTCCGGGTCTGGTCGTGAGGCTCGCGGTCGGGCTGCTCGCGGCGATCGTGCTGGTCGGCGGCACCTACGGGACCTATACCTACGTGCGCGACTACGCGCGCTACCGCGGCTTTGCACCGCCCAAGGACCCGCCCGGGGTCAGCGCGGGCCATCTGGCCTCGGTGGGCTTCTTCTCCCCCAGCCTGCACGCCACCCGCAACTACCTCGTCTACGAGCCGCCCGGCTATCAGCAGATGCTCGCCGCTGGTCGCAGGCTGCCGGTCCTCTACCTCCTGCACGGCAGCCCGGGCCAGCCCGACTACCTCTTCGACGTCGGGGAGGTCGGGGTCACGCTCGACGTGCTGCTCCAGCACCGCGCCCTGCGCCCGATGCTGCTCGTCGTGCCCGATGGGCGCAACGGCAGCTTCGACTCCGACACGGAGTGGGCCGACACCTCCACCGGGGCCTTCGAGAGTTACATTGGCGACGTGATCCGCGATGTCGACGCCCGCTTCCCCACCATCCCCGACCGCCTTGACCGCGGGCTGGCTGGCTACTCCGAAGGCGCTTACGCGTCGGTCAACTACGCCTTCCACCACCTCGACCAGGTCTCGATCGCCGAGAGCTGGTCGGGCTACTTCACCCAGCGGACGGCGGGGCCGTTCTCCCACGCCACCCCCCAGCAGATCGCCTACAACAGCCCGACCAGCCAGCTCCCGGTGATTGCCCCGCGCCTGCGCGCGGACCCGCTGTCGGTGTTCATCTACTCCGGCACGGCCGACAAGGCAGCCCCGGTGGGCCAGCAGTTCGCCGCTGCGCTCAACGGAGCCGGGGCCACCGTCGAGGCCGACGGCTTCCAGGGCGCCCACGACTGGCGGCTTTGGCGCAACCACATGATCGACGCTCTGGGCTTCGCCGACCGCGCCTTTGGCGTCGCCCACCGTGGCCACTCGAGCCTGCACCTGCTCTCCCCCCAGCAGCTCGCCGCGAAGCGCGCCGCCTACCAGCGACTCGAGGCGGAGCGCGAGATCGCCTACTGCCGCGCACACGGGATCGACTCGCGCTCCTACTGCCCTGTCGCGCTCGGACTACGACCGCCCCCCGCCCCGAGGCCGGGGGCGGCCCCCGCTCAGCTCACGCTCGTGCTGACCCCTCCCACCGGCGCGACCCTGGTCCCCGGTGGCGTGCTGCGCGGCACGCTGTCGGTCGACCAGCCGGTCGACGTGACGTTGACCGCCACCGCGCTCGTTCCCTCCCCGCTTCGCGAGCGGGGCCACCACCACCGCCGGCACGTCCCCCCCCCGGCGCGCCAAGTGGTGGTGGCCGTGGGGGCGGCGACCTTTGGTGCACCAGGCGGCGGACCGGTACAGCTCCTCGTCACCCCTGAGGGCCGGCGCGTCCTGCGCGGGCGCTCGGGCGCCAGCCTGATCGTCGGAGCGAGCGTGCGCACCCTCGCTGGGGCGCCCATCGACGCCCAGCTGAGCGTGCGGGTGGGCAGCGGGGCCTAGACGCCGGAGGCCTCCCGCCTCGCCACCCGCTGCGGCTACGATGCCCCGACTAAAGGCCCCGATGGCGGGGGCGCCCAGACCCCAGAGGAAACGAGGGCGAGGACACCGTGGCAGTCGATCTGACCCAAGTGACGCGCGTGGAGACCGAGCCGGGCGAGCTGCCGGCAACGATGGCGGCCTGGGTCATCCGCCAGGAGCGCGAGGGCGAGCCGACCGATGCCTTCCAGCTCGAGGAGATCGAGGTGCCCGAGCCCGGTGCCTTCGAGGTCATCGTCCGGGTCATGGCCGCGGGGGTGAACTTCAACAACGTGTGGGCGGCGCGGGGCGTGCCGGTTTCGGTCTTCCGCTACCACCCCGACGAGGACCACCACATCGGCGGCTCCGACGGCTCTGGGGTCGTCTGGAAGGTGGGTGCCGGCGTCACGCGCTGGAAGCCCGGCGACGAGGTGGTGATCCACTGCAACCAGGCCTCCTACGAGGATCCCGAGGTTCACGGCCTTGATCCGCTGGCCGCACCCTCTCAGAAGATCTGGGGCTATGAGACCTCGTGGGGGTCCTTCGCCCAGTTCACCAAGGTCCAGGCCCAGCAGCTGCTGCCCAAGCCGGCCAACCTGACGTGGGAGGAGGCGGCGTCCTACGGGCTGACCTACTTCACCGCCTACCGCATGCTCATCGACCGGTGCAAGCTCCAGGCGGGCCACAAGGTTCTGATCTGGGGCGCGGCGGGCGGCCTCGGCGTCTTCGCCACCCAGCTGTGCAAGATCACCGGCGCCCAGTGCGTGGGAGTGGTGAACTCCGATCAGAAGGGCGAGCTGGTCTCAAGGCTCGGGGCCACGGGTTACATCAACCGCAGCGAGTACGCCGGCATGATGCGCAGGGGCGGCGAGAGCGCCGACGAGGAGAAGGCGCGCTTCAAGGAGTCGCGCCGCTTCGACAAGGCAGTCCAGGAGATCCTCGGCGAGAAGCCTGACATCGTCTTCGAGCACGTCGGGCAGGCCACCTTCCCCACATCGGTCTTCGTTTGCAGGCCTTTTGGCAAGGTCGTGATCTGCGCGGGTACGACGGGCTACAACCTCGACTTCGACGTGCGCTACCTGTGGATGCGCCAGAAGCAGATCATCGGCTCGCACTTCGCCAACGCCTGGGAGTGCACGAAGGCAAACGAGCTCATCGAGCAGGGTCTGATCCGCCCGGTGCTGTGGCGGACCATGGGCTTTGACGGCGTGGCCGACGCCCATCAGCTAATGCGCGAGAACAAGCACCTGGGCAAGATCGCCATCCTCGTCGGTGCCGAGGGCGAGGGGCAGGGCAGGACGGCCGATGGGATTGGGGCCATCCGGGCCGAGGTGGGGGTCTGACATGGCCAGGCTCGTGCACGTCCCGTGGTACGCCACCGTCTTCCGCGGGGACCGGCTCCAGGACGCCCTGGCCGAGATCGCGCCCGTCGCGCTGCGCTACGACGCGACGGCCTACGAGGTCCACCGGGCCCGGGAGGACCGCTACCGGTTCCTGCAGACGGCGGCCTTTGATGACCAGGTCGCCTGGGAGCGCTACTGGTACGGGCCCGAATTCATCGAGTGGCGAGCCCGCTACAACAGCTGCTACCAGGTGCCGGTGGTCTACGGCTGGCACGATCTGGTAACGGTCGGGAGCTTCACGCCGGGCAACGGCGGGGCCAGCGGAGAGGCCACCTCGGCGTCCTCGGTGCCCTCCGGGACATGAGTCCGGCCCGGGCGGCCGGGACGGGGCCCGAGGCTCCGCCGGAGGGCCAGCCGGCCGGACACGGCCGTCCCCCGCAGGGGATCGAGCACGCCGCCGGCACCTCTCTCGTGGGCGCGCTGCCCGACCACACCGGGCCCGAGCTGGCCGAGGCGGTGCGACGTGGCCACTAGGTCGGTTGTCGCCTTCGCGCCGGGGCGGGTGAACCTGATCGGCGAGCACACCGACTACAACGGCGGACTGGCCCTGCCCTTCGCCATCGGGCTCGGCGTGCGGGTGACGGCCAGCCCGATCCCCGGCACCGACGTCGAGGCCGAGGCCCACGACCTCGGTGAGCGCGACCGCTTCGCCCCCGAAGGCCCCGGCCGGACGGGAGGCTGGAAGGGGCTGGTCCGCGGGATGGCCGCCAGCCTGACCGCCGCCGGCCATCCCGTCGGCGGCGTCCGTCTGCACATCGCCGGCGACCTGCCGCGCAACGCCGGCCTTGCCTCCTCGGCCGCCATGACCGTGGCCACGGGCCTGGCCCTGCTGGCCTCCACCGAGGCGCCCGACGGCGACGCTCTCGCCCTGGCCCGGGCGGCATCGCAGGTCGAGCACGAGTGGTTGGGCGCGCGCACCGGGCTGCTCGATCAGCTGGCCGTGCTCGAAGGCGGAGCCGGATGCGCCCTGCGCATCGACTTCTCCACGCTGACGCGCGAGCCCGTCCCGCTGGCCCTGGGCGACTGGCACCTCGCCCTGCTGGATTCGGGCCGTCCCCACGACAATGCCCTGGGCCGCTACAACGAGCGCCGGCTCGAGTGCGAGCGGGCCTCCCGCGAGCTGGGCGTCGGACTGCTGCGCGAAGCGACACTTGCCTCGGCCCAGTCGCTGCCCGCCCCGCTGGACCTCCGCGTCCGCCATGTGGTCAGCGAGAACCGGCGGGTCGATGCCATGGTCGATGCCCTCCGCCGCGGCGACCTGACCGAGGCCGCGGCGCTGCTCGACGCCGGCCACGCCAGCCTGCGCGACCACTTCGAGGTCTCTACACCAGAGGTCGAGCGGATGGTCGCGCGCGCCAAGGCGGCCGGCGCGCTGGGCTGCCGTCTGGTGGGCGGCGGCTTTGGTGGCCACGTCCTCTGCCTGTTCGGCCCCGGCGTCCCGGTGCCCGCCGACGCGCTGGAGGTCCGCCCTCAAGCCGGGGCCCGGCTGCTGTAGGGCCGGGACGCCGGCCCTTGGGACTGGCGCGCGAGCGAGACCGGGCACGCCTGGGCTGATGGACCCGCGCGAGCCGGAGCGGGCACGCCTGGGCTCATGAACCCCGCGCCAGCGAGACCGGGCCGAGCGGGCCCGGCCCGGGCCCCCCGGCGCGCCCGGACGCCCCAGCCGCGCCCCGGCCCCGGCCCCGCGACGTCCGCGTGGAGGCGCGGCGTCACGGCCATCGACCCGGTGCCGGCAACGGCTCACCCCTGCTCGAGGGGAGCCATGGTCAGCCTCGCGTCGGAGAGCTGCTCCCAGTACAGCTCGGCCGGCTCGCGCGGGCCGCTCCAGACGATGGCCTGTCCCGAGGTGTGGATCACGTCGGCCATGGAGTAGCCCCGGCCGACATCCACCCCCGGGATGAAGCGGGCGAGGGTGTGGGCGACGTGGTCGAAGGTGTTGTGGTCGTCGTTGCGGACGATCACCCGCCAGTTCTCGCCCAGCCCCGATCCCGGACCCGCCGGGCGGCGCTGCTCGATGGTCACCTGCACCCGGCGAGCTTAGACGCGGCGCGGCTCAGTCCGCCGCTTCCTCCCGCTTCTCCCAGTAGCGCCGCAGTCCCTGCCAGACCTGATTGGCGGGCGCCGCCTGCTCGTAGACCGGGGCGGTATCGCCGTCCACCTCAGCGCCGATCCGCGCGTGCAACGCGTCGGCGAACTCCTCGGCATCCATCTCGCGGGCGGCCGGCGCCCACTCGTCGAGCCAGGCACCCACGGCCGTCAGCTGAGAGGGCACGTCGGTCACGGCGCCGAAGTGGGTCAGGCCCATGACGTCCGGCCCCCAGGCGCCCAGCAGCTGAAGCGACGCCCGCCAGGCCTCGAGGTCGATCTCCGGCGGCGGCGTCGGAGCCAGGGCGTAGGACGCGGGCGGGATGCGGACGCCGGCGGTGTCGCCCACGAACGCGTGGCCGCTGGGCTCGTGCAGGAAGCAGGCGTGGTGGCGCGCGTGCCCTGGCGTGTTGGCCGCGCGGAAGCCAAGCACCTGCCGCTCGCCCTCGGTCACCCCGAGCGGACGCAGCCGGTCGGCGGGCACGGGGACGACCTCCCCCCAAAGCCGGTCGAAGTCCTCCCCGTAGAGCCGCCGGGCACTACCGACCAGGCGCTCGGGATCGGCCAGGTGCGGCGCCCCAACCTCGTGGACGTGGACCTCCAGGCCGTCAAAGCGCTGGCAGAGGGAACCCGCCGCGCCGGCGTGGTCGAAGTGGATGTGGGTGAGCAGGAGCGCGCGCGGACGCAGTGACCCCAGGGCCTCCAGCAGAGTCTCCAGCGCTGACTCGGGTCCGGGGTCGATGAGCACGTCATCGACTCGCCAGCAGCAGATCACTCGCTCGCAGCCGAGGTGGACGACGTCGATGGGCTCGATCTCCGACACGCCAGATGCACCCTACAATCGTCATCATGGCGGACCCAGGGCCCGAGCAGCACGCGACGCCGGTATCCCACCGCCTGGCCGAGCGCGACAGGCCCTGGATGATGCGCACCTACGCAGGGCATTCGACCGCGCAGCGGTCCAACGAGCTCTACCGAGGCAACCTGGCCAAGGGCCAGACCGGCCTGTCGATCGCCTTCGACCTGCCCACCCAGACCGGTTACGACCCCGATCACGAGCTGGCCCGGGGCGAGGTGGGCAAGGTCGGCGTGCCCGTCGCCCACCGGGGCGACATGCGCGCGCTGCTGCAGGACATCCCGCTGGACCGGATGAACACATCGATGACCATCAACGCAACGGCAGCCTGGTTGCTGGCCCTCTACATCGTCTGCGCCGAGGAGACCGGCGTGGCCGCCGAAGTGCTCCAGGGCACCACCCAGAACGACATCATCAAGGAGTACCTGTCCCGGGGCACCTACGCCTTCCCCCCCGGGCCATCCATGCGCCTGATCGCCGACATGGTCGCCTACACCGTCGAGCACGTTCCGCGGTTCAACCCGATCAACATCTGCTCCTACCACCTCCAGGAGGCAGGCGCCACCCCGGTCCAGGAGATCGCCTACGCAATGTCCACGGCGATCGCCGTCCTCGACGAGGTCCGCCGGCGCGTCGAAGACGCCGTCATGCCCCGGGTGTTCTCGCGCATCTCCTTCTTTGTCAACGCCGGCGTGCGCTTCGTCGAGGAGCACGCCAAGCTGCGCGCGATGTCGGTGCTCTGGGACGATCTCGGGCGCGAGCGCTACGGCGTGACCGACGAGCGAGCGCGGCGCTTCCGCTACGGGGTCCAGGTCAACTCGCTCGGGCTGACCGAGGCCCAGCCCGAGAACAACGTCCAGCGCATCGTCCTCGAGGCCCTCGCGGTCACCCTGGGTCGCGATGCCCGCGCGCGGGCCATCCAGCTTCCGGCGTGGAACGAGGCGCTGGGCCTACCGCGCCCGTGGGACCAGCAATGGTCGCTGCGCATCCAGCAGGTGCTCGCCTACGAGACCGATCTGCTCGAGTATCCCGACCTCTTCGAGGGCTCCGTCGTGATGGATGGATTGGTGGGAGAGCTCCTGGATGGTGCCCGCGCGGAGATGGCAGTCGTCGCCGAGCACGGGGGCGCGGTCGAGGGGGTGCCCTACATGAAGGCGGCCCTGGTCGAGTCCCATCGCGACCGGATGCGCCGGGTCGAGTCGGGCGAGCTGGTGATGGTCGGCCAGAACCGCTTCACCGAGACCGAGGAGTCGCCGCTGACCGCCGACGCCGAGGGCGGCATCCTCGTGGTGGACCCCACCGTCGAGGCGCAGCAGCGCGAGGCGCTTAACCGCTGGCGCGCCGAGCGCGACGAGGGCGCGGTCGGCGAGGCCCTGGCCGAGCTGCGCCGGGTGGCCGCCTCGGAGGAGAACGTCATGGAGGCGACCCTGAGCGCGGCGCGGGCCGGAGTGACCACCGGGGAGTGGGCCGAGGCGCTGCGCGGGGTCTTCCAGGCCTACCGCGGCCCCACCGGGGTGGGTGAGGCGGCGGCCAATCCGTCCAGCGACGCCGGGCTTGACGCGTTGCGCGACGACGTCGCCGACGTCTCCGAGCGCCTGGGGCGCCGGCTGAAGATCCTCGTGGGCAAGCCCGGCCTCGACGGTCATTCCAACGGGGCTGAGCAGATCGCCGTCCGCGCCCGTGACGCCGGCATGGACGTCGTCTACGAGGGCATCCGCCTGACCCCGTCGCAGATCGCCGCCTCGGCCGTGCAGGAGGGCGTCCACGTCGTCGGCCTGTCGATCCTCTCGGGCTCGCACCGCGAGCTCATTCCCGCCGTGCTGGAGGAGCTGCGCGCGGCCGGAGCCGACGGGGTTCCGGTGGTCGTGGGCGGGATCATCCCTGACGCTGATGCACGCGCCCTGCTGGAGTCCGGCGTCGCCGGCGTCTACACGCCCAAGGACTACGACCTCAACCGCATCATCCGCGAGATCGTGCGCCTGGTCGGCAACGGCACGACCGGCAACGGGACGACGGGAACGTCCTGACTCGACCCCGGGGGATGACATCCGATCCGGGCGGCGGCCCGGGTGGCCCGTGGCCCGACGGGGAGGGCCCGAAGCCGAGTCGGCCCCCTGACCCGCCTGCCCCCGAGGGCATCGAGGCGGTGCGCCGGGCGCTGTGCGCCGAGGCCGTCGAGGTGACGGCGGCGAGCTTCGTCGCGCTGCTGGAGCCGGTGGGGAGCGCCCTGTGGACGACCGGGGCCGACCCGTCCGAGCTCGAGGGGGTCCGGATCCCCCAGTGGCCGGCGCGCTTCGCCGCCGCCCGCGCCTTCGCGCGCGGCGCCGCCTACCGTCTCGACGACGTGGCCAGCGTGACCTCCCCGTCCTGTCCACTCGCCCAGCGCAGCGGCGCCGCCTGTGCGCTCTACCTGCCGGTCGTAGTCGGCGAGTTGACCATCGGCGTCCTGGCCACCGGCTGGAGGATGACGCTCCCGGCGCCGCTCGCCGCCGAGCGTGAGGGCACACTGGCCGAGATCGCCGAGATCGCCGCGTTCTCGCTTTGAGCGCCTCGCCGGCGCGCGCCTCGCGGCCGGGACAGGGAGCGGGAAGCGAGCTGGCCGAGCGGCTGCGGCGAGGAGACCTGCGGGCCGCGCCCGCCGTGCTCAACCTCGTCGAGGGCAGCACGCAGGCCCAGCGCGCCCAGACCGCAGCCCTGCTACACGCCCTCTCGCCCGAGGCGCTGGGCGGGGAGGCGCCTGGGCACGTGGTCGGTGTCACCGGGCCACCGGGGGCCGGCAAGTCCTCGCTGCTCTCCCACCTGGTGGCCGGGTGGCGCCGTTGCCAACGCAGCGTCGCTGTCCTCGCTGTCGATCCCAGCTCCCGCCGCTCGGGCGGCGCCCTCCTCGGCGACCGGGCGCGCATCGAGCACGATCCCCGCGACAGCGGGGTGTTCATCCGCTCGACGGCGTCGGGGGAGCGCGTCGGCGGCCTCGCCCCGGCGACCCGAGCCGGCGCTGCGGCACTGAGCTGCGCCTTCGATGTCGTGGTCATCGAGACCGTCGGCGTCGGGCAATCCGAGACCGAGGTGGTCGATGTGGCTGACAGCGTCGCCGTCGTCGTCCAGCCGGGCTCGGGCGACGTGCTCCAGTTCCTCAAGGCCGGGATCATGGAGATCCCCGATCTGCTCGTGGTCACCAAGGCCGACCAGGGGCTCGTCGCCCAGCGTGCGCTGCGCGACCTGCGGGCGGCGGTGCGATCCCTCGGCGCCGGCCAGATCCCCGTTCTGGCCGTTTCCTCGGTGTCGCCGCCCAGCGGATTCGAGGAGCTGATCGGCGCGCTGGATCGTCATCGCGCCGGTCTCGACCTTCCCGGCCGCCGGCGGGCGGCCCGTCGACGTCACGCCCTGGCCGACTTCCTCTCCGAGCACGGCGCCGCCGGCCTGCGCGCTGTGGGAGGGCGCCGGGCGGCCGAGCGCTGGCTCGAGAGGCTCGAGCCCGGACTCGACGTGCCCGCGCTCACCGCGGGGCTGGAGCGCCGGATGCACGAGCCGGGCGCACCCTGATGCGCCGGATGCTCGAGCCGAGCGCACCGTGATGCGCCGCCAGCTCGCGCTGCTTCTCGGCGCCTTTCTCGGGGCCAGCGCGGTGGCCGGCGCGCTGGGCGCTGTGAACCTGGGAACCGCCCTGGCGGTCGGCCAGATCGCCTTCGCGCTCACCTTGGTCTGGGTGATCGTCAGGCGCTGAGGCGACGGCCAGAGCGCGGCGCTCGGGAGAGCTGTCCAGCTCGAACCCACCCGGCGTGAACCTCAGACCGGTGAGCTCGGCCGGCCCCCCGGTCCGGCCCCCGGGGCCGCGTGGCGCGGGACGCACGGACGGCGAGCAGATGGCCCGTACAGCCTGCGCGGGCCCCGGCGCGCGACCGGCCGACCGTCGCCCGGCCCAGCGGCGAGCGCCGAAACGCCAGGGCGACAGCACTACCGGGCGCTGCGGCGCCTGGCCCTGGCCCGCCCGGCCGGAAGGGGCGAGGGTCCGCCTCAACATCGGATAAGTTGCCCGGCGATGAAGGATGGGTCGCCGAGCCTCCGGGCACTGGTGGATCGCTACGACCCGGAGGTCGCCGACCTCACCCAGGGTGGGAGCCTCCGGATCCGGGTGGTCTGCGGCCCCGACAGTTGGGATGTCCTCGCCGACCGGCGCCAAGCGCGCCTCCAGACTCCCCGGGGCGCCCCGGACGCGACGCTGACGGCCGACGCGGCGAGCTGGCGCCGGATCGCCAAGGACGTTCGCGGTGGCCTCGACGCCTTTCGCACGGGCGGCCTGACCATCCGGCGCAACCTGCACGCCGGCATCGGTTTCCTCGCGGCCACCAGCGGGGTGACCGGCCCCGAGCGCCTCGTGTTCCGACGGACGCGAACCTCGATGGGGACGCTCTCGCACCTGGAAGCCGGCAGCGGTCCCCCGGTCCTCCTGCTCCACGGCCTGGGTGCGACGAAGGCCTCCTTCCTACCCACCGTCGGCGCCCTGGCCCCCGACTTCCGCGTGATCGCCGTCGACCTGCCCGGCTTCGGCGACTCCGACAAGCCCCTGGCCGCGCCCTACGACGCCCCGTACTTCGCGCGGGCGATGGTGGCCCTGCTCGATGCCCTCGACATCGACCAGGCCGACCTGGTGGGCAACAGCATGGGCGGCCGCGTCGCCCTCGAGCTCGGGCTACAGGCGCCCGACCGCACCCGGCGGCTTGCCCTGCTCTGCCCCTCGCTGGCCTGGTTGCGGTCGCGTCCGTGGGCGCCGTGGCTGCGCCTCGTCCGTCCCGAGCTCGGGCTCCTGCAGCCGGCGCCGCGACGCGTGGTCGAGGCGGCGGTGCGCCGGATCGTCCCGGGGGCCCGCGACGGCTGGGTGGCCGCGGGGGTCGACGAGTTCCTGCGCGCGTATCTGACCCCCCGGGGCAGGGCGGCCTTCTACGCGGCGGCCCGGAACATCTACCTCGAGCGTCCGGCCGGCCGTGACGGGTTCTGGACGCGGCTACCCGAGCTCCAGCCCCCGGCGCTGTTCGTGTGGGGACGCCAGGACACGCTGGTCCCGCTGGCCTTCGCGCGCCACGTCCGCGCCAATCTCCCCGGTGCCGAGCATCTCGAGCTGGACTGCGGGCACGTCCCCCAGCTCGAGATGCCCGACGAAGTGCACCGGGCGATCCGCGCCTTCCTGCGCCGTTCGCCCCCCCGCCGCGCTCGCCGGGACCTAAGCGCGGCTTCCTCACGCCGGCGCTCCGACGCGGCGGCCTGACCGCGCCGCGCCTGCGACGAGCACCGGCTCTGCGTCAGCGGTGGCGTCGGTGCTTGGGCTAGTTGGCCTTCGGCGCGCTGACCTTGACGGTTAGCGCGGTGTTCTTGGTGGTGCCGCCGGTCGGGGGGAAGCTGACCGCGATCGAGAGCGCCAGGGCCTTTAGCTTCTTGAGCAGCGTGGTGGCGCTGCCCGTCGCTTGATCGTGACCACGACGATCTCCGACCCGGCGGTGGCCGTCGCGGTGGCCTCACGCGGGGCGTTTGGGCAAGGCACCACGGGCGATGGCTGTTCGCACGCGGTCAGCCGACCTTCCAGATCTGATCGAAGTCCTCCCGGCCGCCGCGCTGATCAGGACAGCCCAGCCTCGCGATCGGCTGTTGCTCCCGGGCGCGGGCCCGGCCGGCACCGACGGCCCCGTCGGCCCCGAGCCGCTCGGAGCGGTCGGACCCGTCGGCCCGGATGGCGGCGCACCGATGGTCGACGGTGTGGTGGGCATGAGCCGCGCGATGCGCCAACCCCCCGCCTCCCGCACGAGCTCCACTGTGTCGTTCGTGGACGCCTCGCCGGTGGCCGTGGAGCGCACGATGGCGTCAGCGTGGTCGCCGTGCACAGACACCCGCTGCACCTGCAGGCGGGCGCCGGTCACATCGGCCAGGCCGATCTGAAGGGCACGCTCGCAGGGCAGGCCCCGGTCGAGCAGGCCCTGGACGAGCTCGGGGGTGAAGATGTCGCGGCACAACGTCGCGTAGTCGTGGCGGTCGGTGGCCTGACCGAAGCGGGTGAGGGTGACCCGGACCGCGTCACTCGGCGAGCGGCCACCGCAGCCGACAAGCGCGAGGGCGGCGGTCATCGCCACGAGGAGTCGTGGGCCCCCGGATGCACGCTTGGACACGACGGCGAGGCTACTGCGCCGGGCCGGGGCGGATGGCCCCCGGCCCGCCGGGCCCCGGGTCAATTGATCCACCGGCAAGCGCCGGCGCGCATCATCGACTCAGTGCTCATCCTCAGCCTGTTCGCCCTGCTCGCCGGGGCAGGAACCGCGGTGTCGCCCTGCGTGCTGCCGATCCTGCCCGCGCTGCTGTCGGCCGGGGCGGTCGGCGGCCGCCGCCGACCCCTGGGGATCGTCGTCGGACTCGCCCTGACCTTCTGGCTGACCGTGGTGGGATTCGCTTCGGCCGTTGGCTCCAGCGGCCTGGGCCACAGCGCGCTGCGCACGCTGGCCATCGTCATGCTGGCCGGGTTCGGCGCGGTGCTGCTTGTGCCGGCGCTCGCGGCGCGGATCGAGGCACCCCTGTCGCGTCTGGCCCGGCTCGGCCCGCGCACCCGCGGGGAGGGCTTCTGGTCGGGCGTGGGCGTCGGCGGGGCCCTCGGCTTTGTCTACCTGCCCTGCGCCGGGCCGATCCTGGCCGCGGTCATCGCCGTCTCGGCGTCGAAGGGACCGTCGCTGCGGACGGTGGTCATCGCCGCCGCCTACGCACTCGGATCGGCGGTTGTGCTGCTGGGGCTGGCCCTCGGGGGCCGGCGGCTCTTCGCCCGTGTCCGCCGCGGGGCGTCCGGACCCGGCCTGGGCCGCGCCGTTGGGGTGGTCATGCTGCTTACCGCCGCGGTAATGGTCGCCGGCCTCGACGACCGGCTGCGCACCGCCCTGGCCGGCACGACGCTGGGTGACCCCGCCCAGGCGCTGGAGAGCTCGCACGCGGCCGCCACGCGGCTGGCCAGCCTGGGCGGGCACGCCCGCTTCGCCGAGCCCGCCACGCCGGCGGAGGGGGCCTCGACGAGTGCGGTGGCCATGCCCGGCGTCCCCACGCCGGCCCTCACCGTCCTCGGCCCGGCCCCCGACTTCACCGGGACCCAGCGCTGGTTCAACACGCCGGGCGGTAGCCCACTCAGCCTGGCCGCCCTCCGCGGTCGGGTCGTACTCGTGGACTTCTGGACCTACACCTGCATCAACTGCCTGCGCACGCTGCCCTACCTGACCGCCTGGGATCAGCGCTACCGCAACAGCGGGCTGACCATCGTCGGGGTGCACACGCCGGAGTTCGACTTCGAGCACGACGCCGGCAACGTCGCCGCGGCAGTCCGAGACCACGGCATCCACTACCCCGTGGCCCAGGACAACGACTACGCGACCTGGAATGCCTGGGGCAACCAGTACTGGCCGGCGGAGTACCTCATCGACGCCGTCGGCAACGTCCGTCACGTCTCGCTGGGCGAGGGTGACTACGCCAGCTCGGAGGCGGCGATCCGGACCCTGCTGGCCCAGACCGGCCACCCCAACCTCCCCCCGCCCGTCCAGGTCTCGGCCGTCACCCCCTCAGACGCCACCCAGACCCCCGAGACCTACCTGGATCCGGCCCGGGGGAAGGGGTGGACGCCCCCGCTGACGGCGGGTACCCGGACCTACCGAGCCCCCGAAGCGGACCCGGGGACCAACCGCTTCGGGCTCGGGGGCAGCTGGCTGGTGCGCAAGGAGGGCTCGGTGGCCGGGGGCGGCGCCCGGATCGAGGCGGGAGTCGCCGCCCGGCGCACCTACCTCGTCCTCAGCCCGCCCGCCGGCGGGACCGGTCGGGTCGGAGTCGAGCTCGACGGTCGCCCCGTGGGCCCTCACAGCGCCGGGATCGACGCGCCGGGGGGCGTGGTGAGCGTGGACCGCCAGCGGCTCTATGAGCTCGTCGATCTCCCCAGGGTCCAGCGCCGCCACCTCACCCTCCGCCTCTCCCCCGGGACGGCGGCCTACAGCTTCACCTTCGGCTGAGCGCCGCCCGGGCGGCAGCCAGATCCTCGGGACGGTTGACGTTACGCAGCGCCTCGGCGGCGACGGGCACCAGCCGCGCCTCCAGCTCGTCGAGCACCCAACGGAGTACTCGTACGCCGTCCGGCGCACGCCGCAGGGTCGGCACCGCCGACGCCTCGTACAGCCCGAGCAGGGGCTGGGCCTCGCCCGTGGGGCCGGCCGCCACCACGGCCGGCGCGTTGCCGCGGGCGCCAAGAAGGACGCGGAGGGTGTCGGGGTCGATGAGCGGGAGATCGACCGGGCAGCAGAGCACCGGGCGACCTCCGGCGCGCACCATCACGGCGACCAGACCGGCGAGGGGATGGCGCGGTTCGGGCGGCTCATCCCAGCGCGCCACGCCCGCCGGGAGCGGCGGAAGCAATGAGGGGTCCGGCGGTCCCTTGGCCGCGACAACGACCTGATCGCAGACCGCACGCAGGGCGTCAAGCGCCCACAGCGCCATGGGGCGGCCGGCGAGCACGGTGACGGCCTTGCCTCCCCCCAGCCGGCGGCCCCGCCCCCCGGCCAGCAGGACCCCGAGCGGGGGGGGATGCCCGTCATGGCCGGGCCGGACGGGCTCGCTCATGGCGGCAGCATAGAATCGGCCCCCATGGAGGGATCGACCCAGCCGAGCACGGCCAAGCGCTGGCTGCGCTGCTACCGCTGCTGGTCCCAGAAGCTCGAGGTCCAGGTCCACTACGAGGGCATCCATCGCATCGATCCCATGACCGGCGAGCGGGCCGAGGCGATCGACGAGCTCCAGGAGGCGGTGGTGCAGTGCCTGGACTGCATGCACGACCAGCCCCACCTCGGCTACCACAACGGGCGCGTCGAGCCGATCGAGGACCGCTGGGAGCGGATGATCATGGGCACGCCCTGGGTGGCGTCGTGCACGGTCACCGTCGACGCCGACGACGTCGAGAGCTGCTCGGGGCCGGAGTCAGGGGACGCGCTCTCCTATGCCGCCTTCGGCGACCACGGGACGCGCGAGTTCTTCACCCACGTGCGCTTCCACAAGCACGAGGGCGACGGCGCGGACGAGCGCATCGTCGTGCACCTGCTGGTCGAGCTCTACGCCCGCTCCTCCGAGGAGGCCACCGAAGTGATGGAGGAGGCGTCCCGCGGGGTGCTGGCCATCACCTCGCTGGCCGAGGAGTCACGCCCCCCGACCTCCTCCGACGACCCACACTGACGGGGATCCGTCCGGGCTGGAGCCGACCAACTCACCTCCCACCGCGGTCACGCCGATGGCCTGGGTGGTTGGGCATGCCCGGAATCCGCCGCCTTCTTGCCCTCCTCCTCCTCGCCGCGCTGGCCATCGCCGCCGCGGCCCTGGCTCGCCCGAGCCACCACCATCACCGCGGTACTGTCCACCACCGGCGATCCTCCAAGCTTGGCGTCGAGAACGGCCGCGTCACCTGCCCCGTCCTCCCCGCCGACAACGCCTTCAACCAGGACGTCTCGAGACTGCCGGTAGACCCACGCTCTGACGCCTACGTGGCCAGCATCGGCGCCGCGGAGCACCTGCATGCCGACTTCGGCTCGAACCCGAGCTACGGCATCCCCTACACCGTCGTGGGCGCCCATCAGCCGCGGGTGCCGATCACCTTCACCGCCTACGGCGACCAGTCGGATCCCGGCCCCTACCCCGTGCCGGCCAACGCCCCCGTCGAGGGCGGCTCTGACCATCATGTGCTCGTTGTCCAGAACGGCACCTGCCGGCTCTACGAGCTCTACGCGGCCCAGCGCGCCGGGCCGGGTTGGAACGCGGGGTCCGGCGCCGTGTTCGACCTGCGCTCGGACCGGTTGCGCCCCGACACTCAGACCTCGGCCGACGCCGCGGGGCTGCCCATCTTCCCCGGGCTCGTCCGCTACGACGAGGCCCGCGCCGGCCACATCGACCACGCCCTGCGCTTCACGGTCGCCAGCACGCAGAAGGCGTTCCTGCATCCGGCCACACACTTCGCCTCGGACTCCACCAACGCCAGCCGGCCGCCCATGGGGCTGCGGCTGCGGCTGAAGGCCTCCTACGACATCTCGGGCTTTCATGGCGAGGCGCGCGTCGTGCTCGAGGCGCTGCGCCGTTACGGCATGATCGTCGCCGACAACGGGTCGAACTGGTTCATCTCCGGAGCCTCCGACCGTCGCTTCAAGGATGGCGATCTCGACCAGCTCAAGTCGGTGCCCGGCGGCGCCTTCGAGGCGGTCGACACCGGGCAGGCGCTACACCGCGGCTGAGCGCTTGAGGCAGGCGGCGCCAGCGCTCAGCGCGTGCCGCGCCGACGCATGTCGCGGCGCCGGCGGAACATCCGGACAAACCGGCGTAGAAGCATGGCCATAGACAGACCGTAGCGCGCCCGGCGGTCCCCTATGGTCCGGGTCGTGGCCGAGTCCCTGCGCATCGAGCCCGACACGCCGTTCTCGCTGGCCGCCGCCGCCGCCTTCGGCTTCGGGCCGAACACCGGGCGTCCCAAGCCCGAGGACGGTGTCATGCGCCTCGCCTTTGCCCTCGACGGCTTCGCTGGCCACGCCGGGGTGGTCGTGCGCCAGGACCCCGAAGGTGCCCTGACCGTCGAAGTGCAGGGCAGCGACGACCGGGCTGGGGTGGAGCGCCAGCTCCGCCGGGTGCTCTCCCTCGACCATCCGGGGGCGCCCTGGCTGGAGGTCGGCGAGCGCGATCCGGTCATCGGTCGCCTGCAGGCCGAGCACCCCGGCCTGCGTCCCGTGCTCTTCCACTCACCCTACGAAGGGGCGGCGTGGTCGGTCATCAGCCATCGCCGCCACCACCGTCAGGCCGCGTCGGTGCGCACCCGCCTGGCCGAGGAGCTGGGCCCGAGCTTCACGCTGGCCGGAGAGCTGACTGTCGCCTTCCCGCTGCCCCAGGCGCTGGCGGGACTCGACTCCTTCGCTGGCCTTGAGCCGCCGCGGCTGGCGCGACTGCGCGCGGTGGCCGAGGCGGCCCTCGAGGGGCGACTGGACCCCGAGCACCTCCAGGCCATGGGGCCCGAGGCGGCGCTGGCGGAGGTGCAGCGGCTGCCGGGGATCGGACCGTTCTACGCCGGCCTGGTGGTGATCCGAGCGACGGGGTTCGCCGACGTGCTGCCGCTGAGCGAGCCGCGGGTGCTGGCCTACGTCACCCGGCTCTACGGGCTCGACGAGCCGCCGGGTGGCGCGTCGTTCACCGCGCTGGCCGAGCCGTGGCGTCCGTACCGTACGTGGGCGGTGGTGCTGCTGCGCGTCGCGGGAGACCGGGCGGGGTGGGAGGTGCCGCGGCGGTGAGGGCGCGTGACGCGACGGGCCGGTCGGCGCGTGACGAGGCGGAGGAGCGGTTACCCAAGGGGCATGGAGCCCGGCGAACTCGTACCGGGTCGCTCACAGAGCACCGGTTTGGAGACTTTCTCCCCCCGCCGCGACCTGGGCTCGCTCTACGGCAAGCACTTCGGCGCCGACCCGCGGCGCGAGCGGGCGCTGCTGGGGAGCACGAGCTTCCTGCTTACGTGGATCACGGTCCGCGCGATCACCCATGCTATCCGCGACGGCCGAGGGCCGTTTGGCAACATCGCGCCCGGCGGCAAGCACATCCACCACATGACCTTTGGCATCACCGGCCTGCTGGCCACCGGCTTTCTCTGGATGCAGGAGATCGGCGTGGGCACGCAGGGTGGGTTGCGGGCATCGCGGGCCACGGCCATCGCCTACGGGGCGGGCGCCGCGCTGACCCTCGACGAGTTCGCCCTGTGGCTGAACCTCGAGGACGACTACTGGACCAAGCAGGGTCGTGAGTCGGTCGACGCGGTGGTCCTCTTCGGGGCGGTGATGATGCTGACCACCGTTGGACGCAAACCGCTGGTCGAGCTGCTGGCCATGACTCGCCGCAGGCCGCGGACCCGGGCGCTGCGGCGCGGCCGGCGGGCGGCGCTGCACCACCCGCGGCGGGCGCTGAAGCTGCGTCGGTAGGGCGGCGCGCCGGCACCGGCTGGCCCGGCGGGGCGGCGCAGATCACCCGAGCCGCTGCTCGAGGGCCGCGAGCTGCGCCCGGACCTGCTTGGGCAGACGGTGGCCGAATTGGGCGAAGTACTCGCGCATCCCAGGCAGTTCCCCACGCCACTCGTCGGCATCGACCCGCAGCAGTCCCTCGAGGTCCTCCGGCGTGACGTCGAGGCCACCGGTGTCCAGGCCCGCGACCGTCGGAACGTTGCCGATCGGGGTCTCGCGGGCGTCCACCGTGCCCTGACAGCGCCGGAAGATCCAGGCCAACACGCGAGAGTTCTCGCCGAACCCGGGCCACAGCCAGTGGCCGTCGGGCGCCTTGCGAAACCAGTTGACGTAGAAGATCCGCGGCAGCTTGTCGGGATCGGCCTGCGAGCCGATCCTCAGCCAGTGGCCGAAGTAGTCGGCCATGTGATAGCCGATGAACGGCAGCATGGCGAACGGGTCGCGGCGCAGCTTGCCCACCGCCCCGGAGGCGGCAGCGGTGGTCTCCGAGGACATCGTCGCCCCGAGGAAGACCCCGTGCTCCCAGCTGAACGCCTCGTGCACGAGCGGGACGACCGTGGACCGGCGTCCGCCGAAGAGCATGGCGTCGACGGGCACTCCGGCCGGGTCCGCCCACTCAGGCGCGATCGCTGGGTCCTGGGCGGCGGGAGCGGTGAAGCGCGCGTTGGGATGGGCGGCGGTGGTCTGCGAGCCGGGGACCCAGTCATGGCCGTGCCAGTCGATCAGGTGCTGCGGCGGCTCGTCGGTCAGCCCCTCCCACCAGACGTCGTCGTCGTCGGTGCGCGCGCAGTTGGTGAAGATCGAGTCCTTGCGGATCGTCTCGATCGCGTTGGGGTTGGTCTTGGCCCCGGTGCCGGGCGCCACCCCGAAGAACCCCGCCTCGGGATTGACCGCGTACAGGCGCCCGTCCTCGCCGAACTTCATCCAGGCGATGTCGTCGCCGATGGTCTCGACCTTCCAGCCCTCCAGCGTGGGGATGAGCATGGCCAGGTTGGTCTTGCCGCAGGCCGAGGGAAAGGCGCCGGTCACGTACTTGACCTCGCCCTCCGGGGAGGTGAGCTTGAGGATGAGCATGTGCTCGGCCATCCATCCCTCGTCCCGGGCCATGACCGACGCGATGCGCAGCGCAAAGCACTTCTTGCCCAGCAGCGCGTTGCCACCGTAGCCCGAGCCATAGGACCAGATCTCGCGCGACTCGGGAAAGTGCACGATGTACTTGCTCTCGGGGTTGCACGGCCACGGCACGTCCTCGACGCCTTCGCTCAGCGGCACGCCCACGCTGTGCAGGCAGGGGACGAACCGGCCGTCCTCGCCGATCACGTCGAGGGCGGGCTGGCCCATCCTGGTCATGATCCGCATGCTGGCCACCACGTAGGGCGAGTCGGTGAGCTGGACCCCGACATGGCTCTTGTCCGAGCCCAGCGGACCCATCGAGAAGGGCACGACGTACATGGGGCGGCCCTCCATCGCGCCCTGGAAGAGGCCGCGCAGGGTCTCGCGCATGTGGTCTGGGTCACGCCAGTTGTTGGTGGGACCCGCGTCGGTCTCGGCCTGCGAGCAGATGAAGGTGCGGTCCTCCACGCGGGCCACGTCGCCGGGGTCCGAGCGGGCCAGATAGGAGTTTGGGCGCTTGGCGTCGGAGAGGCGCGCGAAGGTCCCCGCATCGACCAGGCCCTGGCAGATCGAGTCGTACTCCTCCGCCGACCCGTCGCACCAGTGGATCTCGTCAGGCTGGGTGAGCCCGGCGACCTCCTCCACCCAGGCCAGCAGACGCTGGTGGCTCGTCGGGGCGGTGGTGGCGGCGCTGCTCTGGGGGGGCACAGGGACCGGGCGACCTCTCTACCTAGGAGGGTTTGGCGGAACGATTGGCGAAACGCGCGGTGAGCGCGCTCGCGGTGCCGCCGAGTGACCAGGGCGAGCGTTGATCGTCCGTGACGGGGCCGAGCATCGCCCACTGAGTCTACGTCGAGCCGGCTGGGCGTAGCGTTCGCGCCCTGCGCGCAGGGGCCGTCCCCGTGAGAGGCGCTGCTATATGCGAGAGGGGGCCGCGCTACGCGGCGTGGGGTGCGGCTCGCGCGTCGGCGAGTGCGCAGGCGAGCTGAGCGAGAATCGTCAGGTCCGCGTGAAGCCGAACCTGCTCCAGCCCTCGGATGCGGAGGGGGAACAGCGCCCATTCGTTCTTGAGGCGGCTGAAGCCGCGTTCGACGGCGCCGCGGCTCTTGTAGAGCTTGCGTGAACGCCTGCTCTCGCGTGGGATCAACGGGTGCAGCCGGTCGGCCTTGACCCACACGCCCGCGGGCCGGCATTCCCCGGTCGGGCAGCGCCACTTGGTCCGCTTGCGTTTGAGGTCGGCCCCGGCGAACGTCCACTCCCCATGCTCGCATGAGGGAGGCTTGTGCTCGCCGCGTTGGACGCGCGGGGTCTGCTTCAGCGCGGTGACGGGGCAGATGTCGCGGTCCATGCAACCTGTGTGGATCGGCTCGTTGTCGTACCCCTTGTCCATGATCGCCGTCTTCGGGGCGAACCCACGGGCGCGCGCCGTGTCGAGCAGTCCGAGGCCAAAGTTCGTCTCCGCCGCCTTCGCCGTCTCAACGGTCCACGCGAGCGGCAGCCCGGTGATGACACAGACGGCGGCGTGGACCTTGTAGCCGTAGTACCCGCCGCCCTTGCGGGTCGAGATTGCCGAGCGGTGCCCCCACGAGGCGTCGGTGTCCGAGTAGCGTTCACGCAGCTTGCCGCCGTTGCTGACGTGCCGCTGCCCGTTGGCGTAGGCCGGGAGGTCTGAGCCGTCGATCGCCACGTCACGACCCATGTCCGGGTGGTGCTCGTGCAGGCTGGCGGTCACGTGGTCAACGCAAGCGGCAAGCACGGCCGAATGCTTGCGGAGCTTGCGGGTGAAGCGGTAGCACGCCCACTCCGACGGGGTGCTCTCACAGCCAAGCGCGGCGCGCAGCGCGGCGTGCTCGCGGACGAGGCGGACGGCCCGCGTCCACGTCGGCAGCGCATACCGCGCCTTGACGAGCGCCATCCCGACCAGCGTCCGCGTCGGGTAGCCGTGACGCCCCGTCACGCGCAGGGCGTCAAGCTCGGCGATCAGCCCCGTGATCTCCGGGGAGTCGAGGAGTCCTGCGATCTGCTCGGCGTCAGAACGCCGTGGTACTTTCTGCGAGGCCACTTAGCATACCCTTGGTGGTCCAGGCCCCCGGACGTTTCCGCGTCGCGGGGGCCATCATTTTCTTGGCGACTGGACCAACCAGACTACAGCACGGGTCGGACAGAAACCCTGCAACCATGCGGGTTTCCGCCATCGCTAACCCGAGTCGGCTAGGCCGGAATGCGAGGCGAAACCAGCGGGGCCGGACCCAGCTCCTAGACGCGACGCGCCCGACGCGGGGGCGTCAGGGTCGTTAGCTGCTGGTAGCGCCGCAGGAGTGCGGCGAGGCGCTTGGCCTCGTTGAATGAGCCGCGTCCGTAGAGGGCGTCCGTCGCACGGTCAAGCGCGGTGTGCGCCGTCACGAGGTCTGCTGGCATGGCGAGGGGGTCGTATAAGTCGGCGAGTGTGCTGTCGCGGTGGGCGTCACGCGCGTCAAGGACTGCCTGAGCGGCGTCGGTCACACGCCGTCGGGCGGCGCCGGTCGGCGGGTCGGGCCAGGGGAAGGTGTTGTAGACCACGCTCGCGCTTATGCGGTAGTCGCCCTTGAGACGGCCGCTGATCGCGCGGACCCACGCCATCCACGTCGCCGAGTGGAGAAGCCCAAAGAGGTAGGTGTCGGCGCCCTGGATTGTGAACGTGGAGTTGTGGGCGATCACGTCGGGAGGGGCGAACATCATGGGGATGTACCGGCGGCGCTCCGAGGTATGCAATGGGGCGCAGAGATACCGTGCTGCCGGTTGCCTGATCTCGCCGAAGAGTGCGGGGACGGCGGCTAGTCGCTTTGTCGCTGCTCGGTTTGATGATTCGCGGTATGCCTTGACCGCGTTGACCCGCTCCCGTAGGACTCTTGAGTCACGGATGTCCTTCGGGTCAGCGCCGGTCAGCCAGAAGCACCATCGCGACGTTCCGTCGATGATCTGCTCGGCTCCGAGCAGCGGCCAGATGTACCGCGCTGCCAGCGGATCGGAGGTCTCGACCGCCTGCTTCTCCGCTTCGGTGAGCAGCAGGTGTCCGTTGTCGTTCGGCATCGAACCCCAGCTTGCGGCGGGCATCGGCAGAAGCGGCGTCCGTCGCCCCTGGGGGATGACCAGGGCGGGCGCGTCGGCGAGGTAGGGGTTGATCTGCTCGGCGACGCGCTCGTGTGGTGCGCTGGTCGAAGTCTCGTAGTCGTAGAGCAGCTTCGCGGACCGTTTACCGCCTTCGCTGAAGCCGATGATGACGACGTACACGGCGGCGCGACCGCGCGCCTCGCTGGTCCAGCGGAAGCTGCGGTGCGCGAAGTCGATCCGTAGCCCCGCGGCCAGAAGGCCCGGCCAGAGCGTCGGTACCTGCTCGCCCTGCACGATCGAGTTTGTGGCGACCAGGGCTGCCCGCGTCTGCTGGCCCTTGATGTACGCCGCCGTTTTGGAGAACCACGCCGCAACGTAGTCGAGCACGGTCCGTCCGCCGAAGATCCGCTCCATGTCCTTGACCTGTTCGGCGTTGCGGCGTTTCTTGGCGACGAACGGGGGGTTGCCCAGCAGGTAGTCGCATTCGCTGGCGGGCAGGACGGTGTTCCAGTCGATCGTCAGTGCGTTTGCTACGTGGATGTGTGCGGCGGTCTGGAGCGGGAAGCGGGCGTAGTAGAGCCCGAACTGCTGGCTGAGTTCCTGGTTGGCAAGGTGGTCCATGAGGTACATGGCGACCTCGGCGATCCGAGCGGGGAACTCTTCGACCTCGATCCCGTAGAACTGGTCCACATCCACCTTGGACAGCGCGGCGGCGTTGATCGCGAGCTGTCCGGTCGTGATGCGCCGGTCAAGTTCGTGCAGGCGGCGCAGCACTTCAAGCTCAAGGCGTCGCAGTTCCCAGTAGGCGACGATCAGGAAGTTGCCGCAGCCGCACGCCGGGTCAAAGAACCGTAGTCCGGTCAGCTTCGCCCGGTAAGCCGTGAGCCGCCCCCGGTTCGACCCGCAGGCGTCGAGTTCGGCGCGCAGCTCATCCCCTCTCTGTCAACGTCATGTGAGACAGCTTCCCCCGTTGGATTACTGAGCCTGAGGGCGAGAACTGGAGTGCAGGGATGTTGGACTCATCGAAGCTGGAGACGGTGCCGGGGATCGCCCGCCGGG
>JAABUJ010001550.1_pt1 | contig 33021 bp, 41 predicted proteins | sample 5559131 | NCBI WGS metagenome assembly JAABUJ01 (sample SAMN10711875, study PRJNA513366) | rock metagenome | isolation source: Antarctica rocks | place: Antarctica: Victoria Land, Mt New Zealand nord | collected 2016-01-07
ACGCGCTGCAGCAGCGGGGTCCGCCCGGTACAGGTCGAGGGTCGCGTCCCGCGCAGCGGTGGGTGTGAGCTCGCCGGCCACCATGCGCCGGTTGACCTCGGCGCGCGACATCGGCGGCACGGTGGGCATGCTGGTGTTCATGATGCGCTCCTGCCCGCTGTGCGGGCTGTCAGACGATTAAAGGCGCCCATGATGCGCGCTCCGTCCGGCGCCGGCGTCCTTCTTATCGTAGCCCGCGAGTTCGGCGAGGAAGGCGCGGCATGGTTCGCCATAATGCGTGTCCACGTCCGCGAGCACCGCCTCTTCCAACCGCGTCGTGATCTGCCTGGTCGCGATGCGCAAGCGATATTGAATGCCCAAATCGGCGGCATCATCTTTAAGGGGGTCAATGGTAAGCACGAGAACGTGTAGCAAGTCAATCGCCTGATACAAGACGTCGGCCTCGACATGAATGGGGTTGCCGCTGGTGGGGCTGTCAGACACATGAGGGATGGCGACCTCGATGGTGTCCCGGCCGCGGCGGATGCCGCTCTCCCAGGGGCGTTCTGTCGTGGCTGGCGTGCTCGACGTGGTTGTGGTCGTGGTCGGTGTGGTCATGGTCGGTTTCTCCTCTGCTGTATGGTGTCTGTCAAATGCGCGCCCGTCAGTCGGGCATAGACTCCGTTGACCCTGGCCTGCTCAGTCGAGGTGTGGTACGCGGCCGTGGCGGCGAGCCGCCCGTTGAACGTCAGATACGCGATATCGTTGTAGACATAAAGCGCCCACGCTGGGGTGTAGGGCGCCGTCGGTGACGCCGGTACGTTCTGTGGGGCGGTCATTGTCGTGCGCTCGTGCTTGCCCTGGCGTTGACGTCATCGGCCCAGGCGTTGAAGCGGCGGCACTCCTCACGCGCTTGCTCGTTAGCGGGGAGGAAGCGGCCCGCACCGGCGTAATAGTACTGTGGGCCGTCGGCGAGCGGGGCGGCCGCCCCCGCATCCAGTGATGCGGGGGCCGTGGTGGTAGCTGTTGTGGGGCTCATGTTAGGCCGCCCGTATTAACGCGTAGTGCAGCGCCGCTACTTCCCGCTCCAGGCTGTCAACCTGGCGCCAGAGGACCGCATAGCTATCATCCCGTTGGTCAGCGTCGTGGAGCGCCCGCCGCGCACTAGCGAGACGCGCATCGGCCGCATCGGTCTGGGCGTCCAGGCTGGCGATGAGGGGCGGCGTGGGCATGACTGGCCGCACGATACCCGAGGGCGCGCCCTCAGTCATCGGCACGACGACTGAGGGCTCTACCGGAGCCGTCGGCGTCATGGCCTGCGCGTACCACTGCTGCATGTGCGGCTCGATGGCCTGCACAAGCACCACATGCTTACACATCTTGCGGTATGAGAAGCCCGTGCACGAGCAGCTCGTCGCCGTCGTCGTGTGACCACGGCCGGGGCGTGATTCGCTCTCGACCAAATACTGACCAGGGGCGAGCCGACGGACGCGGGGTTTGTAATTACTGGCAGCCTGTGTGCTCTTCACCGTAGACTTGATGCTGGGTGCGGCTTGCATTGCTTGCTTCCTCCGTACCTACCGCCGACTCGGGTGTCTCAGACCCGAGTCGGCTTTTTGTTTGTGGGGCTATCTGCTCCTCACTCTTCTATTATATCATATACAGTATGATATGGGAAGCTGATATACTATATAGGTAGGCGGTATCTTACCGCTGATACACTAAGGCTAGCTACGGAGGGTGGCACGATGACGATGACAGCAGAGAGGCGAGGCATGCCAAAGGGGGGCCGCAGGAGCGCGGCAGAGGTCCAGGCCGCGCCGAGGGATGGTGGCGACCGGGTGACGATTATCTTTCGCACGGAGGAGGGTATTCGTTTACGCCAACTCGCCGAGCAGCGCGATATCCCGCTCTCTATCATGCTGCGCCACTGGGTGCGGGAGCGGTTAGAGCAGGAACCATCGGAGAGTTAACCGTGACCACTACTATCGACTTGGCCGCGCTGCCCTCACTTCCGCTCGATGAGCGCCGCGACCTGCCAGACGAAACCGCGATCTACTTTGTGTTGGCCGGTGACATCGTGCTCTACATCGGCCAGTCCGTGTCGCTGCGCCAGCGATGGGACGCACACCACCGTCTAAAGCAGCTTAATGAGTATGGTGGCTGTCGGATCGCCTGGATGCAGGTAGACAACACAGGCTTGCTCGATGACATCGAACGGGCGTGTATTGCACACTTTAACCCCGTGCTGAACAGAGAGCCGCTACCCGGCGGGGCTCGATCTGTGCGGGCAGGTGAGGCGTGGGTGTCCGCGCGTATCCCCGAGGCTGCCAGCGCACGTATCGCCGCTCTGGCGGCGCGTGAGGAGCGCAGCGTGTCCTTCATCGTGCGGCGGCTCATCCTTGAAGCCCTTGAGTCCGATCGCTACCAGTAGGGCGAGCGGCTTTTAACCGAAGTAGCGTTCGGTCTACTTCGTGTACGAGCCGTTGGCGACGCGGGATCGCTCATTGTGGCAGACTTCGACAGATAGCGCAGGTCACGCGCGAGCGGGTGACACAGGGGAGTATGAACGATGGTCGAGCAATCGCGGGCGCTGGTCCTGCACGATGGACGTGGGGCCGACCCGGCCGCCCGCATGACGGGCTGGTCGAAGATGCTACCCGATGCCAGGCGGCGTCGCGCCATGGCCGCCGCGCTCGGGCACGACACGGTCGAGTTATGGTCGCTCGCCGACGCCTTCCTATCACTCAAGGGGCGAACGGGTATCGGCACATCCGACCGGACGCGCGCGCGGTACCGCGAGGCGGTCGCCCATCTCATCACAGACTGGCCCACGGTCGACCTACTCCACCCCGCCGACAATGCCGGCGAGGCATGGGTCGCCACGCTACAAGCGGGCACAAGCGGCCGTGGCGCGTATCAGCCGTCAACGGTGCAGGTGCATCTCGCCGCGGGGCGTCTGCTCTATCGCGCCCTCCGGTGGACCAGGGCCACGACCGCCGATCCCTTCGGTGACGCGCGGGCGCCGCATGACAATACGGCGTCGTGGGACAAACGCGCCGCCTATAGTGAGGGCGAAGTGTCCGCGCTCCTGGCCGTCATCGAGCGCCACGACGGCGAGGGTGGCCCGGCCGCCAAGACCATGGCCCGCCTCGACCGCGTGCTCGTGCTGCTCGGGGCGCACGGCGCCCTACGCGCCAGTGAGATGCTCGCGCTTCGATGGTCCGATGTCAACCTGACGACTAAAGAGCTTATCGTGGCGCACGGCAAAGGCTCCAAGCGCAGAACGGTCGTCCTGTCGAAGGGCCTACGGCAGGCGCTGACGGCCATCCCGCACGCGGAGGCCGATGCGTACGTCTTACCGTACCGCACGCGGCAAGCGGCCTGGTATCGCATCAAGCGCCTCGCGGAGGAGGCCGGCGTCGCGGAGCGCGGGCTCCACAGCTTGCGGCACACGGCCGGAACGCGTCTTTATGGGCAGACGCACGACCTGCTACAGGTGGCGGCGCAACTGGGTCACGCGCACGTCGAGACCAGCCGGACGTACGCCAAGCGCGATCGGTCCGAGTTGCATCAGTCCGTAGGGGAGTGGAGTTAATGCCGCGTGACAATCTGTCGAGGCGTTTCCCTCTCACCCCCGACCTCACGCAGTTCCTTGACATGCCCCCCACGCGTCAAGCGATCAACGCCTTTGTGACCGCGCCATGCCCGGATCACTGGCGGGAGGTCGGGACCGTCTATCGAGTCTCCAACGTGTTCGCTACGTCCATGGGCACCTCCATGCGTGGGCATCACTACCACGCCATCTGCGGCCGGCACCTCGCCGTCGGCGGTGATACCGCCCTCTTGGCAAGTGCTTATGTACAGCGAGATGATGTCATAGACGACCCTTTCGTCTGCGTCGCCTTGGGCGGACGTTCCCTGAGCGATAAGAGCGCCGATTACGTCGCTCAAGATGGACGTTCCATGCACGATAAGAGCGCCGAAGCATTGCAACAGGTAACGGGCAACGATCCCAGAGACCTATGGCGTGTGTGGGCGTCAAATCATGATAAGAGTGTGCAGGCCGTGTGCACGTCTTTAGGCGCCTATTGGAGCAACGTCCTTTCTGAAGCGTACATAGACCAACGGCTTCATCTTACAAACGGGCGCGCAAAGGGCTATCTTCCGCTTGTCTCACCCAAGCGTGCTATAAATTGGGATCTTGAATTAGAGTTTTCCGCCGCTAAAGAAACGCGTCATCTCATCGTGCTGACAGCCCACCAGGAACTGACGGCCCTATACGACTGGCTCGTTGAGTGGTACGAGCGCGCGCGCACGGGCGTTTTGCCTGTCAATGACGAGGGGCTTGACGAAGAGCGCCTAGCCTTATTATCAATCCGGGCACGCGGGTATCGCTATTGGAGGCACGGCAGGACGCCGGCGTCCTTTGCTACCAGAGGGCAACGATATGACGCGCCGGTGGAGGATTTGATTCCTTATTGCTCCTTAGCAGCGTTGTACTGGAACTTCTACAAGCTCTACAAGCAGGTCTACACAGAGGTGGTCAAACCGAAGCGATGTGAGGGCAGGCTTGCCGATGGCAGCCAATGCACACATGCCGTGCGCTTGATTGAAGGACCTGGACATAAACCGACGTTTTGTCCGCAGTGCAGGCCGGCAAGGAAAAAAGAACAGGGCACCGAGCGCCAACGTAGGCTCCGCAAGAAACGCTCTGAAGAGGGACGCTCCTCCTGGAGTGTAACGCCTAATAACGCTTAATCAGCGAATCCCTAGCGGTTGGTGCGACACTCTAACTAGATGCCAGATCCGCTAGTCAATGAAAGAGGACAGGATGATGAGAAACCCTGAGCTGACACCTATTGCCGTGTCCGCACGGGACGCGGCCTTGCTCCTGGGAGCTGCGCCATCGACCGTCAGGTACTGGTGCCAAACGGGGGTACTGCCTGCTCGCAAGATCGGCAAGGGCTGGGTTGTCCGCATTGAGGAACTCAATAAGCTGACGCGGACCGTGACCAAAGAGAAGGAGCCAGCAATGGCCTCATAAAAAGAGAAAGCACGCACCCCGGCCACAAGTTTAGCGACAAAGAGACCGGGGATACGCACTCCGCGCGACGACACGTACACTCGAAAATCGAGCTACCCTCATGGCACGAGGGACGCGGGCCAGGCCCGCCGTGTCGTCGCCCTCCATCATACACCAAACACTTGCACTGCGGATATTGCAGGCAAAACAAAAGGCCAACTCACACCCTCCAGCCAAGTCGGAGTGAGCCGGCCATTAGACAAACGAGGCAAAGCGCATGTCCACTGTTTTCAGTGTACCATGTCCACACCCTCTTTTGGTAGGGGGTGCACAATGACCGCCGCCGCACGCGACACCTATACACCCGCGCTCAGTCCCAACGCCTCACAGCAGGAGGCCGCTCTCTACTACGCCCGCGAGCTGTGCTGGCGCGTCTTCCCTGTTCAATCTCAGGATAAGGTCCCTCACAAAAACGAGGAGGTCATGCCCGGCGTTGAGGTGGAGAAGGGCAAAGGCGGCTTCCACCTCGCCACGACCGACCCGGCCACGATCACCCGCTGGTTCACGGACTGGCCCACTGACCTGATCGGCGTCGCCATCGAGGGCTGGTGCATCGTCGAGGCAGACGTCCGCGCCGGCGGTGTTGAGGCGCTCGCTCAGTTCTGCGACCTACACGACATCGATCTCAATAATACGGTGCAAGCGGTCAGCGCCTCGGGCGGTCCGCACTTCTACCTCCGCGTTGTGCCCGGCCTACGGCGCGCGATCGGCTTCCTCCCCGGCTGCGACTTCCTGACGAGCGGCGCTGGTTTCGTCGTTGTGGCGCCTAGCCGGCGCAAGGGCGGACAGTACCAGTGGGTTCCTGGGCATGCTCCCTGGGAGTGCGACATGCAGGAGATGCCCACGGCTTTGCGTGAGGCCATCGAGCAGAGTTGCCCCAAGGGGACGGCCTACGCCTATAAGAGCAGGCCAGCGGGCTACGCGGGGGCGCCGCGATCGCGGAGTGTCAGCGACCCCGAGGCGTACGTACAAGCTGCCTTCGAGAAAAGTGTCGACGCCGCGAGCGCGCTCACGGTTGGACAGCGCCGCGAGGGCCTCAACCGCCTGAGCTTCGCACTGGGCCAATTCATAGGGGGAGGGTACCTCCCTCGCGCTGAGGCGCGCGACGGCCTGGCTAGCGCGTTCAAGCGGGCGGGGCACACACTCGATGCCAAGGCCGAGGAGACCATCGACGTCGGCCTCGATGACGGGGCCGCGCAGCCCATTCAGCTAATCATCAAAGAGCGGAACCATAGCATCGCCGACGAATGGGATCAACACGTCAACGACGATGAGGGGCACGGAACGGGGCGCAGTACCCCGGACGATGGCGCCGACTTGTTCGGCCCTGCGGACGGAGCCGGGATGATCACCGTAGACGTCCGCTTCCTCGGCAAGCTAATGGAGGAAGCGGGGGCCACATGCAGGTTGCGCGCGCGGTATCATCGCATGATGGCGATCGTCAGCGACAAGGCCATGAATGACGGGCAGAAAATGACCGCGATCGCCTTGTCTGCCAAGCTCCCCGTCGGCAATGCCGAGAGCCCGCCGGCGCCAGTTACCGTGTATGCCGAGACAATCGCGCGCGACTTAGGCAGCAAGGTCACGAAGCAGAAAGACGGCAAGGAACGACCAACCAAACTTGGCACCGTCACGAAGAACCTCGCCGACCTCGTAGACCTGGGCTTCTGCAAACGTGAGGTCGTCGAGCGCGTAAAGACCATCACCATCCCCGACACGTTCGACAACCACGGCAACCCCATCAAGAAAGACATCACGACCACAAGCTTCAGCTACATCGGCGGCGATTCCCTCCCAGGCCAGCGCATGGACAGGGATAAAGCACGAAACGTGGCGACACGCGCCGCAGCCGACCGTAGCCGCCCCCGCTGCCCGCGCTGCTACAGTTCTAATTTGAAGCCAAGCGCGCATGTCTGCCTGAAGTGCGGCACGGTGTCAAGCGACGTGGACGCGACACGGGCAGGGCAGGAGATCGTCGCCTTTGGCGACGGTCAGTTTAGGCACCGCGACACGGCCGAGATCATCGTACCAGGTGTTCCAACAGAAGGGGACTTTACCAGTCAACCTCCTGATACTGGATTCCAGTATCAGGAGGAACCCTCACTCGTACCCGAGAGCAACGTCGAAGCTGAGTCCAACGACGCCGCCGCGCCTAGATCGGTCGCCCTAACGGACGAAGACACTGGCGCTGCTTCGACCTTACCGACCCGATACCGGAATCCGGTATCCCTGCCCAGGACGTATCGTAGTGACCGGATTCCGGTATCGGGTCAGACGCAATCTGCACAACCCCCTAACACAGGGAACAAACCGCTATCATCGTTGCCTTCCATGGTGAGTGACCTTGATCAAGGTGAGAGATCTCAACCACCAGAGAAGGTGCAATCGAGCACTCACAAGAAACCTTGCGCGGGCGGCTGCGGCACACTGACGCCCCACGGATGGACCTGTAAGGCGTGTAGGGAACCGCTACACATATCAGTTCCTACCTCCACCACGCGGGAGGCTGCATATGGTCGCTAGCGTCGAGGCACCGCCCGTCACGCTGACCGTCGGCGCTGACATCACCATCGACGCCGGCGCGCCGTTGGCACTACGCCGCGCGATCGGTGAGGCGCTGACCGTCGAGAACCCGAGCTATCGCGAGGCCGAAGAACACGGCCGTAGTACGCGTGACCTTGACCCCATCCTGTCCTACTACCGTCAGGACCCCGACGGGGCGCTGGTCGTGCCGCGTGGCGCCGGTGACATCGTACGGGCGCTGTGCAAGGAGCAGGGCGTCTGCTACACGGTGGTTCACGAAACCGTCGTCGCCGAGCCGGTCACGTTCGAGGAGCGTGTGACCCTGAGTGACGCGCAGGAGCGCGCCGTCGGTGAGATGCTGACCCGCCGGACGGGTGTGCTCTCCGCGCCGGCGGGCAGCGGAAAAACGGTGATGGCGATGGCGCTGATCGCGCGGCGCCAACAACCCGCGCTCATCATCGTGCACACCCGCGAGCTCGCGACGCAAGCGATTGCGCGCGCCGTGGCGGTCCTGGGGCTTGATGAGGCCGAGATCGGGCTTGTGGGTAGCGGAGAGTGTCGTGTCGGTGAACGCCTCACGGTGGCGCTCGTGCAGACGCTGGCGCGGGGGATACCGCCGGCGCTGCTGCACGTTGGGCATGTTGTGGTTGATGAGTGCCACCATGCGCCGGCCGAGCAGCTTGCCAGCGTCATCGGCCAGTTTCGGGCCCGCTACCTGTTGGGCCTGTCGGCGACCGTCTATCGTCGTGATGGTCTCGACAAAGTGATCCATTTTTATCTAGGAGACACGCGCGCGAGGATTGACGCCGCGGACCTGGCCGACCGGCTCGTACATCCTCGCGTGGTTAGGAGGGATACGGGCATGCGGCCAGAGGGTGACAGTTTCTCGGAGATCGTCGGCCAGCTCGTGGTCGATCCCGCGCGCAATGCGTTCATCGTCGGCGACGTCGTGCGCGGGGTGAAGGTGGGTCGGCGGTGCCTCGTCTTGTCGGACAGGGTGGAGCACGTCGAGGAGCTGACCCGCCTGTTAAGAGCGGAGGGTGTGGCGGCGGCGGCGCTGCATGGGCGGCTCGGGAAGAAGGTCCGCGCACAGGTCGTGGAGGACCTCGCTGCCGGCGTGCTCGACGTGGCCGTGGCTACGGGTTCACTCGTCGGGGAGGGTTTTGATTGTCCCCGATTGGACACGCTTTTTTTGGCGACGCCGGTCAGCTACCGTGGCCGTGTGACGCAGTACCTGGGTCGCGTGAGTCGGACGGCGCCGGGCAAGGTCGACGCGTTCGTATTCGATTATACGGACGACAACCGGATGTTGTGGAGTACGTACCGCAACCGTATAGGCGTGTATCGCGCCCAGCAGACCGCGAGGATCGCATGAAGCAACAAGACCCCAAGCGACACATCGTCGATACGCTCGGCCTGGCCGCCGAGAGCCGCTTTGCTACGTTGCACCCACGTACGCCCCTGCCCCACAACAAGCGCCAGGTCGAGCCGCTGTCCGATGCCTTCACGCGCCACCTCGACAAGCCACAATTGCGCGTCGTGCGACCGGGCGATCCACCCGCACTGTTGTCTTTCGAGGAGGCGTGGGCCAGACTGCGCGCGGAGGACCCGCCGCTCGCGGCCGCCATCGACGTGACCGTGATCGGCAGGCGCAGCGCGGACGATGCGGCGCCGCTCCTGGGCATCAGCCCCTCGACGGCCAACCGGCGCAAACTGGCCGGCCTCGCGCAACTGACGATCTGGACAGGACTCGATGAACGTGGCGTGACGTGCAAGGTGCATAACTTGACGGCATGACTGGTAGATGATATAGTTAGTATTGGTCCATGTTGTCAAAAGGGGCGGTCCGCATATGCGGACCGCCCCTTTTGCATGCCCAAAAAGAGGAGGCAAGGGTGGCTATTGAGACAGACACGGTGCGCCTATTGCCCGAACGGCCGGCGCGGCAATCGCTCGGGGTGGAGCGTCCACTTTTGGTCCAGGTCAAGGTTAGCGCAACGGAGAAAGCTCGTCTAGTCTCTCTTGCCCAGGCACAGGGGTTCGAGTCAATCAGCTCGTACGCCCGCGCCCGGCTCCTGGGCCAGCCCGGTCCGCGTTCAGCGGCCTAGCCCTAAAGGAACCCCCGCATGAAACCACCTGATCGCGCTGACGCTAGCGCGCGCTTGGTCAACGAGGTTCGCCTGTCCGATGGGCGCGTGGCCCGTCTGCGTGACGCCGATCCCGCCGCCGACCGCCGCGTCGACCTGCTGCTGCTACAAACGGGCTTTTATCGTGGGGGGCGCGTCGACCCCCTCGCCACGGCGATCTTTCGCGTCCTGCTCTCGATCACGCATATCGACGGCGCGCCCGTTCCCTATCCGCCCGTGCCGGCGCGGCGGGAGCGCTTGCGCGCCTACGTCGCGACGTTCACTGACGACGACCTCACCTATCTGTGTCGTTGCTACACACGCTTGAATCCCACGCTGACGCCCCTGATGCGCCTTGACCGGCGCGGGCGCGTGGTGGAGTTTATCGGCCGGCAGCTTATCGGCGGGCCGCCGCGTTCGGCGGCGTGAGCGCGCGGGCAAGAGAAAGCCGCTGGTTGGGCTGGAACCAGCGGCACTGTTGAGGCGGATTGTGCGAGGGGGCTGTCGATCTCGCGGCCGCCTCTTGTGACAAGGTTATGTGTCACCCCTGACCCAGGTGGTGGACGGACATAGGTAGGGGTGCCATTTTGAGCGAGACGTACGAACTCAGCGTGAAGTTCAGCCTGCTGACGGCGGGCTTTGCGATGGGCGCGACCGAGGTCATGAACGGCTTCAATCGCATCAAGACGCAGGCCGCGCAGGCGGAAACGGCCATCGGCAGCATTGAGCGGCGTATGCAAACATCCGCAAGCACCGGCCAGCGGTATGCCGAACAGATGGCGATGGGCCAGCGCGCACAAGCGGCGGCGTTCAACGACATGCAGCGTGCTCTTGCCGCGAATGACCCGACGGGTTTGGCGACGGCGCATAACCAGCGCCTCGCGGCCATCGACGCCACGACCGTCGCACAGGGCAAGCTCAATGTGGCGAGCAGCGCCTACACGACGTTGGCGAGTGAACAGCAGCGCGCCCTCGCACAGCAAGCGGCGGCGCAAGAACGCGCGACGCGGGCGCAGACAGGCTTCAACGCTGTGCTGGCCGGGGCGACGATGACCACGGCCGGCGTCGGTATCATGGGTTTCCTCGACAAGTCGGTCAACCAGGCGATGGCCTTGCAGACCATCATGATCGGCATCGGCAACCGCACGGGGGCCAAGCCGGCGCAACTCGCGGCCCTGCAAAATCGTTTCACCGACGTGGGCATGACCAACCAGATGAATGTCACGGAAGTGGCACAGATCGGACAGGCGGCGAGTCAGGCCGGCATCACCGATGTCGGCCAGCTCATGGGCATGATCAAGCCCATCGCCAATTTCAGCGAAGTGATGCTGGCCTCGCGTCAACTCGCCCCCCAGGAAAGCGCGACGGTGGCGACGCAGTTCGCCCATCTCTTCGGCGCGTTCGGGATGCGGAATGTGAGCGACCCGCAGACCCATCAGGTGATGAGCGATACACAATATTTGGTCAACCAATTGGGCAAAGCATTGTCTATATCGCCCGGTTCACCGAAAGAGTTCCTGACGCTCGAAAGCCAGTTCGTCGGCACGATGCGGCCCATGTATCGGGGGAAGCCGCAGCAAACGTTCATCTCTGACGCCATCAAGGCCCAGAATAAGCGTAGCTGTCACCAGGGGCAATGTAGCTTTATAGATGGACGCTCAAGGTGTTGATAAAGTGCCGATTATGGTGTTGGACGTGGCACTTGAGACCTTACGGCAATCATTAACGCGGTGTAAGGCCCATATCGACCATCCCTAATCCTAAACAAGAGCCGACTCTTGGTAAAAGCCGGCACTTGTCATGCCCTCTTCGGCTGACCTTGCGTGCCTATCTATCAACATACCTTGCACTTGGTGACAGCTACGCTTATTCCATGCCCTTTAGGCGCGTAGGGCGTGCTACAATGCCGCCGTAGGAGGAGGACTGATGATGGTGAGGGACGTGAGGAGTCACCGGGTGGGGCGCGCGACGCTGGCTACCGGCGGCATCACGATTGCCTATCGCGCTGTCGTCGCGTTCACCTGTGTTCAGTGTGCCGGGACGATCTCGTCGGGGGCGGTCTTCTCGCGCCAGACGCGACACACACCTACCGGGGCGATGGGTGTAACGACAACCGATCCCGTTTGTGTCATTTGCCGGCCGTTCCACCTGGAGGACACCGGTAAGACCGCTGCCACTGATGGGAGGGAGGACTGATGTCAACATCGCTTATTGTCGCCATCGCGGGTCGGAAGGGCGGTGCCGGCAAGACGACGACCTCGCTCAACCTGGCCGGCGCGCTCTGTGAGCGTGGCCGGCGCGTCTTGTTGGTCGACCTCGACCCGCAAGCGTCGCTCACGCGCCTCCTTCTCGGCACAGACGCGGATGGCCTGGAGGGGATTGGCGCGCGCTTGCTCACGCCTCAGCGTGGCGTTGGCGACCTAGTACGCCCGGTCTTCGATGGGTCCGTTGACCTCATCCCCGGCGATCGCGCGGTGGAGACAGCCGCCATGACGCTGGCTGACAATCCAACCGGCCCGCTGCGTCTGCGTCGGTTGCTGAACGCCCTCGCCGGCTATGATGTCATCATTCTGGATACGCCCCCGGCGCTCGGCTTCGCCCTCAATGCTGCGCTCCTGGCGGCACACGTCGCGATCCTGCCGACTGCGCTCGCACAGCAGGACTTCGACGCTCTCGCCGACACGCTGACCTTGCGCGACGAGTTGGACGAACTGCACGCGGCGCGCGTCCTGGCCATCGTGCCCAATGCGGTCCGCCGGGACGGTCACGACGAGGAAGGCGTGGCCCTCTTGCGCGAGACGTACGGCGATCTTGTCGCCGTTTCCATCCCGCTCGCCGTCTCCGTCAAGCGCGCGGGAAACAGCAAGCGACCCGTCGTGGACTACGAGCCCAACGGAAGCGCGGCACGGGCCTATCGCTCATTGGCCAACCTCGTCGAGACGGAGCGCCTCCGTGGTTAAGCGTATCGGCGACACCCGCATCGCCGGGCGCGCTCAGGGTGCTCGACCGGACGCCGTACCCGAGGCGCATAAGCATATCGCGGCCGAGCGTAGCCTCGTGGGCGCGCTCGCCGTGCCCATTGAGCAGATTATCCCCGACCCCGCGCAGCCACGCCAAGGCCGCAACCAGGCGAGCCTCGATGAGTTGGCTGCGTCCATCAAGGAGTACGGCGTGTTGCAACCGCTACTCGTGCGCGAACATGGCGTTCTTGACGACGGCCGGACGCAATACATGATCGTCGTCGGCGGCCGCCGTTACGTGGCTGCCCAACAGGCCGGCCTCGCGCGATTGCCGGTGGTTGTGCGTGAGAGCGAGGGCGCGACGCTGCGCATGACGCAACTCGTAGAGAACGTGCAGCGCCAGGATCTCGCACCCTTAGAGGAGGCGCGCGCTTTTAAGGAGTTGATGGATGCGGAAGGGTTCAGCGCCGAAGAACTCGGCAAGCGTCTGCATGTTTCCGGGCAGAAGGTACGGGACCGTCTTGTCCTTCTATCCAATCCAAAGGTGTCCGATGCGGTACAGCGTGGGCAGATCGGGCCAACAGTTGCCCGTGACGTGCTTCGCCTCGCCGATGAACCACAGGCCGCTCTGCTCGCACGCATTGACGCCGGCGCGTCCGTTGATACAACCGATGTGAACGAGGCCCGCGCCCGCGCCGTGACTGCGGGTGTCGCTAACCCACGACGGACGGGGGGTGGCCGTCCCAGTCGGATAAGCCCGCTTGCGGATAGCCCGGCGGCGGTCACTCCACCCCCCCCACCAGCCTCAAAAATTCAAACGTCGTTTGAACACCCATCCCCGATCGCGTCCCTGGTACCTCCCGTGGATAGCCTGAAAGCGGCGTTAGGAGCGCTCGATGTGGGCGCGGTAGTGACACTGCTCCAGTACGGCGTAGATGCACAGTGGACGTGCGAGCAATTGCTTGGAGCCATTGAAGCTGTGAGTGCTGGCGACAATCGATAGCCTTGTTGGCCAACCCTCACAAGGATCAGTCATGACGCCACGTCCTCGTTTCGTCGCTCGCTCCCGTCACGGCTCAGGGACATGGGCTGTGTTCGATGACCTGCGCGGCCACACCGTCAGCGCGGGCAATACCGCCGCCGTGGCCACGTTCATCGCGCGCAGCCACGAGGCGACCTGGCGCGAGCGGTGTCGGCGCTGGGTCAAGGCCGAGTGGCGGGGTACCCTTCTCTGATGGCGTCGAGCGTGTCTGTACCCCTAGAGTAGGCGAACGGTCCACGGTGAGTAGCTTCCAAACACACCGCAGACCGTCCGCACCTTTAGATTACCGCATGGGACGCGTGCGCACCGCAGACATAGTATGTCTATCTTTTCAAGTAGTGAGGGCGCTATCCCGACTACCACCAAACCGCACGCGGGATAGCGCCCTCACCTCAAACACCCAGGGGATTTCGCGTTTGCCTGGTGCCGACGTTAGTCGTTATCAACGCCCGTGTCTTGCGATGCGACGGCTTGCTTGTGCTCCCGTAGCCACTGAATGAGCGCCATGCGCGCGAGAACAGTGGGACGTGTCCCATTCTCCTCCGCTTGCCGCTCCAGCTCGGCGGCCCACTCATCGGGCAGCAACACCTGGGCACGGTAGGTCATTTTTTTTTCCCCTTCGTTCAGTCTTGGCACAATAAACACACCTCTAGTATACTCTAAGGAGAGTATCTTATACTCATTAATGAGCGCTTCTGCTATCTACAGCATAAGCGAGTGCGATTCCATGCATGGAAGGAGGGGCATGCGACGAGACGGAAGGAAAGAGAAAAGGAGAACGACGAAGGCCGGCGTCGCGCTCACGACCCGGCCGATGGAAGACAATTGGCAACCACCACCGTTACGCGAGGCACCTGTTTGCTTCACCTCCAGTTTAACATAAGGATTTCGCACACTATGCAAAGTCTTCTCGACCTCATCAACTCGTTTGGCACGCAGATCATCCTGGCCGCCGTTGGCCTGGGCATCGTCGGCGTGTTCATGGGTGTCTTCGCCGGCATCCTGGGCTATCGCCATGGCGCCGATGTCACGCGTACGGCGCTCGTCGGGATGGCGCTCTTGATCCTGATCCGGGTGATCGCCGCCACGCTCGCCGCGAAGGCCGGTGTCACCATAACACCGGGAGCCCCTGGCCCGACGCCCGGCCCGTAACGCCTCGTCGCGGATGGCGGTGGATTTGGTCGTGTCAGCGGACACTGCGGCCGGCGTCCACCGCCCTTTTGTGTTTAAGGGAGATGCTCACCATGCAACCCATGACCAACCGCCGTTCCCCGCGCGTCCCTAACGAGCCCTGGCGCGGGGGACCGGGCAATCTGACCATCGCGCAGACCGTAGCCCTTCTAACGGCTGGGCTCGCCGCCGGCGGTGTCTGGTGGCTCGGGGCCTTTGTCTTCGGCACGACCCTGCTCGCCGTGTTCGGGCATATCATTCTGACCAGCATCGCCGGCGGTGGCTTGGCCCTCGTCTTTTATGCCATGGCCGACCCCAACAGGGAGCCGACCATCCGGCAACACCTCTTCTTTAGCCTGCGCCGTCACACCTACATCAGCAAGGAGCCGCGCCATGACATCCAGCCGATCCCCTTCCACACGCCCCACGGAGCGCGCCACGCCGCCGCGCGCCTGGGCCAGGGCCGTCCATCGCGCCCTGCCGTCGCGGCCCTCTGGCGACGCCTCAACGCCCGCCGCCAGCGCCCCTAAATCGCCGCGCCCGCCGACGCAGGGCGCGGGACCGCTGCCCCTGCCCTCGGGGCCTGGCCGCTTCACGGTCGAGCCGGACGGCACGCTCATCTTCGCCGATGGGTCCTGCCTGGCTATCGTGCGGGTCGACGCCTTCCTCAACCTGCGCAGCCTCGGCGCGTATGACCAGGAGCGTGTCTGTCGCGAGTTCGCGGCCCTCGTGCATGGGTTGGCCCAAGCCCAGGCCCTACAGGTCATCATCGAGAGCAATCCTATCCGTCCCGACGCTGTGATCGACGCCGTGAGCGCGACCGTGACCACGCTCGATCGCACGCTACGCGAGATCGCCGCGCCGACGCTGGCATGGTTGGAGCGCGAGGTGGCGCGCACCCACGTCCCCGATCTCTCGGGGTATCTCGTCGTCGCCCCCGCCCCGGAGGCGCGCGGCGGCCTGGCCGGCGTGCTCGACGAGGCGCGCGACCAGCTCGGGCTTCGGCGCGTGGATGAGGAGCGCATCGACCGCCACGGGCTCGACGCCGCGGTGGACGATACGCTCGCGCAAGTCAAGGCGTCCGACCTCGCGGCGCACCGCCTACGCCGTGCCGACGTGCTGGCCCTGTTGTGGCGCACGGCCAACCCCGGCGCCGCGCAGCCTGACGACCTGGCCGACGCGTGCGACACGGGCACCCTGGCGGCCGCGCTGACGCCGCGCCACTGGCAAGAGCGCCGCCGCGAGATCGTCCACACCAACGACGACGGCACGACTGTCTACACCCGCAGCCTGTATCTGCTCACGCCCAAGGAACTCACCAGCCCCGGCTACCTGGGCGACCTGATCGCCATCGAATGTACCGCCCGCCTGTCCTGGCACCTGCGCGGTCTGGACAATCTCAGGGAGCGCACGCGTGTCTTGCGCAAGCGGAAGGCGTCCGCCGCGTCCGTGCGCCGGGCCTACGAACGTAAGCGCCTGCCCTCGCTCGACGACGAGGACGCGCTGCAAGAGGCGGGCGCGCTCGCCCAGGACCTGCATAGTGCCGTCGAGGGATTGGCGTTGTCTACGGTCGTGCTGACGCTCCAGGCTGAGAGTATGGCAGCGCTCGATACGGCCACGCGCCGCGCGCTGTCCCTCATCGGCACACGCCTGGGCATCCAGCCCGGCAAGGGCCGTGGCTATCAGGGACCACTCTGGCGCGCGTCGTTGCCCCTCGGCCAGAACACGGCGCGGCGCCGCGCCAAGCGCTGGCACACCAGTGCCGTTGGAAATGGACTTCCGTTCCTCGCCCATAACCCTGGCACGCCGACTGGCTTCCCTGTGGGCTTTGCCAGCCGCGGCCACGAGCTGGTCTTGCTCGATCTGATCCATCCGAGTCTGTCCACCAGCGTGATGACCGTGACCGGATCACAGGGCATGGGCAAGACGTTCTGGCTCTTACGATGCGCGCTGTGGTCGCGCTATCGGGGCCATCGCGTGACGCTGATCGCCCGCGCCGACCACTTCGCGCCGTTCGTGGACCTCTGCGGCGGGGCCTATATCGCGCCCGGTAAGCAGGATGACCCGCCCATCATCAACCTGTGGGATTTGCCCGCCGGCCAAAAACTCAGCCGCAAGGTGAGCGTACTCGTGGCCGCCCATGAGATCCTGCTGTGCAATCCGGGGCAGGAGTTGGACGGTGAGGTGCGCAGCGAACTCGACCGTGCCATCCAGGCCGTCTACGTGCGCCATGGCATCACGGGTGGGCAGGAGCGCCCGCTGTTAGGCGAGGACGCGCCCCTGGAGCGTGAGTTAGTCGCCGAGTTGGAGGCCCGCGCCGCTGCCGACGGTGTGCCCGAGCGGAAGCGCGAGGTTCTGGGGAAGGTCCACGCCACGCTGCTGTCGTTCGTGACGGACCCGACCTACGGCGACGGCCGCTATGCCCATCTCGTGGACCGTCACACCCGCGTCAACATCGCGGAGGATGTGCTGTGTTGGAACCTCGACGACCTGGACCCGCCGCTCTACGCGTTGATGCTGTTCGTGATTACGGACACGATGGCCCAGCGCGCCAAGAGCACGTTCGACGCGACGCGCGGAGCCAGCGCGGAGTTCCTGGCGATTGATGAGGGCTGGTTCCTGTCCGAGTTCATGGGGGCCGGGCGCGAGTTGACCAACTGGGCCAAGCGTTCACGCCATATCGGGCTCATTCTGGCCTTCGCTAGCCAGCAGGTGTCCGAACTCATCAAGCCCGCGACCAAGCCAATCTTCGACGCCGCGAGCTTGCGCTGTGTGTTTCGGCTGGCCGACGTGCGCGACGACGAGGACACGGCGGCGTGGGCCGCCCGCGCCTTGCAGTGTTCCGTGGACGAGGCCCATGTGATGACGTCGTTGCACGAGGGCCAGATGGTCTTGTTCCGTCAGGCCAAGGACGGCAGCCGTCGCCGTGGCGAGGTCGATGTGATGGCTCCGCCGCTGGAGTACGCGTGCTTCACAACCGAGACCTGGACGGACGTGCCCGCGCGGAACGAGGCGATCGCGCGCCTGGGCAGCGTGGCGGCCGCGATCACCGAGTTGGCCGCGAAGAGAGGGGAGGGCTAACATGCGTGTCACGCTCGACGACCTGGCCGTGACGCTCTTCTTTTGCGGCGTCGTGCCCCTGCTGGGCCTGTGGCTCGTCCTGCTGCTCCTACCCGTCTATGTGAACGTCGCCGTGTGGGTGCTCCACCTCTGCGGCGGCGTGTAAGGAGGTTATCCCATGCGCTCCTCTCGCGTCCTCGCCCTGGCGCTCGGCGTCCTGCTAGCTACCCTGCTATTGGGTCCGTCCATGGGCCTGGCCGCCGCGCGACCGCCCATAGCGACCGCCACGGCGATCCCCACGCAAACGCCCTACCCGACCTATACACCGCCGCCCACGCAGACAGCCTATCCCTCGCCGACCGTCATGCCGTCGCCTAGTCCGACGCCCTCGCCTATCCCGCAAGGCGTCAACCCGGCGCACCCGACTACATACTGCACGGGCTTGCTGAACTGGTGCCCTGACCTGGGTGGCTTCGTCGGCGCCATCTTTAGCGCGCTCGGCACGGTCGTTAATGGGCTCCTGGTAGGGCTGTTCTCGCCCATCGAGCATCGTCTGAGCGATGGGTTTACCAGCATGGTCAAGCCGTTTCAGCACGACCTCACCTATACCCCCGACATTCCCGGCGAGGTGTCCTGGGGTGGCATCCGCAACGTCGAGACCTCGTTGCGCGAACTGGCCGGGACGCTCTTCTTCGGCCTCCTGCTCTTCGGCGTGTTCGCGCGCTACCTGGAACAACTGGGACACGGCGACTTCGCGCAGTTGACGAGCCCGGTGCGGCGCGGCGTCGTTGTGTCCGGGCTCATCGCGGGCTACCCGACGCTTATGGGTTGGGGCCTCGGGGTCGTCAACGCCGCCGCTGGCGTCATCAATGGTATCCCCCTGGACAAGCACGAGAGCGCCTGGCAGGCCATCCGGGGCGCGATCTATAGCCTGGCCACCGCCCTCTCGCCCCAGGGCTTTCTCGACGCTCTGGTGATGATCCTGGCTCTGGTGCTGGTGATCCTCTCCGTCGTCGTGCGCGACTTCGGCCTGGCGATGCTCGGCGCGCTTTATCTCGTCGGCCCGCTCTGCCTGGCGTGCTTCGTGTCGCCATATTTGGAAGTGATCGCCCGTGCCTGGGTCAAGATGCTGATTTCCCTGGCGCTCTGGCCGCTTGGGTATGCGGTGGTGCTCAAGGTGATCGCCGTGATGTTAGCTGGCGGTGGCCCCTTGAGCGAGCTGGGCGGCTTCTCGGCGGCGCTCGGCGCGCTCGGGCTGGTGCTGTTGTTGTACAAGACACCAGCCGTGGTCGGCTCATTCGTCGGGTCGACCGGCGCGATCCTGGGTGCCGTGGCCACATCAGTTACGGACGCGGGGATCGGCGCGGCCGTGTCGCGTGGGCGTGCGCTTGCCGTTAAACAACTACCATTTTTGCACTAAGGAGAGACCTATGAGACCACCCTACCGCGCGCGCATCCGCTGGCATCGCTGGATGCCCTGGTACGAGGCGTCGCGTCAGATCGGCGAGTGGCAGGCCCATAACGACGAGGGGGCCGGCGCGCTTACCGCCGGTGTAGCCCTCGCGGCGAGTGTGCTCATGAGCACACTACTTGTCCCCAGCCTGGCGCTGCCGCTCATTATTGCGGGCGGCCTGCTGATGGCGAGCCTCCTAGTGTGCCGGACTGAGGACGGCCCGCGCCTGGTCGCGGGCTTACGCGCGGAGGGGCTGCCCTCGCCGCGGACGGTCCTGCGCCTGGCCGCGCAGCTCGCCACCGAGGACGCGCGGGCGCTGTGGCACGGACGGCCCGGACTCGACGCAGTGCCCGAACCGTTGATGCTCGCCCCGATTGAGGTAGGCCATATCGTCGTCGACGATGTGGATGAGGAGGATTAGGCCATGATACACACCTACGAGCAACCGACCAGTGCCACCGACCCAACCACCGTGCAATGGGAGTACTGCTTTCAGACCGTCAAATGTGAAGACTTGCCCGAGTTCATGGCCCGCACCGTCAACGAGATGGGACGACAGGGCTGGGAGATGCTCAACATCGTCCCGGCGTCTCGCAAGACCGGGGCGTGGATCGGTTATTGGAGTCCCGGCCTGACGACCATGTACGAATTGTTCTTCAAGCGACGGTTACGGTAGGAGGCGACCATGAAAACAATCCCGCAGCCCCGTCTTCTTTTTCAGGTCAGTGGGGACGTTATGGGGCGCGTGGCTGGCCTATCCCGGCGTGCCCGCATCGTCCTGGGCGTGAGTGCCCTTGTCGTGCTGGCGTGGCTCCTGGGCCTGCCACAGGCCGCGTGGCGGCACATCTACGTGTGGCTCGCCTATCCGCCCGCCGCGTTGATTCAGGCCATCAGCAGCCCGCTCAACGCGCATGTGCGGGCGATCGGGTGGAGTCAATGGACAGCGAATATCGACGCGCGCTATGCGTGGTTACACACGCGGGCGCATGGGGGCTTGGGTGGGGTGATCGCCATCGAAGTGCTGCTCCCCCTCGTGTTACTGGGTATGCTGGCCTGGCGCGTCGGATGGTTCATGTACACACGACCGCGCAAGCTCAAGCCCTCGACGGCGCACGGTTCGGCGCGCTGGATGACGCGCCAGGAGATGCGCGGCGTCGCCTATAAAGGCGCGCCGCTCCTGCTCGGGACGCGCCACGGCGTCAGCATTGCCATGGACCGCTCCGTGCAGGTGCTCAACACGCTGCTCATCGGCGTCATGGGCAGCGGGAAGACGGCGGGCTTCATTCTCTCGAACCTCCTGCGCGAGACGGGCGTCCGTGACCTGGTTATTACCGACCTGAAGTTGGAACTGCTCCAGAAGGCATACACGCACCTCAGCACGCACTACGACGTGTGGCTGCTCAACTTTACCTCACCCGAGACGAGCATGGCGTATAACCCCCTGCGCTGCTGCACAAGCCCGCTCCTGACGGCCCTCTGGACGAACGCCTGGATCAAAAACACGGGGGCGAACGACAAGGAGCCGGTGTGGGATAACTGGGCGCGTGACGTGATGATGCCCGCCATCTTCCACTTGCAGGGCAAAGACCCGAGCGGCGAGACCGTAACGCTGGCCCACCTCGACGACTTCCTGAACGGCCATGGCGCGGAGTGGGTCATGGACGAACTGCTGCACAGCCCCGCGCCACTCGCCCGCAAGGCGGCCCGCGGCTTTATGTCCAACCTGCGCAAGAATGACAAACTGCTCGGGTCGATCTGGAGCGAAATTAGCCCCAAGTTCATGCTGCTCTCCGAGCCCATGATCCAGGCGACGACCTCGACGCACGAAATCGACCTGACGCGCCTGGGCAGCGGCCAGGGCCGGCCGGTCGCTCTCTTCATCGCCCTAGACCCGGAGTTGATTGACGAACTGCGCCCGCTCACGGCGACGTTCTTCCTTGACCTCTATCGCGTGCTGGGCTCCAGCGCCCGCACGACACCCGGTGGCCGCTTGAAGCGCGATGTGATGCTCTACGCCGATGAGTGGGGCGCTATCGGCTATGTCCCACGCTTCACCACGGTCATCAACCTGCTGCGCAGCGCCGGCGTCTACGGCATCTACGCCGTGCAAACCACCGTGCAGCTCGTGCAGACCTACGGCGAGGAGGGCTTCACCGCTATCAAGGCCGCGTGCGCCACCAAGCTTGGCCTCTCCAACATGGTAGACGACGACGCCCAATGGTTCAGCGAGTCCGTGCTGGGGCAGGCCACGGAGGTGGCGCAGAGTAGCAGCGTGCAGCGCGGGCGCTTCCACGTCACCACCGACCGCGGCGGGGCGTCGCAGAGCGAGACCAAGCGGGCGCTGCTGACCCCCGACGAGGTGATGAATATCCGCGCCGACGAGTTGCTGGTGAAGATGCCGCAGTGCCGGCCCGCGTTGCTCACTCAGCGCCGGTATTACGATGACCCTGAGGTGATGGACCGCGCGCCGGCCGAGGGCGAAAGTTGGGTGTCCCCGCTTGGCCCGCCGCGTCCTAACGGCCCGCTCGTGGCCCCCGTGTTCATCGACGGCCACGATGAGGACACCGCTCCCGACGCCGGCCCTTTGACCACCGAGCACGAGCCGACACATGCCCACGATGCGGGCGAGGCATCCGACGCTGGTGGCGTCGATGGGGAGACGGACGAGGATGGTGACGACGACGCGGCGGAAACTGCGGACGCGTCCGGCGTCCTGGGGCTGTCGGACGACGCGGAGAGAGAGTACGCGCAGGACTATGCGCTGACCGAACGCTAAACCCGTCGCCTAGCGCGACGACAGGGCCGTGGAAGGGCGACGGGTGCGACAAAGCGTCGCCCTTCCACGGCCCTTCTTCATGCGCTCTCGCGCCCTCTCAGCGCCTCGTGGCTAGAGGCGCCTATCGTCGCGCTCGTCCCGGCCGGTGTGCCGCCCCACCCCCTGCCCATGGCTCGGCGTGTGCGCGCGCTGGTGGCTCGGCTCTTTCTGGCGCTCTTGGCGCTGCGCGGGCTGGCGCTGGGCGTCGTTCCAATCCTTGCAGCCCGTCGGCGGGCGATCCCGCACGATGGCCTCGGCGCGTGGATACGCCTCCTGGACCCACTTCCACAGCGTGGTCCCGCCCGCGTCGTTGTCGAATGAGCAATGGACCAACGCATGCCGGGCGAGCCCCTCGTCGATCTGCCGCCGTGGCAACTCTCCGTGCCCATCGGTCGAGGCGAACGTCATCTCGTGGCGATCACCCACCGCCAGCAAGAGCGCGGCGCGGCTCAGCGCGTCGATGGGCGATTCGGTGATGTAGACCTGGGGCGCGGCGTGCATCTCGGCCTTGCCGACGGTGAACGAGAAGTGCCCCTCGTCGCGGCGCGTGCCGGCGGCGAGCCCCTTGAAGTCGGAGCTGGGCGCCGTCCCCCGCAAGGACGCGCCCACGGCCTGGCCGTCTTCATCAGATCTGATGAAGACGGCATTATTCCGGCTATCGGCGTAGACCGTCCCGCGCGCGTGCAGCTCGTCGACGAGGGCGGCGGGTAACTGCCGCTCCGCAAGTAGGTAGTTGCGTACCCCTGCCCAACGGCCCTCATCCGGGGTCGGGGCGCGGAAGGCGGGGCACTCCGCGTGCTCCACGATCTCCTGGGCCTGCTGCTGCCCCGTGCGGGCGGTGTGCCACGTCGCGGCCATGATCGCTGCCTCGGCGCCGTGTGTGTCCCGGAGGTAAGCTACGGCCTCGCGGTAGTCGTACCGCGTGGCGTGCATTACCAGGTCGATGGCCCCGCCCCCGCCCTGCTGCCGGTCATGGTTATAGAACCGCTCGCCGGTGATGCTGATGTGCTCGCCATCGAGCCGGTACTTGGCGTGGTTGTACCGATCCACCTGGCCGCCCAGGCGCTCGATGACGCTCTCCAGGGGCACGGCCCGGACCTGCGCCGCCAGCGCCTTGTAGTCCTCTCTCAGCGCGGTATGGTCGCGGTCTAACTGGCGCACCTGGCCCTGCATCACGACGATGTTGGCCTCGCCCTTTGCGGCCAGGCCCTCGTAGTGCTGGGCCTTCACGAGCGCGGCGTCCACGACTGGGGCCAGGCGCTCCGCGATGCGCTCCTGCTGCTCGCTGGCCCAACGCTCAGGGTTGGCGACGATGCGACTGGGGCGGTCCACGTCGAGATGCTGCTTGACGAGTTCCGGCGCTAGCGTGGGCTCCTCGATCTTGGCGTAGAACTCCTTGACCGTCTGATGGTCGGCCACGCTGCCCCGCACGCCGCGCTCTAGTCCCAGGTCGCGGACAGCAGCGGCGTAGCTGTCCTGCATCCGCGCCAGCATCGCCCGCCCATCCGTGTACGCATGGGCGTTAAGCCGGCCCCGCTCGTCGATCGGAACCACAAGCACTTGGAGGTGGGGCGTCTGCTCGTCGCGATGGAGGACGGCCGCGACGACGTTGCGCTCCCCGTAGGTCTCGCGTAGCCACGCCATGCTGCGCTCCGACCAGTCGTTGAGGCGCGCGGCCTGCGCGCTCTCATCGCCCTGATGGTAGAACTCGCGGCTGGCGGTCAGCACATGCTCCATGGCCAGCACCGCGTTGGAGCGTATCGTGGGTGCGTCGTCGAGCCGGGCCTGGGCATCGGCGCACCAGTCGCCCGTCCCGACGAGCCTAACGTTCTCTCCCACGCGCGCCTCATCGGCGTTGCGGGTTTCGCGGGTCCGCTCGTTGTGCTTCCCTAACCCGCCGATCTCGCCCATCGTTTTGAGTTTGGCCACGCGCAACACCGCGTACATAAATCGTCACCCCACGCCCTATTATTTTTCAAGGGGCTCTCCTGCTGTCGTCCGCGTCCGGCGTGGCGAACGGACGACTTGTGAGCGGCGGCGAACAATTCGGTAGTGAGTACTGGTTTGCTGCGCAACCCCCTGCCACTAGCATACACGGTCGCGCGCGACGGATGGGGCGCGTCTACTTGAAGAAGAAGGGGAGGAGCGTTACTCCAGGTGTCATATGCAGGGCACCACACATGTAGGGGGGAGGTACTCATTCCCTCACTAGTAGGGACCTATTGGTGCTTATAGGGAGACTCCGTAATTGACGTTTGCAGAACCCGTTAGGTCTGTACATAAGCCGTGTCAATGGAGTCAATGGAGGTGCCAGAAGGCTTGGCGAACCCTCAAAGCGTGCTTGATTGGTTGACGGCGCACGGGTCTATGCAGCCGCAAACGTCAATTACGGAGTCCCCTAAATAGCCCCCCCAAATAGCCCCCCCTATTTAGGGGATTGTTAGAACCCGGTGGCGCGCCCTACTGTACGCTGGCCACGAGTAGGCGCCGGCTTCCGCTCCCCAGCAAGATAGCCGGCGCTCGCACTGGCCCAGTGGCGCGACTTCTACCGTCCGACGTGCCACTGTGGCCCTATCATAGGCGGACCGGCGGGCTATGCGCAAGCAACCCGTTAGTCCTATCGCTGGTAGGACACAGAGAGGGACGGTCAACCGGAAAGGATTGGCCGACATGAGCGATTTCACACGCGGAATGGTATTTGCCCTGGCACTAATAGGGTTGGAGATGTGCATCCTGGGGGTGGCGGCTGGCCTGCCCATCGTGTTCATAGCGCTCCTGGCCGCGCTGATGCACGATGGACTAACGCGCCCGCCGCACTAACGAGCGGGCACGGGAACGGCGTAGGCTGCTTCTCAGCGCGCCGCGGGCGGGTCAACGCTGGGATCGCCGCCCCAGTCCGTGCCGCCGTTGCCAGCGGCGCGCTTGTGTTCCTGACCTGGGAGGTAGCGCGTCTGCTGCGGGACGCCTGCCGCGATGCAAGCGGCGCAGTAGGGATGGCCGTCGATGGCTTCCGCGGCGGGCTTGAGACACGCCCAGCAGGGGATCGGGCGGCCGGTGATGGCGGTCGTTAGCATGCGTGCGCGCTACTTTAGTGGGCGTACGGAGATACCGACCAAATCGGCGCTACGTTAAGGCTACGCGCCAGGAGATGCGCCGCTTGAATACTCGCACTGCTCGCATCGACAGCGCACAACTCAACACCGGGGACGGGGTTGCCCCTATGAACGAGGAGCGTTAGACGGGTGCCTGAGCGCGTCTGCACCACGGCGACTTTGACGTAATCCAGATTGTCAAACGTATCGTCAAAATGCAGCCCCCACCGCTTCTCCAATTCAGCCGGGTCCGCGGAGACCATGGTAACAGGGACACCCGGCACTTCGTCGTTAGAGAAAGATGGAAGTCCCCGTTCTAACTGGTCCGGTCGCAAGGGGACTTGAATAAAAGCAGTAGGTAACGAACTCATGGACAATCCTATCGGGGGCCGTACTACGGGACTACTCGTATGATTTTTACCTTGATTTTGGCAACATCTTGATCAACGGTGACACCGGGGCGTGGACCGCGCCAATATGCCTGACCGGGCGGATTCCAGTCGTCAGGAGGAATGTCCGTCTCAAACTCGATCCCTTCCTTTCCCGCAGGTAGGGAGCCGATGTACGCCTGCACGGCCGGAATATCGCTGCCGCGTGGAGGATTCCCCCACATTTCCTGACTTGCCTGTTGCTTCCGCGCATCGGAGGCTGTTTGTGTTGGTGATGCGAGGCGGTGATAAACCGCCACATTCCACCTCCATTACCAAAGCTGATTTAAGAGATGACAATTAGACGGCATTCATCGAGGCCGTCAACGCGCCATTTCACCTTTATGGGACGCCAGCAACTGTTGCGCGTTGATGAACGACGCGCAACAGTCTAGCAGCTCGATGAAACTCAGCAGGGTCAAGGTAGCACCGAACATCTGAGTCACCAATAGAACTTTGGTACTACTTTATCACATGTGATAAAGTAGTACCAAAAATGCTAGCCTTCAAGACTGGCTTTATGCCCTATGCGCTACCCGGTCTGATCCCAGTCGTACTCAGTATCCTCGTCATCCGCCGCCCGCTCTGCTGCTAGCGGCCATCGTCCCGGCATGGGCTCATCGGACTGGGGGAGATGGGCGACGGCGCCGACAGCGGGCGCGCGTCTGATGCGCTCGACATTCGTCGCGACCGGTCCCTTGCCGCGCCCATCGTCCTCCAGCGTGTAGCGCACGATGTCGTCTTCCCTCAGCTCCTCGTAGCGGACGCCGACCACCTGCGCGGCGTGAAAGAAGAGATCTTTCCGCGTGGTCCCGTTTGCGAGCGTGGGTCGGATGAAGCCGAACCCCCGCTCGGTGATGAGTCGCCTGATGGTCCCCTCGCCGCGCTCGGCGTCGCCCAAATGAGCTATGTTGTCGTTGGTAAACATGGTCCGTCAATCCTTCCTTGCTTCTGCTATTCTTACCGCTCCTGCCAACTGTTCGCGCCGTCCTGGATCGCGCGCGCAAGCTCAGGGTCCAGCCAGGACCACCGCCCTGGCGCCGGTTGCACCGCCAGGCCAAGAGCGGTGACAAGATCGTCATGAGTCCCGACCTTGAAGGCCCCATACGTCTCGTTGGCCTGCGCGGTCACCTGAATCTCATAGTCCATGAGTTCCTTGGCGAGGGCCTCGGCCTCGGCCATCTTGGGCAGCAGGATACGCCCCGTTTGCAAGAGCGCTTGCAACTGGCTGACGAGCCACGCCTTCCCAAGGCTGACCTGCAAGCCATCGACGGTCCGGCGGTCGCCGTGCGTGAAGTACACGGCATGGAGTGGCACCCCCGCGACGGCGACGGCGAGTATATCGACGACTGGCTGGCCGACTCCCGTCGCATCGACGTAGATGGTAAGCTCCAGGTCTACAGATGGAGCCCGTTGCCAGCGCGGCAGGATCTGCTGCTCGGCCTCATCCTGGACAAAACGAGCCCGGACGCCGGCGACGACCTCCGCAAGCCTGCGGGCAACGTCGGGATACGACGTGCCCGACGGAAGCCGCTCCATGCGACGGATGACGTGGTGCGCGTCGTCGCCGTGGCGCTCTAGCTCCGCCACGGCGATGGCTGTCGGGTCGACCCGCTGCCCGATATCGACCCCGATCGTGACAGGTCCCATAGATCACAATCTCCCTGGCTGGTTCCGACGTGGGCCTGGCCCCGGACGGAAGCCGGGGCGCACGCCGCCAGCGACGGGAGAGCCCGGCGCGCGCCCTACGTCCTGCACGGCCAAGCCCAGCGCGGTCACAAGGTCGTCATGCGTACCGACCTTGAAGGCACCGAATTGCTCGTTCCCGTTATCCGTCTGCTTAATCTCATAGACAAGGAGTTCATCGGCCAGGGCGCGCGCCTCGGACGTGTGCGGTAACAGGATGCGCTGACGCTGGAGCAGGACCTGTAGCCAGCTGACCAACCACGCCTTGCCCATGATAATCTCGCGCTCGTCCCTGTGTTCGGTGCGGCGATCTCCGAACGTGAACGTCACGGCCCACACCTGCGTCGTGACATGCTGACGGATGAGCGCCGGCGGCAGCATGTCCACCACTGGCCGCCCGACGCCCGTACAGTCGGCATACAAGCGCCGTACCAGCGCTCCCTTCTTTGTCACGCCAGCGGCGACGGTCGCCACCCGTTCGGCGACGGCAGGGTAGCCGGTGCCCAGTGGCAACCGTTCCAGGTGCGGGATGCGGTAAAAGGTCTCTAACCGTCCCTCAACTACGCGCGCCTCGGTCTCTGCCACGGCGATGGCTGTCGGGTCGACCCGCTGCCCAATGTCGGCCCCAATGGTCACAATTCCCACGGTGTTACCTCCTCCCGAAATGCGGCCTCCACGTCTTCTCTCCTGAAGGCTTGCGTCTCGGCCTCGCTAAACTGACACATGTATTCCTGCTGGTACCACCATTCGCCCATATTGCGTTTCTCCTCGGCCAGGAACTTCGCCGAGATGCGCGGGCATAGCGGAGCTGGCACCTCGTACCTCTCCCATGCCTCGTCGCCGCGCCACGCTTCGTAGAACCACCCCCGCGTCCCGTGCGGCGTCGAGAGGGCCATCAGCCGGCCGCCGCTCACGGCCAGCATGGGTCTGACAGACATGTACAGGCTGTCCGCGACCCACGCCGCCTCGTCGATCACGAGCAGGTCAACGCCGCTGTAGCCGCGGATGTTGCCATCCTTCGCGCCGGGCAGGCTGACGATGCGACTCCCATTCTCCAGCGTCAGTGTGAGGGCCGTTTCGGACTCGGGTGACACCGGGCGCCCAAGGTCCTTATAGGTCGCCAGACACTTCTTGAAAAGCTCACCACTCTGTCGCAGCGACGGCGAGAGGAGCAGCACGAGGCTCCCAGCCTCATACAGCGCCGTATGCACGGCCAGGACGCTCGTAATGGTGCTCTTGCCGGACTGCCGGCTACAGTTGAGCAGCAACCGCGCCGACGCCGAGCGTAACACGCTGGCCTGCCACGGATCGGGTACAATGCCGGCTTGTTCGGCAAGGAGCACGGGATCGAGCGCCCGCGCTAGGTCAGCCGCGATTGCCGCCTTCGTCCGCGTCGTAGGCATGGATGCAAGCGCCATCATGCCGCCACGATCGCAGGAGCCGCCTCAATGGACACCAGCGCGGCCGCCACGGCTTGCCGCGCCTCGGCATAGGGCGCGAGGGCCGTAAGCAGTGCGGCCCGCACCTGGAGCCACTCAGGGGCCATCAGGACGTTGACCTGCGGCCGTTCGTCAAGTTGACCCAGGAGCTTCGCCAGGAGCTGCGTCTGTCCCGTGAGCTGCTGCGCGGTCTTCAAGACGAGTTCGCGGGGTTCAGCGTACTTCGTATCCCACCGCTCGATCATGACCCCGCCGCTCTCGGCCAGCGCCAACAGACGCGCGAGCGAGTCCTTCTTGCGCGCCGGCTTGTCGCCGGCGCTGATGCCCTGCGCGAGGTAGGTCACGAGGATGTCGTCGGCACGCGGCCCGATATCATACCGGGTTGGGTCGTCGGCGTCGCGAAGCCAACGGTCACAGGCGTCGAAGAGCAGGTTGACGCGCTGGAAGCACCGCTGTAGTTCCTCCATCACATCAAGGGCATGCGCATCTTCGGCGGCGGCGTGATCCTGTACCGCGACGCCGACGGCTGCGACGTGCGTCTCATGCGATTCAGCTTGCCGTTGTTTCGCTTCGGCGAGCAGCGCAGGTAGGTGATTCGCACGATGACGCTGTAGAGCGGCGAACGATATAGCGAATCGTAACGCAACATTTCGCATCACCTCACCGGCGACAAGCGCGCGGTCAATAGCCGTGCGCTCGGGGTGCATGCAGACGGTGCAGGTGCGCGACATTGAACAGCCTCCCTCAGATGGCGCGGTATCTGTCGCTCGCCCGCAACTGCTCCTCGACGCTGGGGCCGGCGGCCTGTCCACCGCCGGCTGCCCGCGTCGCCGTGTTGGCCGATTGCTCAGGCTCATCGCCCTGGGGGGGGCGTTCGATGCGCGCGATATCGACCGCGAGCGGCCTCACCGCCGCCGTCCCGACGCCACGGTTGAGCGGCTGTGTATGCCGGTAGCTGACCACATCGCCCTCGGCGAGAGGCGTATCATCCCCACCCAAGCTCACGACCTGGGCAGCATTAAAAAAGAGGTCTTTTGCCCCGCCGATCGCGGCCCCGGTCGGGGTGGTAGGGCGGATGAAGCCGTTGCGGACGCCACGCTTGGGGTCGCCGATCAATTTCTGGATAACACCTTGCGTCATTGTTTCTTTCTCCTTTGCTCGTGGTTATTTCGATCTGTGTGGACGGGCACGCCAGACCGCCGCGTCGCCATGAATGGGCAGCGCCCACAGGTGGTCGCGGCCCTCCCACCTGTGGGCCATTGCTACCGCCTGGCCTGCGTGGCGGCCTCGTCCTCGACGATCTGGCGCCACAGTTGCGTATACGTGAGCGGTTGCCGGTGGTTTGCGTTCGTCACGGCTTTGCTGCCCGTGCCGCCCGTTAAGACCGCCGGCGCTCCCGCCGCTGCCTCGGCCACGAGGATCTTTCGCCCGCGTACCGGCGACAATTCAAGCAAGTGTCGCCGGTACGCGGGCGAAAGATCCTCGCCTCGATAGGGACCCTGGGCCTCGCGGTAGCGCCCCTGAGTGTCGCGCGGCTGCTCCTCGCCTGTGAACACCACGCCGGGCTGTGACATAGTGCGGTCGTCGAGCGGCAGTGGCGGGCCGCAGAAGATCCGTGGATCGTTTCGTGGGGTCATCGCTGTGCTCTCCTCTCGGTGTTGTCGTTCGCGACCGGCTGCACGCGCGCGTACGCGGCGCCCAGGAGCGCGTCGAGGCGCTCCTGGGCCTCGGCGACAGCCTGGGCGCTGTCCTGATAGCGCGTCTCGGCTGCGGTGACGGCCGCCTCCAATTGGGGGAGCGCCTCGCGCCAATACGCCTCGATCATCGCTCGCGTCATCACCCGTGAATCGTTAGATACACGGGGCGCCTGCTCGATTGCCAGCGGGGCCGCGTCCCGCGCGGCCTCTAGCGCCTGTCCTGCCACGCTCCGCTCGGTCTGCGCGGCCTCCAATCGCGTCCTCGCCCGCGAGAGGTTTTGTTGGGCCTGCCGTACTTCCATGGCAATGTCATACTCTACCCTGACCGCGAGTTCTTCTTTGGCGACGAGCATGGCCTGCCAGTCGCCACGCCCCACCGCGGCCCGCCACTGCTTGATCAGCTCCTGCCTGGCGGGTGGCACATCTGTGATTTGCGTCATCTCTGATGACTCCTTTCTGTGTCTCTCACCGGCCGTTTTAGCGGGGCGCCGGTGTGTTGAGGACTGGCGAGAGGCCAAACACGGACTGCGCGCCGGAGGTCAGGGTGTGGACCAGTTCGTCGCCCAGGTCACGAACGACATGAGCGCCCACGCGCTTCGCCAAGGACTCCTCATCGTGGTGGTCGGCGCCGTGGACATGGATGGGACCGACCGCGTTAGGGGCGATGTGCAGGTGGAAGACGGGAGCCGCCCCGTGCGCGGCCCGTGCCGACGGGCCGATGTCCGGCATGTCCCAGATAGCCCCGCCGCCACCCGTCGCCTTCTTGCCCTTGGGGAGAACATGCGCGGCTGGATGGGCGGGCGGATCAGGGACCCACGTCGCGCCACCACGGAAGGATCGCCAGTGTCCATGTTGGTTAGCCTGGACATGGGGAGCATAAGGATGTGCGGTGTTATAAGCCGACGCTTGTCCTGTGGTCAGTCCGCTGTTGCTGTGGGCGACAGGTTTGCTTGTATTTAGTAGGCCGGCCCAGACGAGAAACTGGTGGAGCTTATCGCCCAGGACGCCCATAAGGTCGCCGACCAAACGGGTAATATCCGACCAGTGGGTGAACACCAAGACGACACCCGCGACCGCGACCGCAATGGCGCCCACCGTAATGAGAATGGGCGACAGCACAAGGTCAAGCCCCGCGAAAGCAGGAATAGCCGTCACGGCGGCAACCGTCAGCCCGACGATGCCGGCCGCGATACCTCCCAGCATGGCAGGGATACCCAATGCACCGATCATGAGGAAGGCCCCGCCGATCATTACGAGCGGACCACTGATCATCAGAAGCGCCCCGAGGATCGCGCCGAACCCAGCTGCGAGCATCGTGAGCGTCTTATGGTGCTCGGCGAACGACGCGAACGCGCCGGATATCTTGGCAAGCACGCTAAACATCTGCGTCGCCACCGGGATCAGTTGCGTCCCGAGTAGCGTGGTGAACGTTTCCCAATTTTTCTGTGCCTGGCGCAATTGGCCTGGCCCCGACGCGTTGTATTCGGCCTGCTGCTGGGCGTTGGTCGGCAGCGTCTGCATCTTGCCCGCGATCTGCGAAAAGCGCCCTGCGACCGTTGGGTCGGCCAACAGGCCGGCGATGCTGGCGCCCGCCTGCTTGAATGCCTGCTGGAAGTATTGCAGCTCGATCTGGGGCGTCACGCGCTTGTCGGCGGCGAAACGGGTCAGCCCTTGCATCAACTTGATGGGGTCCGTAATCTGCCCCTGTGGATTGACGAAATTGACACCCGACACGCGCTGGATAGTGGCAAGGTCTTGGCGCCCTGCCTTACTCGTGCGACTGCCCGCGCCCATGGCCTGGACCAGCAGACGGCTCAACTGCGTCCCGCCGCGCGTTTCCTGCCCCATCTGTGACATCAGCACGCCGTAATTGATGGCATGGAATAAGCGTAGCTGTCACCAAGTGCAAGGTATGTTGATAGATAGGCACGCAAGGTCAGCCGAAGAGGGCATGACAAGTGCCGGCTTTTACCAAGAGTCGGCTCTTGTTTAGGATTAGGGATGGTCGATATGGGCCTTACACCGCGTTAATGATTGCCGTAAGGTCTCAAGTGCCACGTCCAACACCATAATCGGCACTTTATCAACACCTTGAGCGTCCATCTATAAAGCTACATTGCCCCTGGTGACAGCTACGCTTATTCTGGGCCTAAAGGGCCAGGGGGACGATAGGTGTCCCCCTGGCCCCAATATCTCTCATCGGACGACCTGTGGCCTTTAGGCGGCCGTCTTAGGCTCACCCGCCTCGGCCTGCTCCCGTGCCGTTTTGTTCTTTGCATAACGCGCCTCATCGTCCGCGATCTCGGCCAAACGCTCGCGGCATTGCGCGCCGTCGTGGTCGTCGAGGTGGTCGGCGGCATCGTCGGCGAGCCGCGCGGCAATGCGCATCGTCGCGGCCATCAGGCGGTATTTCGGGGTCGGACCCCCGTCCCCGTCGCCGCCATGGGGCTCGATGGTGTGCACAT
>JAABUJ010001551.1_pt1 | contig 33003 bp, 31 predicted proteins | sample 5559131 | NCBI WGS metagenome assembly JAABUJ01 (sample SAMN10711875, study PRJNA513366) | rock metagenome | isolation source: Antarctica rocks | place: Antarctica: Victoria Land, Mt New Zealand nord | collected 2016-01-07
AGTGCAAATAATTTTTTGCACTTCAGAATTTACAATACTAGCGTGTAATTATCTTCCAAAAGTAATCAGTTCAGGGTTCATCAACTGTAAATGAAGTGTAAAAAGTATAAACTGCAGGCAAAACAAGGGTCAAAGTGTTAGCCGTTTTCACTTTGTGTAAACGACTAACACTTTGAATCTGAGCTAAACCTATGTCAGAAGTGCAAATAAAAATTTACACTTTGCAAAAGTTCTCTATTGACCCCGCGACCATGAAAGAGGATACTCCAGCACAGGAAAGAATATCGCTAGAAACCTATACTCGTTGCTATAACATACTACTGAGTTGATTCGTGCTAGAAATCCGAACAATGCTTCCGCCGATCGCCTGCAAGGTTCCTATTGATACTCGCACTCGCTGGGCCGGCCAACTGATGACCCGCCTCACAACAGGTTGGAGATCGAACTGAGTAGGAGGAGCACATGGAGAAACCGAACAATGAGGCTCAATTGTAGTTTCGAACTTGACCCGAACGTGCCCTACCAGGTACTCATCTCTCAAACGTTATCCGAGCCATCTGATAGACATCCGCCACCATCTGCCTCAAATCGCCCTTTTCTCCACCAGCAGCCCATTCAATGACCGTCTCCAACACTTCCCTTCCCGCACCCGGGTTCGGCGTCCAATGTCCTGTTCTGGGTAAAACAATCACTTGACTGCCTCTAGGAAGATAATCGCCGATTCCCTGCAATGCCATTCGCTGATCCAGCGCCGCGTCCCACAGTCCCCACACAATCGTCGTCTTGGCTTTCAACGCACCCTTCGGCTCGTCCTCGAACAGGCCAGCACCACTGCTCAGTCTCCTACCCCCATCGATCTCGTACAGCGCGGCGAGCGTTTCGAGGGATTTGACCCAGGGGTCGCTGAAGAGTCCCTCCCGATAGTAGCGGATCTTCTCGGTGAAGCCGCCTGAGGCCGAACGATTCCTGACGGAGGCTGGATAGCTCTCCTGCGCTTCGGTCATGGATATGCACTCGTAAACGCCTGGGCCGTGCGAGGTCGCCATGGCTTCTGCGGCCTGTTTGCTGTCGAAGGAGTGGTATTTGCCGACGGCATTCTGGTGACAAATTCGCAGGAACCAGAAGTTTCCCATGGAGCCAGCGAGAGAGACCAGCGGTAACGGGAGGTTGAAAACAAAGGCATATCCTGACATCCCGATTTGAGAATAAAGAGGTGCAAGTGTGAACAGCGCCTTGCCAAGTAGGGATCGTGATGATAGCGGATGGTGGGCGAAAGTTGTCAGCATCTTCGCGGATGAAGATACAATGCGCTCAGCGTTCGCTATTGTCAATGCAGGCTGAGATTCCTCTTTGTCAGCGCCAAAAGACATAGGCACGAAAAGGAAGTGGTTAAGTAACGTACAATAGGAGCATTGCTGAGTATGAATCTGTCAGCCAGCTGTGGAGCTTCAGCCGCCAGTCTAGAGCCAATGATGCATCCCCAGTCGTGTCCGACTATGATCACACCAGGGTTTGCCCCCATGCTTGCTGTATCAAGTTCGGTATCTATTCCATACAGCTTCCTCATCCCAATGACAAATTCGGTCACTGATTCTAAGATCTCCGTGGCTCCGTAACTTCTTAAACCGTCGCTGCCACCATAACCCGGGAGATCGACGGCTATAAGCACGTTGTCTAGACGCAGAGCGGGGGAGGAGATGTAATGTCTCCAGAGAGCCCAGCTATCGGGGAACCCATGAAGGAATATCACGAGGTTCTTGAATCCCTTTGAAGAGATTTCCCCCGAGAAGTCCGGATTGTGAACATAATGAAGCCGTGATCCCTTCGAGAGTGTATAGAACGTGTGCGTTAAACCATTCGGATGCTTGGAGAGATTCCACAGTCGCCCTTGTGCTACAGTCACACGTTGGCATCAGCAAATACTTGATTGAAGGAGGTCGTCCATAGACACGAACCTAATTTCAGCTCATTCTTTTCTTTCTCCGTAGAACGTTTGAAGAGGGATCCATCCCAGAAAGCGTAGAAGATAAACAAGAGGAGCGTTACAAGACCGTAAGTCAAGGTCGCAGCGCGCCGAACCAGATACTGAATGGTGGACATCTTGATCATGAGGAGCCTGCAGGACCTTGCTTCGAATTGCGCTAGGGTCGCTGATGTTGCTAAGTAGGCTAGACTCTTCAAGCACTCTGGAAGGATGAGAGATAGTCTGTCATCATTACCTTACGAGTAGGCCTTCCAGTAACGCCAGCAATCTTTCATCGCTAATGTGCTAACAGCGGACCTTAAAGGTCATGTGCTCCGCCATCATTGCTGATTACGATTGTTGGTTGCTCTTGATTGCGGTTGCAGCTCGGACAGGGTTATTGATGCACAGTGGAGGAGGGGGTGCTGTAAGTGTACAGTAGGGCAAAGAGCCCGTCTACGAAGTTACTTCACCTCCTAAATGAACCCTACATCTACAAATTATTGCGAAAGATCATTCTTTGACTCGTATGAGTGGATCTAGGCGATCCAAGACTGCACTCGTAAATTTATGAGTTCTAGAAGTGATTCAGACTTTCTTTATACTATTGGTAAACTTTTGATTTCTCAGGTATTCAGCCCACTTTCGTACCTACCTTAGGGTTCAAGAGGTTTGCTCCCTGCAAGAAATACTGGGGTAAAGTAAAACTGACTGATGCAACAACTTTTAGCTTCCAGAAAGCCATATCAATCAAGTGATGAAGGCAAGCTGTATGTAGCGACCGCTGGGCTATGAGCCTACTCCCGACACTCGCTCACGGCGTCGCTATTTTGAACTGCAACTCCGCCATCGGGTGGGTATCTTCCCACGGTCTCGCCGGCCGATCTTCATTCGTCACCTCTGTGGTGAACTTGGCGTACACATTTGCCAACGTCATTTTTATCACTGAGCAGCAACAGTCAATTTCAAGAGAGCCACACTCCACCCAGAAGAGCAACCTCGGACGTACCTGAAAATGCTAAATCTCTGCCTATACATCCTCTAGGTCCGCTGGAGAACGTCCAGAGAGACTTGTACGAAATTTTGTAGGTATCCGTATCCACGAGCCAGCGGTCTGGGTTGAAGGTTTCCGGGTTGGCAAAGACGGTAGCCTGGCGGTTGATGATATACGGCTGGGCAGACACGACGGTCTAGTGAACAGGAGTACAGTTAGCTTCTCGCTGAAGAGCTTGTCGCGTACTCGAGGACCGCAGCCCAGACTCACCCCTGCCGGTAGATAAAATCCCTCGATCGTGCACCCACCCAACGGAACAACCCTCCTCTGATACGATCCAATCGTGTCCACAAGTCTCAAGCCCTCCAGAACAATGGCGTTGAGGAAGGGCAAAGCGTCGACCATTGCACTTGTCCACTCCTCGTTTCCGTTCGGAAGGGAGGTCATGATTTCATGATGCAAACGAACTTGGATGTCTGGATGAAGGCTGATGCGGCGCGTTGCGTATTCCAGAACAGCGGCGACAGGGTCTTGGCCAGCCACTGTAGCGCACCTGTTAGATGATGCAATGAGAACTACGATTGACTCTGGAAGTCGAACCGATATGGTCCATAATCTCACTTGCTCTTTCGTCCCGTGAAAGCGGTCTCCCTGTCTCTGGGTGACTCCAGGCCATCATCTTACCATAGACACTGCCAGCAGCTCGCGGTGCCTTGTTCTCGGCGCTTGAGCCTTGTATGGATGCCTGCGCCTTGCTCTCGTACGCCGATATCAGACTGAGTACCCAGGTCTCCATGTCCTCATGAGCAACAGGCCAATTCCAGCCAATCAAACGCGCAAGAGATTTGAACGGCCACTCGCTCTCCCAGAAGAAGTATGCATCGCGCTTGTCCTCGTGACAGAGGTCAATCACGCCCATGCCGAGTTGCTCTGTCGTGTTCGCTCTTCCGACCGTCAGATTGCCAAGAAAGTTCGTACCGACGGATTGAGAAAACGCAAACGCAGTGAATGTGTCCGCCTGAAGAGCTCGGAACAGGTTGCGAACAACAAGAGGCGAGGTTTTACCATAGGGCCGCCCTGTCGAGTTTATCTGTTGACTTATGAAGTGGATCAACGAGGATACTCGCCTTCTGATGAGCTCCTGTATTTCTGGCCGTGAGATGGCCGATTTTGAGTAATTCATCGCATATATACGACGACGTGAAATGTGTTCGCGGCTTGACTTGAAAGAAAACATGTTTTGTTTTCTGTGTCAGAGAGCGAAGCTAGTCAGCTAATCCAAGTGTGATACAGCCATCGAGTACTGCAGAGAAGCCGACTTGCCTGAAGTTTTCAAAGACCTCATACCATGAAGACCTCTCGAACCCTCCGCCAAAGGCAAGCCGTATACCTTCGCTGCTCATGATCGATACTTCGTTCGGTCCTACCCTGAGCACGGGAAGAGACTGGCTCCGTCCCTGCCTGCCCGTGTGTACATCATACAGGACCACACGGCGGAATCCGGCGTAAAGCAGATACAGAGCATAGCAGCTGGACAACGGTGCAGACCAATGGATCGAAGGGACACGAGAGAGCGGGTGCACACGGTAAATACAGATCACGTAGAGGGCTCCAGCTACCACCAAAGCACAAGCCAACAATGGTAGAAAGTAGATATGTGATGCTTGGGAAGATGCAGCTGAAGAGAACATGATGAGGATTATCATCACAAGGTGTTCAGCAAACGACCGGTCTTGATCAGGACCGTTTGATGATTATGAAAAAAGGATGGAAAAAGTGGAAAATATATAGACACTGAAACATTCACAGGAAAGAAGGTTAGACCAATTCTGCAGACGAAGTTGAATACCAGGTAGCTGTACCTGCCTCCTTTGAGGTACACGAGACCTGTACCCTTCGGGGATTGGCCATCGAACAACCGAGCATGAATCATCGTCATGTTTTGCATCATGAAACCATGATGGGCCACGTGCAGTCATTCACCAAAGATTGAGAAGGTTAAACACAATCCTTTGAGGCATCCAAAATTGGAGGTGGCTGCACCAAAGCAAGATTCCAGATCCAGGACCGAGTTGCGGACATTGACTGCTTATGGAATGAAAAATCTTCCCACGGGTCAACCTAACAATGCGTCTTCTCTTCCCGCTGATGCCACCCAAACTCCTTTCGTTGCAGCGTAAAGGTTGATGCTCCCTTGCTGTACAACCTCACCACTTTACCGAATCCGGATCCGGCTGGGTACGATGTAGCGTCGACATTGAGACTTGAGGGCATACAGTTACACGGTGGTGATCGGATGGAAGTGGCGTATAGAGAAGAGGGTGGGAAGCCCCGGTCAACGATATCGCGGGAGCTTTCATTGAGCCCTTGAATCTGTGCGCGAGCACACCGGCGGATGACCAGAACCGTGACCCATCATGTATGATGCTCTTGCCGCAACCGTCAAAGATTGCTTCTAGGCATCTCCGTGCGAGAACTGTCCCCAAGATCAAGAATGAAGTTGGCGGAGAGATACCTTCGAGGAAAGTCGTTGCTCCCATGGCGATGGCATCACTCCGACTGATGGATAGGTGCAGGCCGAATCCTGATCAAGAGTTGAGTGCCGAGTGAAAGGAGACCCCAGATGTTCAGTGCCCGAGGACGACTGAAGCAAAGACGCCTCACTGACCGGAATCTTAGGAACACCCACCTCGGAGCTCGGTTCACTCACCAGGCGGAGCAACCTATTGCTCTGATGGGCCAGCAAAATGCGGGCGAACGTTCGTGCAATTCGTACTCAGCCTAAGCCAGTAGGTGAGCGGGCGAACCGGAAACAGGTCAAATAGAATGGGAGTAGAAGGAAAATCCCCAAGTTGTCGGTTATAAAAGGTCCAATCCTCCGTGGCACAATATACCTTGACAAGATTCACGGTGAACGTTGAGTGGAACTGTCTGAGTTGCAGCCAAGGACCATTCCATCGGACCTAGGATGACATGCCCAGCTGCAGAATAGCTACGCCGTTTGAGTGTTTGACGCCATCCTCAGAGCACAGTCCCGGAGTATCATCTGGGTAGCCAGAGGTCCGCTGTAGGCGTTCCTAGGGACACCGTCCAGCAGCGCAATTGACATTAAGTGCAAGATATCGGGCATCTCCAGACAGCACTCTATTGCGCATCCGGAGGTAATAAGAGACGCGACCAGTTGCAGCGGTACTGAACGACATCCCGCGGCATATCTGCGTATAGAACGACCAGCACATCCCGCCCTCGACGCTCCCAGTTGGTGGCAATCGAGACTTTGGCCTGAGTAGCAACAACCAGCGAAGTCCAGAATGTATCGGTCGAGCTGCACCTTCACCGTCTCTCATAACCTCCACCCAAAAGGCCAAGGCTAGCAGCTGTCCGGACATAGATGATGCCGCAACCTGCTGGCAGAAGATGAATCCTCAAGACCCAGAACCGTTTCGTAGGATAGAGGTACGGTTATAATAATGGAAGGGGTTTTTCCCCCCTTATGTATGAAAATCGAAAGTGGAGCACAGCTTGGAGTCACGTGTCATAATCTTCAGAAGGCAGAGAAGAGATAAGAGACGACCCAAAGCGGAAAGTTTGATAACGGCTGAAACGTTCTCGGGCGGTTCTGGCCAATCTCAATGGCCGAAAAACAAGGCCTTATCTTCGCGGACAGATAAGGAAGATAAGGAAGATAAGGCGGCTCGTGAGTATCACATGTCGACCAACTGAAAACATGAGGATTGACCGCCTGCTTTGACACCGAGACATGGAGACGGCACAGGTGAAGATGCAGGAACACGTGATATCGATATCGACATCGAGACTGCTGAAGAGATCCATGAGGTAGCCGAGTGGTGCATCGAAACATCGACAGAGGAATCCCCGATCATGGACCCACACTTCATTCAGTGGCAGCCAGAGCAGCAGCAGCAGCAGCAGGTCACCGAACCATCACACCTATGAAACGAGGACCAGGAGCGCAATTCGATACGACACGATAGAAAGAGAAACCTCGTCTCCGAACCCTACCTACCTAAAGGTACGGAACAGCTACCTACAGTATCTGATGCCCATAGCCCGGGCGGCCTGCCGCCTCGTAAGGAAACCCTCGTGAAAACGGAGACAGGACAGGACAGGACAGGACCCAAGCAAGACCGACGCCGACGTCGACGCCGCCCAGCTGTGCGGAACCCCTCTCATTCCCAGCACCTTCCGCATCATCGGCCCCCTTCCCCAGCCCCGTCACCAATCCAATCGCCATCCTCGATCGGCCTCCGCGGTGCTGCTCCAGACCCACCACTCGAGTGGTCGCCGAATCGATCGCAGGCCCTCTCGTCCGTCCCATTTCGGGGGGGATCCCATTTCGGCTGTTGAAGGGCGTTTGTCATGGTGGGGAAGACGAGGAGGAGGAAGGAGAAGTCGTTGGCGAAGGTAAGGTGGTCGTTGGATTGCTGCCGAAGGGAGATAAGCCGAGCTTAGTCATCCGCCTGCACCTCCCGCGAGGCCTCAACACTCCATCTGATGACCGGACAGTACATTCTGGGTTTAAAGCGACTAAAGGCGCTGAAATCACAGACGGACAAGGCTCGGAAGGGATTGAATGAACGTGAGGGGCGAGGGCTTTGGTATGTTGTTGTTATGTTCTGTTATGCTTGTAGGGAAGACAGGATGTATGTATGGGAAATACTTGTATGAAGAGAAAAGTTCGTTATACCTAACGCCCCTTCTTTAGTCCCCAGTGCCGTTCCAAACACGCCGCTCGCCTACACGAATGCCCTGGCCTTGTTGATGGAGATGTTGAGTGACACTACTCATAGCAAGGAAAGAAAGACAGACAGAAAGAAAGAAGAAGAAAAAGTGCGCTGCTACCAACGAACCCGAACCCGACCCTACCTTCCCACAACGCACAAACGCACAAACACCCAAACATCCCACCGTCCCGAAAACATCACCATCAACCATCACCCATCCCAACCTCCCGGTCCACGATATCGATCCTCGACTCCCAACCCCCAGTCCCCCCAATCTAGACCGTCACTCACATAACAACACACCCCCCACTCCTTGCCCTCCTCCTCCTCCCAACCCCCATCCCGCCCGCCACCGCCCCACCCCCCTCCTCCTCATCAGCATGCAACGCCGCCGCCTCCCGAGCCCTGCGCCTCCGCCTTCGACTGCCCGCGCCTCCGGCCCCAACCTCCTCGTTGGCCATCATGTACTCGGACCACTTCCGCTCCAGCCGCGCGGCGGCGGCCAGATCGCCGCGCAGGACGCGCTTCGTGTGCTCTTCGACCGTCATCTGCCAGCCGTAGAAGCACTTCAGCTGGATGATCTCCGAGGGGTAGGTCGCCGCCGTCGTCGAGGAAGAGGTGGAGGCACTGGGACCGGGGCGTTTGATTTCGGCGTTGCGCGAGAGGACTTCGCGCACGCCGGTCCAGGTGACGTTTTGGCAGTCGTACACGACCATGCGGAGGCCGACTTTGGGTCTTTTGCTGGCGGTGCCGGCGGTGGAGGAGGGGGTCCTACTGCGTGAGCGGATTCGGCTGGCGAGTTCGATGAGGACCAGGTCGGAGATCCTGGTGTTGTCCATGAAGAGGCTCTTGAGATTCGGGCATTCTTTGACGACTTGCAGCATCCCGCTGTCACCGAGGTGCTCGCAATAGCTGACGCTGAGGTGCTCGAGGCGTTTGTTCGAGGGGGCTTTGGCCAGGTTCTGAAGGGTGGTGTTGGTGAGCTCCTCTAACTCTTCGAGATCCAGATGTGTGAGTTTTGGTGAGGACGCGAGGATGCCGGTGAGGGCGTCGTCGGTTAGGGCTTGGCATTGGGAGAGCTGCAGCCCTTCGAGATGGGGGACATTGTAGGCAAGGACTTCGACGCCTTTGTCAGAAATGTTGCGGCAACGGGTAAAATCTAGGTGTTTGAAAGTTCGAGGTGGGACGATAGGACGATCTGTCAACGGGTCCATTTCGGGATTCGCGCCTTGGATGAGGACCGTCAGCGATTCGTCATCGAGGGTCTCACAGTGGTGCACGACAAGTCTTTCGAGCGTGTTTCGTTTGAAGAGCTCCAGCATGAAGCCCTTGTCGTTAAAGCCTTTTACCTCGCCCGCCCGGAGGTCCTTCAGCTTCGGACACGCTTGAACCACCTTTTTCAGTCCCTGGGTGTCGATGTTGGTGCACCAGGACACGTTCAGATATTCAAGCTGAGGACAACCCTGCGCGATGATCTTCAGCGCTGAATTATTCGTGGCCGTCAGCCCTGATATGTTGATATGCGCCAACCTGGGGTTTCGTAGGAGGAAGTAGTGGATCGACGAACGGTCAATACGACAGCCTTCGATGGAAAAGTTGACAAGATTTCGGCATGCATCGGATAGCCTCTGCCCTTCCGTCATCCACCTTTCCCGCATCTGCACACAACCCCGAAGATTCAGGTCCCTAACGAAAGGTCCTGCAGTCGTAATGATCTTGACGAGGGAGCTCCCTGGTATGTCTCGATAGAAGTCGGACGTATCAAGACTGATCCATAATTGTCCATCAAAACACATCTTGTGCCAAGTTTTCGAGACGGACGAGCAACGGACGATCTCTCTCGGCTTCAGGTACTGGAAGATGTGCATTTTGATCTCATCCGGCATATCGCCCCAGAAGTCAAAGTCCTTCCGCCTTGGAGATACCTTTAACCCCGCAACGGGCTTGGAAAAGTAATCGGCGGGAAGTTCGAGGCCTTCCTGTGGAGAGATCAATTGCGTACTTTTCGATGCTGGTCGAAGTTCGGCTGGAAGCGGAACGCTACTGGGGACGTTCACCCCGCCAGTGCTAAGCTCATTCTCGACAATCCGTATACGCGCATTTGGGTCAAAGTAACATGAGTCGAGACCGGGGGTCGCGAGTGCTGATGTCGGAGCGGTAGATAAACCGCCGGAAAGTTGAGAAGAGTATGAGTTCCCGTAGGAATGGGCGTATGGCGAGGAAGTAGACGACAATGATACGCATGAGATTGATCCCCTGCCGCCCGTCCGATATCCCGAAGGAGTTGCCCTTCCCATCTTCGCCAGAGAGGGAGATGATGACATGCGCTGTAGACTTTGAAGTAGTCTTCTCCGGCCTCTGAGCTTCGGTAGGGTTTCGGAGGGGATGGCTCCATCGGAAGGACTAGCTGCCTCCCTGATCTGTCCGGTCACCACTGAGGCCATTGCGCCGCGCAGAATCTATGTAGTTACCGGACCGATGAGTTGGGATTTTGATGACTTCAGATGGTTCGCGTCCCCAGAGAGGTTAGGATCTATCAGCGAGCAGCCACTCGTAGCAAGCAGCCACTAGTTGGCAAGCCTGGATGAACACCCAAATGCTACAATGAATGGGATCAAGATCTGTTGGAACCAATTTGTTTTGTCGCTTTGTGTGTTTTGGAGGAGCTCAGCGTCGTCCTGGAAAGCTGGGGGATTCGCGGGATCTAGAGGCGGGGAAGCCGTCTGTCAGCGCGCTGACCGCCTCGAGTCTGTTTCCGATAGACACGCCCTCTCGTCTGAAGCAGAGTGCAAGACGGGGGTGGAATATTTATCAGCTTCGTGAATGGAAGAGCCAGTATTCGTAGGAAATTCTGATCGAGTCGAAAACGACAGTCTCGTGGCACAAGGTGTCAGGTGGAATAAGTGAGTGAGTGAGGGAGGAGTGCTTTGGCTTCGTGATCTCCCCCACCACTTCAGGTACTTGTACTTCGTACCTCCTACTAAGTTATCGATTAGGTACCGATAGTGATAAGGTTAGCGTAAGCTAAGGTAAGGTGTTTGTAACCTAAATAATAATAGATCGATTTCCCCGTCCGAACAACCACAAATCCAGGTATAAGGGTAATGCAGCTCTGATGATCCAACAACGAGATCCCGGAATAGTTATGGTACAGTGAGGGAGGTTGAAGCTGAAAGTTCTTGTTCCAGCGAGGACTCCTTGGTTCTCTAGCTACCAAGTAGGTAGCCAGGCACGAAGATCCTAGACACACAAGCGTCCTCCAACAGGCGTGGACCGCCCATTCTGTTCTTGTTGGTATTTCGATATTATTATTATTAATAATAATTTATCATTGTAAGTGACCATGGCCACAGACGCAGGGTCGGTCTGACCTTCCCTGTCCACAGACCAGACCAATGCATCGTGCAGTCAAAGAACACTCTTCGGGATGAAGACGCTCCAATGACCGATCAAAGCCACTCCCCTCGTCTCGGTAATCCAATACCATCGAGCGGACTAGACTGATGCACCGTCAAGGATGGTGCTCTATACCTTGCACTAATGGACGGGTCTTGGGGGACACCACACTGCCGTCAGTACTAGAATACGTACAAAATACCAGGCCGTACTGTGCTTCTGGAAGGCTTCTGAGCTATATCTATATTATCAATAGTCAGATGTAATGTGCCTGAACGCCCTGCCACCCACGTGGAAACACCCAACCTTCTTTCCCATGGACCCAACCGTACCTACCGCGCTTGCGGGGAACGCTACCCGGATACCAAGCTATCAGCCTAAGCGCCCCAGACCCTAGCAAACGAGCCTAGAACTTCGAAGGACGCAATTGGAAAGGGCCCAGTACCACTTGACAAGTCAATGATACTGCGAGAGGCACAACGCCCAGTTACTGGCTACTGGGTAGAATTTGCAGGTGGCGATGCCTGAAACGTTGCTGGTCCATTGCTCGACACCAGCCGAGTCACTATAGACACTAACATACAGCTCGCCCAGATCCAGATATGTACGGCTGTGGAAGAATCCAACAGTACTCTCAGCCCGTGTCTGGGGCGGGCGCAGAACTCAACGAGAGCCTTGCCGGCCGGGGGTGACATCGCGCTACCAAGACGAAGAAGAGGATAGACGGGTAACAGATGCTGTCCAAAAGAGCATGTACAAAATCTCTCTCTGACGAGAGTGCATATCGCTGGTGAAAACTGGAAAAACAGGAAGAAAGCAAAAGGTCTTGGTAACGCTCCATGGAACGCCGGGTTTGATGTCGAACTGGTAAGACAAAGGAAGGATATCAACGTCGAAGATGCAGTGGTTGGCTCCTGTCACATGACAATGCAGCAACCACACCCATCCTTCTTTCCCCCCTCCTCCTTCGGCAGGTCTTGCATCCTGTTGGGCTGCGCTACTTTCCTGGGGCTGTGCCCGCCCGCGAGCGGAGAAGTGCTCTGCACCTTCGGGATGGTACTGTAGCCGCCATGTTCGGTGCCGCCGGTGCCGGGTCGAGAGTTGCTCAGCGTAGGGCTGAGCGGAGTCGTGTGGAGCGGCCAAGCAGACGGCTCCTCTTCTTTCGGCTTGGGTTTGCTGTCTTCCGCTGGAGGAGGAGGAGGTCGCTGAAGGCCGTTCTGAGTATGTATGGCTATCGGGGCGAACTCTCTGTCGAAAGTGGAGCCGTACTTCCCTTCTTTTTCCCACTGCTCTTGCTGTAGGCGTTTGGCGTGGGTTGGTAGGATTTGCTGATCTGGCGGTAATCGTGGGTCGGGCTTGTACATCGTGGCCAGCCACGGTGGGTCGCCTTCCGGTCGGTTGATCGCTGACGTCGGTCGAGACTCGCCGGACCTTGTGTTTGGCCGTTGCCCTGGAGAGTTACGGTTGGCGGAGGAGGGTGTGCGGGAGGTTTGCTGTCCAGAGGCTATACGGTTGGCGGCTGAGATCTTTCGGGCTCCCGAGACTGGTGCGGATTTACCGGGTACCTTTGCTTTACCGATCGCCGGTTGAGCCATGCTTCGACTTACAGGACGGCTCGCAGGAGTCGGACTGCCATTGAGGTATTCGGTATCGTCTAGGAGAACCTGGCTGCCAATGCTGTGACTCCTACTCCGCGGTTTGCGATACATTAGACCGTCGTCGTCACCGCCGCTCCAACCTCCACTGTATCCACGTTTCCGCGGTAGTGGGGTGTTTCGTTCGATGTAGTCTTGTGGTATAGGCAAAGGGCTCGATTTCGGAAGCGGTATCCGTGAAGAACTTGCTCTGACACCAGTGTGGCGGTACATCTGCGGTGCGTGACCTTCTTCGTACGGGTCTGCTGCGATTTCCTCAGCGGTCCTGAGATCGAAGCTGGGAGGGTCCTGATTATAGTATTCTCCATCTTCCGGTGCTGGAGAAGCGACTCTCTGTCGTTTCTCGACTCGCCCTTGTTGGTGTTGATGCGAGTGATCCCCATTCGTAATATGTTCCCGTTTCTCCACACGTTCCTCCCCGGTATCATTTGCTCTGCCTGCTGCCCGGAACTGCGGGGGTAGTTGGTAGCCTGCTTGCCGTAGCTCTTGGCTCTCGATTTTTGCCAGTTTGTCCCTGTGTATCCATTTCGAGCGTTCTGGGTCCTCGTCCTCAAAGTACGCATCATTCCCATTAGCCCCAGCCCGGCGCCCATCCTCATGGTCCATACTGTTGCCTCCACTTCCGTTCACTGACTGTTGTCTGTAAAGATCCAGTAGACTATCCGCCTCACTCCCCGTTTGACTGATACTACTTCCCTTCCGTCCCAACGCGTCCACTCGGCCCGGCGCAAGATACCCAGGGTCGGCTACGGGACCACTCCTTGACTTCTCGCGGTATTCAAGCTTATCCGTATGTCTCTGTGAATGCTCCGGAGGTGATGTATTGCGTGCCAGCGATGTGCGACTACTCTGATGTGGAATATTTCGGTGATCGGGTTGTATTGACTGAGAGGGGACCTGAAGGTCTGCATAAGATCTTGGGAAGCGCTGGTTATTTGTCACCTATAGCGTCTAGGTGTTAGCGATTTTCGTCATATAATCAGCAACGTGTCAGACGTGTTTGGCGCAATATCATGAAAAGGAGCATGTCTTTGACTCTGTGTTGATGCCCAATTCATTTCAGACGCACCAGTGGGAGAAAGCGTACCTCCGGGTTGAGTGATGCAGTATGTTTCCAATCCTGCTCTCCGCCTGCACGCAAGCCGCGGGGTGGTGTTAATGCACGTGCGGGCTGGGTACCGGAGACCGCAGCCATCGGAGGGTGATGTTGAGTGATAGAAAAGCCGACGTGCCCTCTCACCTCAGGCTGTTTATGATGCGCAGTGTTCCCAGTTGAAGGACGAGTCTGATTTGCTCACTTTTGAGGCACCGAGCATGGAAGTGAGTGGAGGAGTAGTCGGAGAGCCGGTGGAGGCCACACGGAGTCGCGGCAGGTTCAGAAAATGTGAGCACAGCTGATGTCGTGATACTTCGTTAATGGCTATGCTTGTTGTGAGTGCCGTAACTTGCTTATGTCCCTGGATACACAGCTTCTTGCAACAGAATCAAGCGCATCGACGCCGAGAACCTGGAACTATTCAACACAGACTTTCACCCTCTACCTCCAGATCCAGGTTTTCAATCATCATATATGGACAGATCGTTGTTGTAGTACAAGGTAATTTAATTCAATAGCATCGAAATCGTACAAACTGCTGCAATACCATCATCCTTAAGGGGACGGGTGTTACTGTAGACAAGACGGACCAATGACCGCTCGGGATCCCAGAGTGTCTAGAGTTCAAGTGGCGGGTGATCACCAGCACCACCGCCACGTTTGTAAACACCCAGCAATTACTGCGTAGATGGATCAAACACCCAAACATGACAACCACAACGGCACAAACACCAGGGAACAATCATGATGGATTAGACACAATCAACGATCAATGTTTTCCAATTGTTGATTATGTAACCTGTTAGGCTACCCTATCTACTTGTACTCATCCTCTATGACCTACAACCCTTTGTATGGTTCCATGCCTCGTGTGATTACCCAATGGCTTATAATACTCCTTCGCTATGCTCCCAAGACCCAAGTGTTACAAGCGGACACGACCGTCAGAAGGGCGTCCTCCAAACCACCTTCCCATGCCCTTTCCAGACTCCGCCCTTGCACTACCCTCGTTATTTTCGCTTACTCCTCCCATCCATTTCGGCCGTTTGAACCCATCTCCCAAATCATCAAGCCATTGAGGCTTAGTAGTCGTATCGAGAGTGTTCTTCAACCGATGAGCGAAACCTTGGAGAAAGTTCTCATCGTCTTCTTCTGCGCGCTCGATAGAGGACCCATTACCCTGAAGCTGCCGTCTTGAAGGTCTCTCCGGTGGATCAAGCAACGTTCCTGCTGTATGACGTCCAGAGTTTGCCAAAATTGACAACCCACCCCGTCGACCACCTAGTCCAATAGGACTCCGTGCACCGGGTTGTAGCGGCGATGAAGAACCATCGACTCGTGAAGCGAGACCAAGATCGGTGGTGCGGTTGAGCTCCCGCTCGATGAGATTGCGTCCTTCTCTCCAGCCACCAGTACCGAAACCTGATGGGTTCTCGACATCATCTTCATCTTCCAGTATACCAAATCCGAAGGCGTTCTTGACTTTCCCATAGAGGTTGAAAAGAGTAGCACACACAGGCACAAGGATAAAAATTGGGAAGAAGTAATCGAACCCTTGCCCCAAAGGAGTGAGGTTGATCAAACGGCCCAGAAAGTGGTAGAACGTAGTCTTGCGGTAGATGTCTTTAGGAAGAAAAGTAACGAAGTTGTACGCCAAGGGTACCGTCAACTTCGCAGTCTGGCCTGCGTACCAACAAGCACTCTCGCCGTAGGTGTTCCGTCGGACCAGTGCACGATTGCCCCACACCTTGACTTCATCGAAGCTTGCAAGAGCGGCGGTACACATGTATAGGATCCACATAGAGGCAATGAGCTGTCCAGCAAAACCAATCTCGCCTTTGTCACTCCGCCTATGGTGGACAACGGTGTAGCTGATGACTGACAGTTTAGGCGCAATAAACTTGATAAGTTCAGACCATATTATGCAAATAGAAGCCAGTGAAAAGACACTGGCGGCGATCACTCTAAAAGCTGGAACAATATGCCTAAACAGCAAGTATAGTGTGTAGGGCGTTAGAACATTCCATCGCTCCAAGGATGAGGCATGAGGTGAAGCTCTACCCCAGTCAAGCTGTTTTGATGCTGAAGAATCGAGGATTGCTTGCGTGTCTGCTGCTTCCTGAACAAGGCGGTCCCAACCATCGATGAAGCGCAGACGCTTATGGCGGGCTCGATTCAATCTCCTCGTCAGTTCCGCGAGGTAGCGGTCCGTGATGACAGCAGGTACTCGGGTCGCATGTATCTTGGGTGCTGGCAATGTGGACGCTCGAGACTCTGGTAGATTCGAAGCTTCGGCTAAGTCCTCGATCCATTCTTTGTAATCGCCATTCAATCCGTTTCTGCGCTGTTGCAGCTGGATCACCTGGTGCTCCAGGTCTTCTACCTCGGCAATAGCGTCTGTCAACCGGTCATTCAACTTTGGTGCCTGATATTGCAGCCTCTTCAGCCTCTCGCTAATGTTTGCATTCCGGAAGAGTCTCCTCGGTATTGCAACTAGGCCGTGACCCATTAGATATATGGCAAGGACTAAGCCCCAACAGTATGCCAACGCCATCAGCAAGCCTTTCACAGACGAGCTATCGAAGCCGTTTTGAATGAAGATATATATCAGTCCAGCTGTGGCGCAACCAAGAACCATAAGCTGGTACCTCCCATTTGAGCGTAAGGAGTATATGATGCGATCCTTGGGTGTTCGGTAACCAGAATCCATATATTGCCCGAGTAATGGCAAAATTACCCTATTGTGACGGTTAGTAGCGAAACTACTACCGCCTGGGATAAGATCTGAATTACCATGTTAAAGAAAAGGTCAACCAATACGCTATGCGCCAAGCCACCAGCATAACGCCATCTGGGAGCCAAATCCCTCGAGAACCCTCATCTGTGGTACTAGAGCTAGAGGCAAGATCGATCGGGACGAGTAGAATGATGCTGAGAGGTAACGCCAACGCGAGGAAGATGGGCAGAAGGAGATAAGCTGGCGTGCTTCGGAGCGGTAAGAAGTGTCGGAGGAGGAGGAGAATCAGGAGCGTTATGATGAGGAGAGCAGTGAGCGAAAATATGTCGGAGCCGACGGATGATTTGACCGACGTCATGGCGACTCCCAGGGAAGAAGCATGCATGGTTGTGGTCATCAACAGCAGAGTGATGAAGGCTCCCTTGCGCAGCCGTCACTCGTATGGCTCTAAAGTTGCTTCTGTGTTGCCATCGTCGAGTGTTCGTGGCTGCCATCCGAATGTGAATCGGTCCGTAGAAAGTTGTTCCTATTCGTTTACGCTATGTAGAGTATATATAGGAAATGATGACTAAGACATAAATAGGGGCGCTTAGTAAGAGATGAGTAAGCAATGATATCACATCCTCCCCTACTGCACAGTCACAACAGTTCACTGATGTGAATGCAGAGGTTTGCTTGGCATTCTGTAAAATTTCTGTCTGCAGTTCACATTCACATTGTGTTACCTCACTTCACATCACTATTGTCATTCAAAAGCAGCTAGAAGTGCAGATCATTGTCATTATAACAATGAGATGAATTATTCATTGTTTACATCATCTATCTATATCATTAATCACAATCTCTCAAAAGAAATTTTCTTCTTCTTTCTTTAGTTTTTGATCACACTTCAACTTTTAATCACTACTTCATCAACTTATCAATTTTTTATTCACTCTATCATCATGTAAGCTTCTGTGATATGTTCACAGCATGTCATTAATGTTTTATAGATCATTTCTTAAGATTTATGTTTCACATTGTGTCACTGTCACTTTGTTGTCAGATGCAGATAACAACAATTTAAACTAAAAGAAGTCTGCTTCTAATTACATTCACAAGATTACTGATCATTTCTATCTTGAAAAAAGCTCACAAAACTTTCTTCTTGATATGTTGTCATCTTAATTTTGATTTAAAGATTAACAATACATAAAATTAATTAAGCATTCTACTTCTAATACTGCTTTCTTTTCTCTCTCTAATGAGTCAACTAACAATTAACTCAGCTTCTCATTGCTTAATGTTCTGACTGACTTGTCATTGAAGAATTAACTTAAGATTAAGCTTAAGATGTTGTCAATAATTTGACAGTTAATTCTATGCATTAACATGAATTCAGATTGTTTTTGTGCTCACTAAACATATTGTGAAGCTGCTGTCACTCATATTTATAAGAAACATAAGCTGACTATCTGCAACAACTGCATGCATGAAGACAGACTGTTTACAGTGTGTATTCAGATCAAATTCAATGACTGTTATCTTTTCTGTAATTTGTGTACAAACTGTCATTAGAATGCACAGAGTATTCAGTGCAGCTTTTGTAAGTATGAATCTATATTAATATGATGACTACTTATTGTTTTAAATTGTGCAGAATCTGAATTCTCTTTATCTGCTGATCTGACAACTTCTTATCATTATTATGTTGCTGCTCTGTTCACTGCTCTCATCATCATCATCAGCAATGTTATACTTCTCACTGACTATGATTACTCATCAATAGAGAATATTTTGAGCACTGTGAATAAGTTAAAGATAACTGCTGAAATTCTTTGTTGTTGAGCTGAAAAACTTAACATTGATGTATTTATTGTTCTGCTTGCACTGCTGCTCTGTCTGTGCCAGTTGCATTCTTACTTGTCATTATATCATTGCAGTGAATAGTAGTTTTGCTTTGAATATGATCTGTACTCAGCTCATGACTTTTTTTTTTTTTTTTTAATAGATAAATAATTAATGAAATTGCTTTGCTCCTAATACTATTATCTTCTAGTCTACAAGGACCTTTTTCTTAAGCCTCTTATGTAGATTATATGAGCTCATATTTCTTTCACAAATCATTGTCAAACTGCTGTCAATCATTACTGAAGTTAAGACTTTTTGATCTTTCTTTTCAGATTTATTTCTTGTTTACTTCAACTTCAACTCATTATATTGTTGTTGCAAATCTTTACTGAATTATTTTTAATCATTCAGTTTTTCTTTAATACTATGTAATGCTAAGACTTTCACTCTCTTCTGATTATGTCTCTCTTCTATCATAAATGTTGAAGTCAAGTCATCAGCATTCTTTTGACTTTCAATAGTCTTCTGTAATGTGTTCATTACATCACTCACTTCAGTCAAGATCAGTTCAGAAGAAGCAATGCTTTAATGTGCTTTTAAAATGTTCTGTAATGAGAATACAGATGAGTTTACTCATTTGTAATGTTTTTGTATCTTATAAATTGTCTTCTGAAAGAGATCTTCTTTCTTCTTTACTAAGAGCTTATATAGCTCTTTCTTTTGTCTGTGATTTCATTTGACTCAAGATATGATCAAGAATTCTTCATAGAAAGACAATGATAACTTTTTCTGTTTAAGAATCTTATTAACTTCAAAACTCAATTGCTGCACAGATAGTTTAGCTCATTTCAGACTGCTTTGCAGTTCTGAACTAGCTCAAAATTCATTGACATTAAAGATATATGCTTTCATAAATTAATTATTATAAATTAAATTTTATAAAACATGCTCTGTGAGCATTTCTAATGCATAAGTTTCTAATGAATGAGTTTTTAATATCTTATAAGACTCAAATCATTTAGCTTTAAACTTCTGAGACTCTTCATTTTATATAAGCACTCAGTCTTCTTTCTTTGTAGTGCTTAACTGCACTGTTTCATCACAAATCATTTTTGATTCAATAGTCTTTCATAAAAGAATTTTGTTGACAGTTACTTGAATCATTTGTATCTACTCAATCTGTTTTAACTGATCTTCAAAGTCAGTTTCTCTCAGCAGTCAGGGATTGTTTGAGTTGTCTGATAATTGTGAATTTACTTTATACAGTAGATAGAATGAGCTCTGTTTAGTTGTACTATGAGCTTGAATTTAAGTCACAAAAAGTGCTTGCAGTAAGTATTCATTTCATAATTGAGTTGATTTATTCATAAGATATTTTGTAAACATGAAGCTCAATGTTTCATTTAGATTTTCTATCTTTTCATTTGTGCAGAAATGATAAAGAGTCATTGTTCTATGTTGAGTTCTGAGCTTTTTCAAATAGTAGGCCACAACATGACTGAGAAAGTTTATACTGTTATTGAATAGTAACTCTCTTGATGAATCATAATTTGTAAAGATTTCATCATACAGAAAATCTGCAACTGTTGCTTTCATTGCATTCAGAACAGCTTTAGTCACAGGTCAGTCTGTAGCATAGTTAATTGTTGTTATAATTCAGCAGTTTTCTTAAGATATTTAAGATAGTATGTTTATTATGTTGATTTCTTATCTTTCAAATGATAGTAGATTCTTGCAAGCTGAATATGAATGTTCTTTAATCTCTTAATGTTTTCAGAGTTGTTGAGCAACTTAACAGTTAAAACAATGCTTTGCAAATGATTTAATATTCTGCAATAGTTCATATCATTAAGCTTGAAGTCAAATGACTTCTAGCAGTCTTGACACTTCTAAATGCTCATATTTGATGTACATATGTTTCAAAAAGTCTACACAGTACTGAAACTGTAGAAATGATGCTTCATTGTTGTCTTACTTTCAAATCAAATATGAATCATTCAATTCTGAATTGTAACACAGTCAAAATTGATTTATCACATTGTTTTTGCACACATGCTTGCAAAGTAATGACTTTTCAGATTCTGTATCATCTTTCAGATATAATATCATTGCTTTCTTTCATTTCACATTGTCTAGCCTTCACAGAGCATCTAAGAACACTTTATTTGCTGAGTCTTTCTCTATAAAATTGAGTTGATGACTAATCAAATCTAATATGACAGTCTAAGCTTCAGGTCAATATTGAATGTCAAGATCATACTGCTGAAATTTGTCAATTCATTAAGCTAGCTGTTTAAATGAATGTGATGTATTCTTTAAATATTGTAGACCTTCATGATCCATAATGATAGTTGTAGTATGACCATTTTCAATATAGTACTGCCAAGTTCAAAGTGCATGCTTAATGATCAATAACTTCTTTTTATAAACAGAATAATTGAGCTCTGCACCTTGTAACTTCTGATCATCATAAATAACTGAATGATGTTTCTCATCCATTTCATTCTGCATCAGAACACAGTCAATTGCCTATTTGAAAGTGTTCATTTTAATAGTAAATGATTTGCATACAGCTATCTGAATAAGTATTGATTTGAATGTAAGTGCATTCTTAAGCTGTTGAAAGACACTGTTACATAATGTGTTTCAGACAATGAATCAATTCTTCTTTGTACATAACTTGATGTTGTTCTTTTTAAACAAATTCAATAGCAGTGCTGTGATCTGTGCAAATCCTTGTACAAATCATCAGTAATATGAAGTCAGTTCAAGAAACTGCTATACATGATGTGCTGTCTTTGAAACAGATTAATTCTTAATGACTGATATCTTAACAGAGATCAACTGTAGTGTGTCTTGCTTTATAATATATTTATAAAACTCAAGAATTTTCATCTCAACAGTGCACTTACTAGGCTTAGCATATAGCTTATGTTTCTTTAAGATACTGAGAATGATTCATAAGTGTTTCTGATGATCTGAAATTGAGTCAGAAAAGATCAGTATGTTGTTGAGATATATTAGACAGAATTTGTTGAGTAAGTTCTGTAATATAGAGTTCATCATTGACTGAAATGTCATCAGAGCATTGCATAGCTCAAAGAACATAGTCATGAACTTATATTTACTGTAATGAGTGTTGAAGACAGTCTTTTTTGTATTGTCTTTGATCATATGAACTTGATAATAGCTCAAAGTAAGATTAAGCTTGATTAAATATTAGACTTTGTCAATTCAATCTAGACATTTCTGAATTCAGAGAAGTGAATATTCATTCTTAATAGTAATGTTGTTTAATGCTCTGTAATCAATACACATTCATCATGTACTCTTCTTCTTTTTAATGAACAGAATCAGAAAGCCTCATGAACTTGCAGATTTACAAATCAGATCTTTGTTCATTAACTTCATTATCTGTTTAGTCTGTTCATTCAGCTGTAGCTGTGACAGAGAGTAAGCATTTATGTTGACAGACTTGATGTTGCTGATGTCAATGCTATGTTTAAACATCTGTTTAGATAATAATTCATCTGATAAAGTTGACTTAAATACAGATTGAAATTCTTTAATAATGACTCATAATTATTCATTCATAACAGCTAACAGTTCAGCTTCTGACTTCTTTAAATTCTGTTGAATCACTAGTAAGTGTCTGACAGTTCTGTAATTTCAAAGTGTCTTCATAGCTGCACACTCTTCAATTACATTTAATGTTAATCTGTTTACAGCTCATTGTCACTTTTTCAGAAACAGATAATGATGTTTTCATTGTTAATTCTGAATTGTCATACAGTCTGTAGCTTAATTGATCTGAGAATTAGTGACTTTCAGTTAAATTAATCTCAGAATGAGATCATGTTCTTAAAGATTTACAATTCATGCTTTTAATTATTGTCAAAAACTATTTATCTTGAGATGAAAAATCAGCTTTGCAGTTGATTAAATGATCTGTCTGTTTGGCAAGAATATCTTAAGTAATTTAATTTCATATTGACTATTAATTAACATTTGATTGACAACTGTCAAGAAGATATATATTTGATTTACATCTGAATCAACTAGTACTTTCATATTTATCTTGTTCAGTTCACCTTGAATGCAGCCTGCAAAAATATATGCATTCAAATTAAGAATGTTGATTTAACTGAAGATCATACTTAATAGTAAGAATTCTAGGTCATTCAGTGTGAATGCTTCACCTAAGTCATTATTGAGTTGAATAGAAGCTTCTGTTAACTTGTTCATGAACACTTCTATATTTGTGAATAACTTTAGTTTTTTAAATTGTTCAAATCAACTTCAACAATCTTCAGCTTCTTCTTATCTTTACTTTTCTTCTTATTCTTATTCTTATTCTTATCTTTATTCTTATCTTTATTCTTATCATTGTTCTTGTTGTCTCAGCAGTCTTTAGCTATATGTGAGAACTTTTTATAATGAAAGCATGCTTTATTCTTTTTACATTAGATTCAATAAGCTTTCATATTTGACTTGTTTAATTTAGACATAATTGATCTCTCATGACTTTGAAACTGATCTTAAGAATTGTTTGATGAGTTGTTACAGTTTGAATTTAAGTCATCAAAGACATTAAGATGATTCTCATTATGTGCTTCTTAAAGACTTTGTTCAATTCAATTAACTTGTCAAACTAGCTTATTAAGAGTAGTTATTTCAGTCTTTAAATACTTTCAAAGTTCAGATTAAATCTTCTGCTTTAGACTCTGAGTGAACTGCTATTTCTGTTTGTATTTAACTGATATAGACTGAAGAAGTTGTACAATCTTTGTAAACTTTACTTTGTATTGTTGAATCAATTTTATTTGTTTCAGTGCCTCATAACAGCAACATTAATGTTTCATTTCATTAACATTTTTAAAGATCAGTAGAAATGTTAGAAAGAAGTTGTTCATATTTTAAGATTTAATGTTTAATGAGTCTTCTTCAGCTTGAAGTCATTCTTCTTTTTAAAGTCATCATATTTTGACAGTATCTTTTAAATAATTAGTCATAACAATAATCTTTGCTTCATCACTCAGAAGTTGATTCATCAATGTTTTGTAGAATTGAAAGTAAGCTTTTATTTTAAGAATCTACATCTCTGCAGTGTTCACTTTTTAACTATTCTTATAGACAGACAATGTCTTCATCTTCAGAGAATTCTTGAACACTGCTGCAGAGAGAGACACTATTACATTAGATATTTCTTGAGTCTCTGAAGCTACACTAAATAGAGATGTGATCTTAGGCATGAAGGCTAATTAATCAGCATAAACATCTCTTAATTGAGTCTGAAGAAATGCAATTTGACTTGTTATTGTCTTATAATTGACTCAAGAAGTCATTTCTGACACTGATGGCTGACTGATGATAGTGGGTTTGTTCACCACCATAGAAATAGAGTTAGGCTGAGTGTAGAGTTGAGTCAGGTCAGAAAAAAGTGCACCTGACCTGAACCTGCACTAGGGTCTGGGTCAGATTGGGTTGAATTCATGCACAGATCAACCCTATCTACAATCTGCGTGGGTACCCGCACGCGGGTGGGGCTAGCCATTATGGGTAAGGTCAGGGCTAGGGCTCAAAAATGTGAAAGCTTATTGATATATTAGTCATAATAAATTACACCTTAACTAGCCATATAGGCATAAATTACACGGTCGCAAGATATATTACTGAATAAGTTACGAAAATCATGACTTTTTGCGAAGGTGCGCGTTAGAAACACACATTAGTAAGCATGTGTATGTGCTTACTAAGCGCATACACATGCTTACTAAGGCTATATATAATCTGCGAAAAATCTGTGACCCTACGCAGGTCGGGTCAGGTTAACCCGCACCCAACCCGGCTGGATAAAAGTTAGCCCGACCCAACCTGATACCTGGACCCAACCCTGACCCGTGTGACCTATAGGCAACCTGTGCACCCAGCCTAAATAGGGTTGGGCTCCATACTGAGAGATTGTGAATGATTGAAGACATCAATTAACAAATCAATTCTGATTTGATTTGAATTGCTGTCAAACATGTCACAATATGAGAGAGATAGAACTTTTCTTCATACAATACAGTGTGAAAATTCATCTCTTTATTCTGTAGTCTCAATGCTGAAGTAGTGATGAGCACTGAAGAGAAAGTGAACATGTAGTTCATGCACTACTGCATTGAAACTTTCACAATCAGAACACAAATCAAATCAGCTCAGATCAAAGTCTGAGTCTCAGGGTTGCTTGAAAGCATGTCTCAAATCTTTGGTGCTACCAGATGTGAATCAGTCTGTAGAAAGTTGTTTCTATTCGTTTACGCTATGTAGAGTATATATAGGAAATGATGACTAAGACATAAATAGGGGCGCTTAGTAAGAGATGAGTAAGCAATGATATCACACGAAGTCTACCTTACGTCACGTGCTGACTAAGGGATATCCGGACCGAAAGATGATCCGTCAAACGCGAATCATTAACTAACTCTCAGAGCTCCATTTCCCACCAAAACAGTGCTATCTTCAACAACAACAAACAAACATTTCTTATACTCTTGGTTTATTTGACGACCGTGGCTCAATTGTTTGACCATTAATCAATATGTCGGACACTCAGGGCACGACTCCGAGACGCGTTCTTGGCTCCCTTGCCGTCAACACGCCCACCACCACTTCGAAGCTGAGGAATCCAGTATCTGCTTCCCAAAAGCCTACCCTACTACTGCCGCTTGGTCCTGTACCCTCAGCACCACGCGTGGGCCAGAAACGAAGCATTGACCAAGTGGAGGGAACTTCACTGAAGTCAGCAGCACGTCGCGGCTCCCCGCCCCAAGTTGAAGCACGCGAAAATCCCATTCGAGTTTACGAGGATGTGCAGACAACTCCTGAGCCGACGGAGTACAAGGTAAGCATCTTGATTCATCAATCAGTACAATGCTAATGTTTCCTATAGGAATCTTGTTCAATCCCCGCGGACACTCCTTCCCCAATACAAACACCGCGCCCTGACAGCGATGAGGGTACCCCTCAGGCCGTCTCACAGGGTGCCATCAAGGATTCAAAATCGCCAGTAATAGATTGTGATCCCGACGACGAGTCGGTTTTATCAACCCAGACAGCGCCGACGGAGCCACCTACACCAGAGGAGCCTACAGTGAGACTGGTATGTACAAGAAGGTCCAAATTGGAGCCTTGGTTTCAGCGCGCTGACAGGGGTATTCAGCGTGCTGAGACACTTCGGTTACAACTGCGCGTCGCCATGTTCAAGATAAACACTCATCAGACCAACATCCCGCTGTCGCGCCTACAAATCTCTCCCAAAGGGCTGCACCCACCGGCTCAAGTTCACAAATCTCCACCGCAAGAGACCGTTGCACCTTACAAAGCACAAGCGCCGATCAAACCCACAATACCAAAGTTATTGCCCGCGCCTGTCCTCATACCAACAGCGTATTCGGCGCGTCTAATCCACGATCCTCCAGTACCATCGTCTCCACCAACCTCAATTGGCAGCTCGAGCTCACCTGATACGCCATCGCCCGGTCTCCCCACACCAGCATTGCCGCAGCAACCACGCTCTCAGCCACTGGCGCAACTGAATAGCCCGCCGGGAAGCCAGGAGAGGCGGCCCCAGAACGCAAAAGTCGTCGATTCGGACGCGAACCTCCCGAGTAGCGTGATCAAGGGAAGAGCGGCGACGGGTTTGTTGAATCTGATGAACATGGGCTGATGAGTCGTTACTGGAGCCGCCTTGCGATATTTTGCCTACAGACCTCTCACGCTGCTGAGATGCTGTACACCGGGCTAGAGATCAGAGCCATGTGTTCGAGCTATCCAGCATCAGCCCCTCCGTTGCAGCGACCTCCCGTTGAGCTTCGCTATCTACTGCTATTTGCCTATGGCATTCTCCCTGGATTTTGCGGCATTATGTTGGCGCTATATTCTTTTCTATTGCATGGCTCTTCGTCGCTTTCTTGACCTAGACTTGCTGGCTTTGAACCTTGGCATGAGATGATACTTCCAATACTTAGGGTTGCTTTCCAACTGCCGATTGAGTGTGGGACGTTTGGCATAGCTGAAGTAGAGTATTCACGACATGGCTTCTATTTCTCTTGCCCAGGCGTTTCTGGCTGGTTCAATAATTGATACCTTACCTCTAAACGTTCATTGGTGAAAGGTGCGGGATGTATAGACTAGGCCTGACATGGTTAGCTTGCGGAAGTACGATCTTCCTAGCGTGGATCTTCAGATTTAAAGGTACCCCAATCATCGACTCCGGCCACATTGCAGATTCGGACTGCAACTTAATGTTCTTATACTCGCCCTCTGATCAGCATTCTTATGATGATTGTTCCCTTCAGTGTTCGAGTATCTGTGCCCGTAGCATTATGCCCCGAAAATAGCCCACGAACATTCTCATAGACTACTGCGGTCTCTCCGTCACTGACAGCAATGGCGCGCCGCAAACAAGCAGCACCGTTGCAACGGGCTGCTTCTCCTGAAATCATGGAGAGACCATTGGGAAATGGTGTGAGCAAGGCCTATACGAACGGTCACGCCAAAGCGCCAAACAGTAAGGAAGAACAAGCGACTGGCCCGGAAGCGCTTGAGCAAGCCGGTCTTACTCAATTGATTATCTGCATTGGCGGCATATACGCATCTTTGTACGTCCTCTACGAACCATCATGTCTACAGGCAAGCTGACAACCACCAGTTTATCTTGGGCTCTCCTCCAGGAACGCATAACAACCACAACTTACGGCCCGCCCTCCTCCCCCGAACGCTTCAGCTACTCCATCTTCCTCAACACGGTGCAATCCGCCTTCGCCGCCCTGACAGGCTACATCTACCTCCTGAGCACCTCCCCCCGCACCCCCTCCACCCGCCCCATCTTCCCATCGCGCGCCATCCTCGGCCCCCTGATCCTCGTCTCCATCACCTCCTCCCTCGCCTCGCCCTTCGGCTACGCCAGCCTCGCGCACATCGACTACATCACCTTCATCCTCGCGAAATCGTGCAAGCTCCTGCCCGTCATGTTCCTGCACCTGACCGTCTTCCGCAAGCGCTACCCGCTGTACAAATACGCCGTCGTGGCCCTCGTCACCGCCGGCGTCGCCGTCTTCACCCTCCACCACCCGCGGAAAGCCTCCTCCTCCACCACGTCCGGCAAGAGGGCGACGGAGACGACAAACAGCGCCTGGGGCCTCCTCCTTCTCGCCGTCAACCTCCTCCTCGACGGCCTCACCAACTCCACCCAGGACCACATCTTCTCCACCCGCCGCTACAAGCCCTACTCCGGCCCGCAGATGATGGCCGCCCAGAATATCCTCTGCACCCTCCTCACCTCCGCCTACCTCCTGCTCTCCCCCTTCCCGCTCACCCAGACCCTTACCCGGAACCTCGGTCTCACCCTCCCCCACGCCGGCCACGAACTCTCGTCAGCCGTGTCCTTCATCCGCAGCCACCCGTCCGTCGGCTACGACGTCTTGGCCTTTTCCGCCTGCGGTGCCGTCGGGCAGCTGTTTATCTTCGTCACGTTGAGTCGATTCTCGAGTCTCGTGCTGGTCACGGTCACGGTGACGAGGAAGATGCTGACGATGGTGCTGAGCGTGCTGTGGTTTGGGCATCGGTTGAGTGGGATGCAGTGGGCTGGGGTGGGGTTGGTTTTTGGGGGGGTTGGGGCCGAAGGGTGGATACAAAGGAGAGAGAAGGGGGCAAGGGAGAGGGAGAGGAGGAGGAAGGTGGGGTAGAGTATGTATGTGGGAGTAAGGGAGGGCGTGAGGGAGGATGTTGTTTTCTTTTCCCGTGCGGCATATAGAGGAGTCTTAAGGTTTTGGGTCGAGTTTGGAAGATGGATCAGGTGAAGTGCATCTTATAGAAACTATAACGACAGTGTGTCTCGAAAACCCACGATAACAGCTATGTATGTATCGAAGACGCAACCCGTGATCCGCTCCCAACAGCAACAAGCAATGAATACGGCCCATACACGATGACCTGCCAAACGTCCCACCAACAATATGCGACAGACGCGGGGCAGGAAAGCGCCCCCCCCCCCGTCTCGAAATTCACAACACGCACGCTCGAACGCCAACCCATCATGCCCCACGCGCAGCAACTCCCTTCTTCGACCCCCTCCTCTCCATCTCAACGTCTCTCAACACCTCCTCCTCCTTAACCGGAATGCCTTCCACCTTCTTCACCCTCTTCCCCTCGAAGAAAGACATCAGCCCGCCCGCGCCGGCCACGATGCACGCCAGCGCGACGAAGAAACCCGTACTCCAGCTCGGCCGGTTGATGCGATTGTACCCCCACATGAAAGCCGACAGCACGGCCTGCAGAAACGTGTTCAACACGTACGCCCAGATGACGAAGTCGAGCTTCCACAGCGCCGTCGGGGGCGCGCGCACGCCGGTCAGCGGCGGATCCGGAGCGGAGGAGGTCGGGATAGGGAGGGCGGGGTTCGACTTGGCCGCGTCGACGGAATCGTCGTCGTCGTCAGGGCCGCTGACGGGACGACCGTCGCGACTAAGGACGTTAAGCCGATCGCTGCCAGACAGGCGAAACCAGGAGCGGTGAAATCCGGCGAGGCGGCGGAGGGCGTCGGGCCGGTTGAGGGCGCGGAAGCGCAGCAGGTAGTAGGCGTCGCGGAAGCGCCAGGGGATGAGGCCGAAGCCGGTGACGCAGAAGAGAGCGTTGAGGATCTGCGAGTCGATCTCGACCCAGATGCGGCGGGGGGAGTTGATGGCGTTGCAGGTTGGGTGGCACATGGCCGGCGCGGCGTTGATGAGGAGCAGGAAGAGCATGCCGCCCCAGGCGACGACGTTCAGGCCGTAGATCACCACGAAGAAGCCGAGCGGGGTCAGGAAGAATTTCCAGAAGGCTTTGAGCCCGATGATGGTGGCTTCGCTCCAGGATTTCTTGGGGGGTGGGTGGTAGCCGTTGGGGTAGTAGCCGTTTTCGTCGGGGACGATTGGTTTGGGGTCGGTGGGTGGGGTGGAGGAGGTGCTGATGCGGGTGGTTGTGGTTGCTACTGGTGTATCTTCATTTGGGGCTTTGACTGCTCCATCGGTGGTATAGGCGGGTGAGGTGGTGTGATTAAGCTCTGCAGGTTGGTGCACCCCCTTTCTCGTGGCAGACGGTGCAGCGTCATTTTCTTCCGCGGCTTCTGCTAGCAGTGTATGGTTCTGCTGCACTTGCGACGGACTTCCAGGGCTCTGTCCTGAGTTTGTTCGAGAGAAACGTCTCCGCAGCGAGCCCGTCCCGCTGGTCGTACTGTTCCTCCGTTCGTCATCCGCCCGTTGACCGTCCTCGTTCCATCCGCTTCTCCCAAAACTCCCCCGTCGGATCTCAGCCAGCGAGGGTGCTTTCGATGCCATTGCTCCGGTAGCCTGCCACATTCCTAACGGAGGGCTCGATTCTATAAAATTGATGGACGCACCCCGTAGCAAGCTCGAAGCCCCTGTGGGAGACCGGTGCCGCGTGGATGTATCTGCAGCCGCTCGTGGCGGTGTTGTCGGCAATGTAGGCACCGAAGAGCCCTCGTGGCTCGTTCGACCGGCTGCTGAAGTCATGATTAGACGGGAGAGTGATCAGGTATTGTTTGTTGATAAGTTGTGAGTTGCACGAAATCACGAAGGTTGATGTGTAGGGATCGACGCTGGTTTTCAAGGGGTGGACCAGGGGGCCACTGTTTCAAGTACGTGGCTCCTCAAGATATGAGAATCGTGTATACAATGAGCGACGAAATAATATGAGGTTGGAACCAGGTAACTATTAACATGGAAATTACCGAGATCAATTGATCATTATTATCGCTCAATTGGATGAGGAGTTCAACAACTTGTGGCTCGATCGGGACTAGTCTCCCCACAGTACGTATGTAGTCGGTTCTCGGTTTCGAGTTCCGCAAACGACACCTTCACAAGTCTCACGAGCATACCGACGCTGTGTACGACATCGCATACATCTTTGAAGATTATGTGGTCGTGAATCTACAAGACTAACCTGAGAGATGGGGGGTGAGGCTCATATTGCAGGTGTGGTGCCGGTGATGTTGCTGAATCTAGTGCTGGAGATTCTACGTCTTGAGCTAGTGATGCTGAAGATGGTGATGCTGGAGGTGGAACGGGAGCTGAAGAAGGGGCCAATGATGATGCTGTGAAACATGTCAGAGATATCTCTGTTGTGGGGGATGACCCGGAGATGTATACAGACCAGCTTGACAAGGAGAGTGAGGAGAGTCTAAAGAATGAGGCGGGTGAGCTTGAGGAGTGGAACCCCCACCGATTGCTTTCTTGATCAGCGTTTTACCCAGGATTAGAGGTCACTTCCCAGAACAGATCCTACACGAATGCATTTGGGATTGCCAGGACGGTAGTGGAAGGGATGGAGGCGTCTTGGAGTGTTTGGATCATCGTCTGTGATCTGTGAGTAATCTCAGTCTCTAGGAAACTTTGCCGTTGTCCAACAACTGCAATTCCAAAATTGGTTTGCTTGATTGGAGGTTAACGCAAAATGTGCTGCCACCACCCTGCTGGGCACTGAGCGGGTACATCTTGTACGTGGCCTTTGTTGATCGCGCTATCCAACATGTAAGATACATATAAGGGGCATCAAGTGGAATCTGGACATCATAGGATATATACATACCGTAGCCTCTCCTCCTACCGTTATTTCACAAGATTTTCACAAGATCTTTATTTACTCTCTCGGCCAGTCTCGCAGCAGATTCTTCTTCAGAGTCCTGGTGCTGGTCAATGGGCAGCTCTTGGCCAGGATCGACTCCCTTGCCGTCTGAAAGCGATTCTAATGTTAACAGCTGTATTATGTTTTCCCTCGGCCAGGATATGGATGTATGCTTGATCAGACCTCTGATATGATGCAAGATATTAAACGGAGTCCTCAATTGTAATAAAATATTAGTAAAGCACGATGGCGGCTCACAGGCTAGGGTTGGAGCCCCTTCACACATCTCGCTTAAAGTAATTTACGATCAACCACCAACGACCACGACGCCGAACGCTCGACAACGACGCCCAACACTCAACAACCAACCCCGGAAACTTCTACCAGACGAAGGGAGTGGACTATCGCCAACATTCCTTCCTGTCCAATTCTACGATAAGCAGCAGCAGGCCAGGATGTCGACCTTTGATCCAGTCGTGAGTCACACTACACCATGCCGAAATCGCGACGACGGACGCGCATATAAATGGCAGCCAACAATGGGAAGCTGACCAGTGTCTACTGCTGTGGATAGATTGTTATCGATGGCAAAGGGCACCTCCTTGGTCGCTTGGCCAGCACCGTGGCTAAGCAGCTGCTCAACGGTCAGAAGATCGTGGTAGTCCGCTGTGAAGCTCTCAACATCTCTGGCGAGTTTTTCAGGGCGAAGCGTACGTATCATTTCTCCGCAAATGGACAACAGCATCGGAAGCTAGGATCATATCGGGTCCCACGGTTCCTGATTGAGGGCGCACGCTGATGGCAGCGTGACTATATAGTGAAGTACCATGCCTATCTCCGCAAGATGACACGCTACAACCCCACTCGAGGAGGTAAGTTCTATCTACTCTACGATGCTGCTCGAGAGTGTCATCCGCCTATAGACGAGAGCTGACTCATATGCGCTAGGTCCCTTCCACTTCCGCGCTCCGTCCCGTATCTTCTACAAGACCGTCAGAGGCATGATACCTCACAAGACCGCTCGTGGCGCCGCTGCAATGGAACGCCTCAAGGTTTTCGAAGGTGTCCCGCCGCCATACGATAAGAAGAAGAGGATGGTGGTACCACAAGCTTTGAGAGTATTGAGACTGAAGCCGGGGAGGAAATACTGCACTGTGGGGAGGTTGAGCCACGAGGTTGGGTGGAAATATCAGGATGTAGTTGCTAGGTTCGTCTACCACCTCAAAATGCATCCCAAAGGACCCTTACCTACGATGCGATATCGGCTACAAAGCCAAACTGAAGTCCATGGGACACTGCTAACTCTTACCCTTCCATAGACTTGAGGAGAGGAGAAAGGTCAAGGGTGCCGCGTACTACGAGCGGAAGAAGGCAGCGCGCAGACAATTAGCAGAGGCACAGAAGAACGCGCAGGTGGATGAGAAGACGAAGAAGCAACTCGCTGTATACGGGTACTAGATGGGTGGAAATTACCTCACTACAGTTGTTGACGTAGTTAGCTTTGTTCCCATAGGGCAAGGTTTTATCGACCAAGAACACCTCTCGATTCTGTTCCTACATTTTGCAATGGGAAGCAGACGACGATCAATCGATCCTTCTTGTGGATCTTACTCGATCTGCGGCAGTCATGTTTCATATGGCAAGGGCAGGAGCCTGCGTCCTACCTATTTAGGTAACATGTGCTTAATGAAAAAACATCATCTGCAAAGAAAGCCCATACTTTTAGAGAAGATGCCAGGACCGTTGCCTTACCTGCCATGCGCGTCTGAAAGAGGTAGGTAGCGTAGATCTGTACGGGGTAGATCCCCTACAGCTATTCCTAGAATGTTGGCTCCTCGGTTCGCTCAGAACTTTTTGCAACTTTTTTTTGAAAATCACACTCAAATTCAGTGTTTTGATGTTAAAATCACAACTAAAC
>JAABUJ010001552.1_pt1 | contig 33003 bp, 31 predicted proteins | sample 5559131 | NCBI WGS metagenome assembly JAABUJ01 (sample SAMN10711875, study PRJNA513366) | rock metagenome | isolation source: Antarctica rocks | place: Antarctica: Victoria Land, Mt New Zealand nord | collected 2016-01-07
AGCGTGGTCGCCAGTTGCCGAGCGCAGGGGCGTGGCGTCATGGAATTCCTCACAAAGGCTATCATGGCTTACCAGGATCAGATCGGAAGGCCGTCAATACTGCCACTGGGGCCGTGAACGGTTACGTTTCTCCAGGGGGAGGGGTACGAGGTCGCCGTCGCCGCCGATGCCCCCTCGGCGCTGGCATCGATCGAGCGGTTCGAGCCCGACCTGGCCCTCTGCGACGTCCAGCTCCCCGGGCTCGACGGCCTGGACTTGCTGGAGAAGCTCCTCAAGCTCCGCCCCGAGCTGCTGGTCCTGATCATCACCGCCTATGCCACCGTCGAGGACGCCGTGGCCGCCTTCCGCCGGGGGGCGCACGACTACCTGATGAAGCCGGTGATTTTCGACGAGCTGCTGACCAAGCTCGACCGGCTGATGCGGTTCCGCCACCTGACCCGCGAGAACCAGGCGCTCCGCAAGCAGCTCCACGCGCCGGTGGACATCGGGACCCTGGTCGGCGAGAGCCCGCCGATGCGCCAGGTCAAGACTCTGATCCGCAAGCTCGGGCCGACCCGGAGCAACGTCCTGATCGCTGGCGAGTCGGGGACCGGCAAGGAACTCGTGGCCCGGGCCCTGCACGCGCGGGGGCTCGAACCCGACGCCCCGTTCCTGGCGATCAACTGCGCGGCGATCCCCAACGAGCTGCTGGAGAACCAGCTCTTCGGCCACATCCGGGGCTCGTTCACCGGGGCCGACCGCGACCGGGTGGGGCTCTTCGCCGCGGCCGGGCGGGGGACGGTCTTCCTCGACGAGATTGGCGAACTCCCGGTCACGACCCAGGCCAAGCTCCTCCGGGCGATCGAGACCAAGGAGGTTCTCCCGGTCGGCGCCACCCGCGCCGAGCCGATCGCCGCCCGGATCGTCGCGGCGACCAACAAGGACCTCGCCGCCGAGGTCGACGCCGGGCGGTTCCGGGCCGACCTGTACTACCGGCTCAACGTCGTGGCGATCCAGCTCCCCCCGCTCCGCGACCGCCGCGACGACATCCCCGACCTGATCGCCGTCCTGCTCGACCGCCACGCCCGGAGCCTGGGCAAGCGGGTCGACGGGGTCGATAACGCCACCGTCCGGCTCCTCTCCGCCGGGACCTGGAAGGGGAACGTCCGAGAGCTGGACAACGCCCTCGAACGCGCCGTGATCCTCGGCGAAAGCCCGACCCTGACCGCCGCCGACTTCCCCGCCGACCTCATCGCCGGCGCCGGATCCAACGACCCCGGCGACGACCTCAGAGCCGCCCTCGACCGCTTCGAACGCCGCCATATCCGCCAGGTTCTCGACCGCTCCCAGGGCGACAAACGCGAGGCCGCCCGACGCCTCGGCCTCGGCCTCTCCTCGCTCTACCGCAAACTCGAAGACCACCCCCGCGAGCCTGTCTGAATCTTTGTATAGTGTACGCTTGACAACTTAAGCCGCGCCTGTCATAGTGACCTGGCCATCACGGGAGTCGCCTGGTCCAGACACATGAGGTGCGAGCGATGGGAGCCCCGTTCGTCCTGACCCTGCTGTCGGCCGATGGTTACCAGGTCTTCGCGGCGTTGCACCGGGAGTTCGCCACGCTGGAGGGGGCGGTCGAGGGGGCCAGGGACGACTACCTGAGGCGCTACGGCGGGAGCCCCACCTTCCGGGTCTATCACGCCGAGCGGAACGGCGCGGGCTACCGGCACACGCTGATCGAGGCGTGCTTCGACGAGTCGAAGCGGCGGTCGTTCGTGGCGCTCTACAAGGTGTTGCAGGAGGTCGAGCCCGCCCCGACCCGGTCCGGCCCGCCTCGGTTCTCGATCCCGTCCGTGGGGCGGGTCTGGCGGCGGATCCTGGTGCAGCTCGGGCGGTTCCTCCCGAGGCCCCGGGCCTCGGGACCGATCCCGCTGTTTTCCTGAACCGATCCGGTCACGACGCTCGATCCACGATCTCGCTCGGCCCGGGCGATCCTCGCCACTCGTCTTCGCGAGTTCGGCCCGATCGAGCAATCTCCCGGGGTTCGACCGCCAGGAGTCCCAGGCTCGCCCCCCACTGGATCGCGAAGACCGTCAGGTAGGCTTCGTGGAGCGGGAAGAATTCGCCCCGGCTCCCGCCCGCGTCCAGCCTCGCCCCCATCACTCGGTGGATCGCGACCAGGGCGAGCAGGAGCAGGGACATCGCGGCCAGCAGGGCGAGGCGGAGCTTCCCCCGCCAGCCCGACCGCCCGGCCGGGTCGACCGCCGCGACGGTCCCGGCCAGGATCGCGGCGGCAAACCCGATCGCGTAGAGGGGGATGACGACGCGGCGGCTGACCTCGCCGGTCTCGGGCCCGCCGAACGTGTCGTGGAGATCGGGCACGACCACCGCGGCGTAGAAGGTGAAGCCCCCGAACCAGATCGCCAGGGCGATCCGGGCGAGGGACCGGAGGACGAAAAGGCCGGCGGCTCGGACCGGCACGGCCCTCAAACTTCCAGGATCTCGGCCGACTTCTTCTCGGCCATGTCGTTGACCTTGGCCTCGAAACGCTTGGTGAGCGCCTGGATCTCCTCCTTGCACTTCTCGGCGTCGTCCTCGGTCATGGCCTTATCGGTCAGCTCCTTGTCGGCCGACTTGTTGGCATCGCGGCGGATGTTCCGGATCGAGATCCGGGCCTCCTCGGCGAGATCCTTGACCCGGGCGACGAGCTTCTTGCGCTGCTCGACCGAGAGCGAGGGGACGTTCAGGCGGATGACTTTGTTGTCCGAGTTCGGCGTCAGGCCGAGGTCGCTGGTCTGGATCGCCTTGACGATCTCACCGATGGCCGTCTGGTCGAACGGCCGGATCAGGATCTGCGACGGTTCGGGCGTGCTGAGGTTGGCGAGCTGCTTCAGCGGCGTGGGCGAGCCGTAGTATTCGACCCGGATCGAGTCGACCAGGCCGGTGTTGGCCCGGCCGGTCCGGACGCCCTTGAGCTGGTCGGCCAGCAGGGCGATGCTCTTCTCCATCCGCTCCTCGGCCTCGAACGCGATCTCTTCGATGGGCATGGGACACCTCGCAAGCGGCCTGCGACCCTGGATGCGCAAGGGCACGGTTTGCCCGGGATTCGGAGGATTGTACGCGAGCGGGGCCCCGCCGATCGAGCCGGTAATCCGCCCGGCCTCACCCCGGATCAAGGTTTCGGGGGGTCGGGCCAGACCGGGAGCAAGGGATGGGCCTGGGCATGGTGATATTTCTTGACCAGGATCTCGTAATAGGCGGCTCGGCGGTAGCTCTGGTCCGAAGCCTCCTGGAGCGCGGCGAGGTGGAGGGCCCGGTCGGCGGCCAGTCGACGGTCGACCGGGGCGGCCGACCCCTCGCCCTTCGTCCCGCCCTGGATCACGCCTTTTCGCGCCTCGCCCCCGATGAACCAGCTCCCGGCCGCGAGGACGGCATAATGGTCCGCAAGGGCCCGGAAGCGCCGGGATCGGTCGCCCAGGCCGGCGAGTTGGAGGCCCAGGCCGGTTAGGATCGCGATGACGGCGACGGCGATCATCCCATCGCGGAGCTTCCAGCGGAGGGGCTCGGCGGGCTTCCGGCGGAGGACCACCTCGAAGGGCAGGAAGGCGGGGCTGATCCGCATCGCATGGACTCCGGAATGGCCCTTATCCGGGACGGCTCAGGCCAGGTTCGCCGGTCGGGGACGGGGCCCGGCGGCGACCCAGGTCCCGATCGGCTCGCCGGCGATGGCCCGCTCGATGTTGCCGTCCTTCTTGAAGTTGAAGACGAGGATCGGCAGGGCGTTGTCCAGGCACATGCCGATGGCGGTCATGTCCATGACCTTCAGGTCGTCGCGGAGGACCTGGTCGTAGGTCAGGTGGTCGTAGCGGATGGCGTGGGGGTTTTTCTCGGGGTCGGCCGAGTAGACCCCGTCAACCCGGGTGGCCTTGAGCAGGGCCTCGACGCCCAGCTCCTTGCCCCGGAGCGCCGCGGCGGTGTCGGTGGTGACGAACGGGCTGCCGGTCCCGCAGGCCAGGATGATGACCCGGCCCCGTCCCAGGTGCGTCAGCGCCCTCCGGCGGATGAACGGCTCGGCGACCTCGTCCATCTTGAAGGTGGTCATCAGCCGGGTCTCGCAGCCCATCCCCTCCATGGCATCCTGGAGCGCCAGGCCGTTGATGACGGTGGCGGTCATTCCCATGTAGTGGGCGGTCGCCTCCTGGATCACCTCGGAGCCCCGGAGCGAGGCCCCCCGGAGGATGTTTCCGCCACCGACGACGATGGCGAGCTCGACCCCCCGCGAGGCGACCCGGACCGCCTGGCGAGCGATCCGGCTGACCTCCTCGACGCTGATTCCCCCCTCGCCGGGGCGGCAGAAGCTCTCGCCGGAGAGCTTCAGGAGGATCCGGCGGAAGACCGAGGGGCCGTAGGGATACGCGGCGTCCATGGGGTGCTCCTGCGTCGGGAGGGCGGCTGATTCCACGTTCCGGGGTCCGATCGGCCCGGGGCCGCCGGGAAGGGTGAGCCGGGTCGCCGATTTCCGATTTCGGATCGATGATCCGGCCTCCCGGGCCGAGATCGGGGATCTCGGGACGGAAGTCGCGGCTCAGGCTTCGGGTTCGGGTTCGGGTTCGGTGGCGGGGGCCGAGTCGCCGACGATGAAGCGGGCGAAGCGGGCGACCGAGATGTTCTCGCCGACCCGGGCGTTGACGTCGAGGATCTTCTCGCGGACGGTCTTGGCCGAGTCCTTGACGAAGACCTGGTCGAGCAAGACGCTCTCGCTGAACCAGGAGTTGAGCTTGCCCTCGGCGATCTTGGCGCGGATCGGCTCGGGCTTGTCCTCGGCCTGTTTCAGGAAGATCCGCCGCTGCTCCTCGACCGTCGCCGGGTCGACGTCCTCGCGGCGGACGGCGACCGGATTGGCGGCCACGATGTGGAGGGCCAGGTCCTTGGCGAGCTGGCGGAACTCCTCGTTCCGGGCGACGAAGTCGGTCTCGCAGTTGACCTCGATCATGGCCGCCGACTTGCCGTCGTGGTGCTGGTAGAACTCGACCCGGCCGGCCTTGGCGGCGCGACCGGACCGTTTGGCGGCGTTGGCCTTGCCCCGCTCCTGGGCGAGCGTCATGGCCTTCTTCATGTCGCCCTCAGCTTCTTTCAGGAGCGCCTTGCACTCCATGAGGCCCAATCCCGTGGTCTTGCGGAACTCGTTGACCGCCTGGGCCGTGATCTCGGCCATCGTCGCTTCTCCTTCGCTCGCTGGCTTGTGCCGTTCGTCGGTCGTTGGGTCGGGTGTAGGTCGAGTCCCCGGGCTTCGGGGACGGTCGGGCCCGGCGCGGTCCGATCGAGTTGGGCCGGGCCGGGCCGGGTCGGGATCTCAGGGCCGGGCCGATCGGGCCCGGGGCCGGCTCATTCGGGCTGCGCCGGGGTGGAGGGGGTCCCGCCCACGTCCACGGCGGGCCCGGCCGGGCCCGGCGCCGGGTGGGACTCGGGGTCTGTGTCGGTCTCGCCGCGCGAGCCGGGGTGGGCGGCCCCGACGGCGGTCGGGGCGTTCCTGGCCTCCTCGGCCGCATGGGGGGCCTCGGCGTTGGCCGCGGGCGTGGGGGCCGGGGCCGGGGCCGGGGCCGGGGCCGGGGCGTTCGTGTTCCGGGCATTGCCCCGGCTGATCCCGTGTCCCTGGCCGGGTCCGCCCCGACCGGGTCCGCCACCGCCACCGCCGCCCCCGCGTCGGCCGTCGCGACGGTCGCCGCGGCCCGGCGGTGCCTGCTCGCGTTCGAGGTCGGCGAGTTCGCGCGCCGTCTGGATGGGCGCGGTGGCCTTGCCCTCGATGATCGAGTCGATCAGCCGCTTCACGACCAGCTCGATCGACCGCATGCTGTCGTCGTTGCCCGGGATCGGCAAATCGATCTCGTCGGGGTCGCAGTCGGTGTCCAGCAGCGCGACGACCTTGATCCCCAGCTTCTTGGCTTCCTTCACCGCGTTGTGCTCGCGGTGGGGGTCCACGATCAGCAGGGCCTGGGGGAGCCGGGTCATGTGGCGGATCCCGGACAGGTTGCGCTCGATCTTCCTCCGCTCCCGGGTGAGCGTCGAGATCATCTTCTTGCCGTAGCTCAGGGCCTGCTCGCCGTCGAGGATCGTTTCGAGTTCCTCCAGGCGTTCGAGTCGGCTCCGGATGGTCCGGAAGTTGGTGAGCGTGCCGCCCAGCCAGCGCTCGGTGACGTAGGGCATCCCGGCCCGGGTGCATTCCTCGACGATCGTCTCGGCCGCCTGCCGCTTGGTCCCGACGAACAGGATCAGCCCGTTCTCGGAGGCCACGCGGTTGAAGTACTTCGACGCTCGGAGGAGCCCGCGGACGGTCTCCTTCAGGTCGATGATGTGGATCATGTTCCGCTTGCCGTAGATGTACGGCTTCATCTTCGGATTCCACCGGCTGGCCCGGTGCCCGAAGTGTACGCCAGCGTCGATCAGGTCCTTGACGGCGAGTGCCACGGAGCTTCACCCTTTTCCACGCGAGAATTCCTGGCCGAGGCCCCGGGACCGAGTGCGCCGGGCGGCCGTGCTAAAAGTCCCTGGAGGTCGAAAATCGAAGCCAGAGTGTACCGCCGGGCGTCTCACCCGTCAAACCCCGCTCCCGGCACACTTTCGCCCGATTCGGGGCCCCCTCAGCCGCCTTCCCCCCCCGGCCCGGTGCGATTCGTCGCCGGGTGGACCAGCCGGGCCAGGTCATCCCAGAAGCCGGGGTAGGTCTTGGCGACGCAGCCCGGTTCCAGGATCGTGACGCCCGGGGCCTTCAGGCCGGCGAGAGCGAAGGCCATGGCCATCCGGTGGTCGTCGTAGGTGGAGATCCGGGCGGGGGTGATGGCGGCGGGCGGGAACAAGATCAGGCCGTCGGGATGCTCCTCGACGGTCGCACCGAGCTTGCGTAACTCGTTCGCGAGGGCGGAGATCCGGTCGGTCTCCTTGTGGCGGATGTGGGCGACGTTGCGGATCCGGGTGATCCCCTTGGCGAACAGGGCGACCACGGCCAGGGTCATCACCGTGTCGCTGATGGCGTTCATGTCGACGTCGATCCCCCGGAGCGGCCCGCCGGTGACGGTCGTCGAGTCCTTCTCGCGGCTCACGACGCAGCCCATGTGTTCCAGGAGGTCGACGAACGCCAGGTCGCCCTGGACGCTGTCGGTCCCCAGCCCTTCGACGGTGATCGTCGAGCCGGTCAAGGCCGCGGCGGCGAACAGGTACGAGGCGGCGGAGGCGTCGGGCTCGATCGCATAGGACCGGCCGGTGTAGCGGGCCGGGCGGATGTCGAACCGCCGGTCCTTCCGGTTGTTGATCCGGACGCCGAACGCCTCCATCACGCTCATCGTCATGGCCACATAAGGTTTGGAGACGAGGACGCCCTCGACCTCCACCGTGGTCGTGTCGCGGGAGTAGGGCAGGGCCATCAGGAGGCCGCTGAGGAACTGGCTGGAGACGTCCCCCTTGACGAAGGCATAACCACCGTCGAGCCCGCTGGCCTGGATCGTCACGGGCGGGCAGCCGGTCCCGAAGTCGCTCCGGGCGTCGGAGCCCAGGCCGTTGATCGCCTGGAGGAGATCGGCGACGGGCCGCTCGCGCATCCGGGGGGTCCCGTCGAGCCGGAACGTCCCCGAGCCGGTGGCGACCATTGCCGTGAGGAATCGGAGGCTGGTGCCCGAGTTGCCGACGAAGAGGTCGGCCTCCTGCGCCGGGATCTTGTTGGCGCAGCCCTGGACCGCGATCGAGCGGGCCTCCAGGTCGTGCTCGACCGAGATCCCCAGCTTCCCGAGCGATTCGACCATCACCCGGGTGTCGTCGCTGTCCAGGGCCCCGGTCAAGGTGCTCGGGCCGTCGGCCAGGGCGGCGACGATCAGGGCTCGATTGGTCAGGCTCTTGGAGCCGGGGACCCGGACCCGGGCGGGGGGGATCGGGCCGGGCCAGGGGGTGAGGGGGATCTCGGGCGGGTATTCGGGCATCGGGGAGGGGTCCGGAGGATGGCGAATGATGGATGGATGATGGTTGATGAACGAGCGGGATCAAGGGTTGGAGATGAGCGAATTTAGCCGATCCTGGAGGGCCTGGGGGTCGAGCCCGAGGATCAGGAACCGCTTGTCGCGGGAGGTCTCCCCGGCGAGAAGGACGACCTCCGAGGCCCAGCAGCCGAGGGCTTCGGCCAGGACCCCGGCGAGGGCGAGGTTGGCCTTTCCCTTCTCGGGGGCGACGGTCACGCCCACCCGGAGGGCCCCGGCGCGTTCGCCGAGCACGCCGTTCTTCCGGGCGTTGGGCTGTGCTCGGACCGCCAGGACGGTCCCTCGGTCGTGGGGGGAAAGCTCGATCATCCGGCGACCCCTTCGAACAGGGCGGAGCCGACCCGGACCAGCGTGGCCCCCTCCTCGATCGCCGCCCGGAAGTCGCCCGACATCCCCATGGAAAGCTCGGGGAGGCAAAGGCCGGTCGCGGCCCGGAGCCGGTCGCGGAGCTCACGGAGGCCGGCGAAGGTGGGCCGGGCCTCCGCGTCGGTCGTCCCGTAGCCGGCCAGGGTCATCAGGCCGACGACCGGAATGTTCCGGCATCCGGCGATGGCCTCGGCGTCGCGGAGGATCGCCTCGGGCTCCCAGCCGTGCTTGGATCCTTCGGCCGAGGCGTTCACCTGGAGGCAGAGGCTCGGGGGGTCATCCAGGGTCGCGGCCAGGTCGTCGAGGGCCCGGAGGAGTTTCAGGGAGTCGACCCCGTGGACCATCCGGACCATCGGCAGGGTCTTCTTCGCCTTGTTCCCCTGGAGGTGGCCGATCAGGTGCCATCGGATCGGGAGCCCGGCCAGCGCCTCGGCCTTGCCCCAGAGTTCCTGCGGGTAGTTCTCGCCGAGATCGACGGCGCCGAGGTCGACGAGGGGGCGGACCATCTCGGGCGGGTTCCGCTTGGTCACGGCGACCAGCGTCACCGCCGAAGGCCCGCGGCCCGAGCGGAGGGCGGCTTCGGCCATCCGAGTCCGGACGGCCTGGAGGTTCGATGCGATCCGGTCCGGGTTCATGGGGGTCACGACGCGATTGGGGTGCTCGACCGATGACGGCGGGAGGTTGCCGGTCTATGGTAGTCAGGGCGAGGGCCGTCCAATCGACGCGCCCCGACCCCCGACGGGCGCGGGCGACGACCCGAGGAACCAGGGATTGTCGACGCAATGAACGCCAAGCTCAAGCCCGCCTTGCTGATTCTGGGCTCGCTCGCCGCGGTCCTGATCGTCACCCAGCTCATCATGGGGCTCCTGATTGTCCGCGGCGGCGGCTCGATGAACCTGAACTCGCTGGTCAAGGCCCACCAGCATTCCGGCTACCTGACGGTGACCGTGGTCCTCCTCTACATCGCCCTGTCGCTCGCGGCGATCGCCTCGGTCCCGGGGCGGCCGAAGGCGTGAGCCCTCATCCGTCGATCTTGAGGATCGGCCGGATGTCGCCCGACCTCGTGAAGGAGCCGACCAGGAATCGGGCGGCGGTCTGGTGACCGAGGAAATTCCGGAGTTCGGGCGAGGCCAGGCTCCGGTAGACGACCAGCCCCTCGTCCCCTGGTCCCCAGGCCACCCGGGCCGCCGCGGCGACATCGGGTCCGCAAGCCTTCGACTCCGAGGCGACGGTCAGGGGGCGCCAGAGGGTCGGGGGCTTCTCCCAGGCAACCAGGAGCGGGACCCAGCGCCTCCGGCCTTCGCCGGTCTGGCGGACGACGACCTCGCGCCCCTCGACGGCGATCGACCCCCGGTCCGTCGGGTAGGCGTGGGTCGGCAGGCCCAGGGGGATCAGGCGGGCGGTCGGCTTGCCACGGCCCGCCGAGAGCAGGAGCGACCGAGATCCCTCGGCCGGCAATGCCTCGATCCCGTCGGGGAGGGCCAGGCGGACCTCGGTGACCGGCCCGACCCCGTCGTCCTGCTGGCCCAGGAGCGCCATCCCCCGGCCCCGGAGCAGGACCGCCACCCGGGTCGATCGGCCCCGGCCGACCCCAAAAGACCACTCGAAGCCGTCGGCGAAGGCCCCCGACGACCAGTGGGTCGGCAGGGCCCGGCCGGACTTCCCGCCGGTCCCGGTCGAATCCCAGGCTGGCCCGAGCCAGGTCTGGCCCTTCGAGGCGACCTCGACCAGCGACCGGAGGCCCGGCTCGCGGTGGTCGATGGCCACGAGATCCCCCCGAGAAGTCCAGTCGGGCCGGAGGACGGCCAGGGGGCGGTCGGGCCGGGCGTCGGCGGGGAGCGGTGGCGGCGCGGGGGGTCCGGCCGTTGCTCGATAGGACCGGGGGAGCCACCAGCCGATCACGGTGGCCAGGGACGGGTCGCCGACCCTGCCGGACCACTCCTCCAACGCCTTGAGCCGGGCCGGGGATCGTCGCCTGGGTCCGAAGACCGGCGATCCGTCGGGCCGGCTGAACCGGAGCGTCGCCCGGAGCCAGCCGGCGTCAAGCGGATCGGGGCCCTCGGGACGCCCCGCCCGATCGAGCCACTCAGAGACCGGGAGCCGGATCGGGACTCCGTCCGCGTCGACCGTCAAACCACCCAGAACCTCGTGAACGCCTCGGGGTTGGGCTGGGCCTGGTTCCTCGCCAGGCTCCGTGGATTCATGCCTCAATTTCGCCATGCGACGGAAACCTCGTGGGATGACTTTCGAGCCGCTTCCTAGGTAATGCACCGTCAGCATCGGATCCATCGCGAGTGCTGCTTGGTTAGTGTGCAGGATCGCATGGTAATTGTTCGCAGATGACCATCCTGACACTTGTCGGAGCCGGTCTCGCGCTCCAGTCCCGCCGGGAATTCGCAAAAAACTTGACCGCGATAAGTTGACTTCCAGAAAGTCTTTACGGAAGCGGTGACGGCGCCTGAAGTCGTTCCGACTGTCCCTGTCACCGCCCCAAGGAATGAGCTGGCATACCCTTTGCTTTTTCCATCTAGCGTAAACGAGAGACGACCGAAAGTAAGACGCCACGGTCAGTTAGATCGCCAGTCACGAAGTCGTCAACCTTTGACGCAACGAACCACCCCACCGGCGACGGACGGATCGGTCTCAAACCGATCGGTCTCACCGCCAAAGGGCGAGCGGGATGCCTCGCACGACCCCCCCGCTCGCCCTTTCTCCACCGCGACCCGGCCGCGAATGACGGCCGGAGGTCGCCCGAGCCGAGCCGGTCGGTCAGTATGACTCAGGTTGGCCATGGGAGAGGTGGCTTGCCTGGGAAAGTACGGGCCGACCGGCTTTTTTATTGCGCCGGGCCGACCCCCGCAAGAGGGGGTCGGCCCGGCGTTGTCATTGGGGGGCCGGGCGGCTTCGGGTGGTCGGCGGCTTTTGCGGGACCTGTCGCGTTGTGTTTACCCGGGAGTCCTGGCACCATACGTCGCGGACCTTCGACCCCCGGCCGTCCGACCCCGCGATCCGGAGCCTCGCCCCGTCCGTCCGGGCGAGGGAAGCTTGAGGGCTCCGGCCGATATCCCACCGAGGCGGACCGAGAGATGGACGCGATATGACGCATCACTCGCGAGCGAGCGTGCCGGGGCGGATCGTCCTGATCCTGGGCCTCTGCTGGTGCCTGAGCCCGGGCGAGGTCGGGGCCCAGGGGCTTCCGCCCGCCTCGGCGACCGATCCCGCCCGGGTGATCGGCGGGCCCCCCGCGATCGACCCGGCAAGTCTCCGGGTGGCGGTCAACGTCGCCTGGGTCCTGCTCGCGGCGTTTCTGGCGATGGCCCTGAAGGCGGGGTTCACCCTGCTGGAGGTGGGGCTGATCCGGTCCAAGAATGTCGCCCATACGGCGGCGATGAACCTGGCGACCTTCGCGATCGCGCTCCTCGGCTTCTGGGCCATCGGGTTCGGGCTGATGTTCGGGGGGCACGGGCCGTTGGGCTCGCTGGGCGGCGCGGGGTCGCTGGACGCGATGGGCTCGATCGGCCTGTTCGGCCACCGGTGGGACGTCCTGGGCCTGGGGGGTTTCTTCCTGACCGGAAGTGCCGGCGAGGCGTCGGTCCTGGCGGCCTTCGTCTTCCTGGCGGTCTTCTCGGACACCGCGGCGACGATCCCGACCGGGGCGATGGCCGAGCGCTGGAAGTTCTCGGCGTTCTTCGCCTTCGGGTTCGTCGGGTCGACGGTGATCTATCCGGTCTACGGCTGCTGGGCCTGGGGGGGTGGCTGGCTCTCGGACCTGGGGACGTCGTTCGGGATCGGCAGCGGGCACGTCGACTTCGCCGGTTCGAGCGTGGTCCACATGACCGGCGGCCTGATGGCCCTGGCCGGCTCGATGGCGCTGGGGCCTCGGATCGGCAAGTACGGCCGGGGCGGGGGCGTCAACGCGATCCCGGGGCACAACATCCCGATGGCGGCGGTGGGGACGCTGCTGCTCATCTTCGGCTGGTCCGGCCTGAACGCCGGCCGGGTCCTCGACGTGACCGACCTCCGGATCGGCTCGATCGCCGCCTGCACGATCCTGTCCAGCGCCGCCGGCGGCCTGACCTCGCTGCTGACGATGTGGGGGGCGTTCGGCAAGCCCGACCCGACCCTGGGGTGCAACGGGCTCCTGGCCGGGGCCGTGGCGATCTCGGCCTCGTGCGCCTTCGTCAACCCGATCGGGGCGGTGGCGATCGGGGCGATCGCGGGCGTCCTGGTGGTCGGCAGCATCCTGTTCGTCGAGAAGGTCCTTCGGGTCGACGACCCGGTCGGCGCGATCAGCGTCCACGGGGCTTGTGGGGCCTTCGGCTGCCTGGCCGTCGGCCTGTTCGCGACCGGCCAGTACGGCCGGGGCTTCAATGGGGTCGCCGACGCGCCGATCGGGCTGTTCCACGGCGGGGGGATGGGCCAGCTCGTCGCCCAGAGCATCGGCGTGGCGGCCAACGTGGTCTGGGTCTTCCCTGCCTCGCTCCTGGCCTTCGGGGTGATCGAGCGGCTGATCGGCAACCGGGTCTCGGCCCGGGTCGAGGTCGAGGGTCTCGACGTCCCCGAGGTGGGGGTCCTCGGCTACGTCCCCGAGGAGACCTACGCGGTCCAGACCGCCGGCCAGGACTACCTGGCCACCCACGGGCCGGGCGTCCCGGCCAAGGGATCGCCCCGGCCCTCGCGTGGACCGGACAGGGCGGGCCACAAGCGATGATCGGGCCGACCGCCGATCAGGCGACCGGCGAGAAGACCCGGACGCCGGCCAGGAGCGACTCGACCGTCGCGGCGCCCCGGGCCGGGAACAGGCAGTAGGCCGGATAAGGGTCGGTCCCGTCAATGATGACCTGGCGGTGGTTGGCCTGGCGGAACCCCTCCTCGCAGGGCTGGTGGCCGGTGATGAACCAGTCGGCATCGACCAGGGCGGCGAAGCGGTCGACGTTCTCGGGCTCGGTGTTCCGGCCCCAGGTGAGCGCGTAGACGGCGCCGTGGCGGGCCATGGCCTCATCCGGCCAGTCGTCGGCCTCGAAGATCGAGGCGTCGAAGTGTTCCAGGTCCCAGGGGTCCGGGATGGTGTGGCAGAGGAACACCCGGTTGGGGGTCCGGACGGCCAGCGGGAGCGCGGCGAAGAGGTCGCGATACGCCCGGTAGACCGACTCGCCCGAGGCGCCGTAGGCGGTGTCGACCCCCTGGCGGAACAGGGCATTCAGCGCGACGCCCCCCTTGGCGATCGGCCGGCCGGTCAGCTCGGACAGCTCGTGATTTCCCAGGATCAGGTGGACCCGCTCGGGGAACTGGCATTTCAGGGCCGAGACCAGGTCGACGAGCTGGTGCGACTTGTCGCCCGCCTCGTCGAGATAGTGGCGGTTTCCGTGGATCAGCTCCTGGAGGACCAGGTGCCGGGCGGGGTTCTGGGCCAGATCCGCCTTCATCAAGACAGTGCGGAAGGCGGGGGTGTTGCCGTGGAGGTCGCCGACGACCATGACCTCGTCGGCCGATTCGTTCAGCGTCACCAGCCCTCCCCTCCGCCCCGGAGTGGCCCGGAATAGCCCGGTCGCTCGGCGGAGGGTGGCCAGGATTTTCTGCGGGTCGGGCATGATCGGGGCCTTCGACTCTCGACCTTCAACGGGCGGTTCTGGTCTCTAAATACCCTACGTCCCCGAAAAGGGCATGGGATGGGACGGATGAGGCTCCCCAATCATGAACCGTCACGAGGAACACCAACGGGATCGATGACGCGAATCGTGGGCCGACCTCACGAATTCAGTTCGATCGCCTCTTCCCAGTGCTCGTAGAGCTTGACCAGATTCTCCTGGAGGAGCTTGAGCCGGTCCTGGGTGGCGATCGCCTTGAGGGTTTCTTTCCAGGTCGCGGGCTGGCCGAGGAGGTCTTCGAGTCCGGCGATCTCGGCCTCGGACTCGGCGATCTCGCGTTCGATCTCGGGCGTCTTGCGGTAAGCAAACTTCCGCTTCCGCTTCTCGGCCTTGCCATCGGATCTGGCTGGGGCCTCCCGGGTTTCGGCGGCGGACTGGGCGGCGGCTTTCCGGGCGTCGGCCTCGGCCTCTCGGGCGGCGAGGTGCTGGTACGCCTCGTAATCCCCCTCGATCACCCGGGCCCGGCCGTCGGCGACGACGACGATCCGGTCGGCCACCTGGTTGAGGAAGTAGCGGTCATGCGAGACGACGATCACCGTCCCCTCGAACTCGCGGATCGAGCGCTCCAGCGCGTCGCAGGCCCAGATGTCGAGGTGGTTGGTGGGCTCGTCCATCACCAGGAGGTTGGCCGAGGTCGCCGCCAGCCGGGCCAGCGCGGCCTTGGCCTTCTCGCCGCCGGAGAGCTGGCCGACGTCGTGGAGCGCCAGGTCCCCCGAGAGGCCGAAGCGGGCCAGGAGGTCGCGGAGGTCCCCCTGGACCCAGTCGGGGTCGTCCTCGGGCCAGACGGCCCGGAGGACGGTGGTCTCGGGCGGGAGCGATTCGAGCCCCTGGTCGTGGTAGCCCACCAGAACCTTGGCGCCGAGCTTGACCTCGCCCGAGTCGGGCGTGACCTTGCCGATCAGCGCCTTGATCAGCGTCGACTTTCCCGCCCCATTGGGCCCGAGGATCCCCACGCACTGGCCCCGGAGCAGCGAGAAGTTGAATTCCTGGAACAGCGGCTTGTCGTACGCCTTGGCGAGCCGACGGGCCTCAATGACGATGTCGCCCGACCGATCGACCTCGCCGAAGCCCATCCGCGGGCCGGAGATCTCGCGCATCGTCTCGACTCGCTCGACCCGGGCCAGCTTCTTCTCGCGGTCGTGCGCCTGCTTGGCCCGCTGCCCGGCCCCGTAGCGGCGGATGTACGCCTCCTGGTCGGCGATGTAGTCTTGCTGCTTCTCGAACTGGCGCTGGAGGACCTTGGCCTTCTCGGTCCGGAGCTTCCAGTACTGGGAGTAATTGCCGGGGTAGACGTCGATCTTCCCCTCGTAGAGTTCCCAGATCCGGGTGACGACCTTGTCGAGAAAGTAGCGGTCGTGGCTGACGACGATCATCCCGACGGACTGGCGGGACAGGTAGTTCTCCAGCCAGGCGGTCGTCTCGATGTCGAGGTGGTTCGACGGCTCGTCCAGGAGCATCAGGTCGGGGCTCTCCAGCAAGAGCTTGGCGAGCATCAACCGCGACTGCTGGCCGCCGGAGAACGTCCGGGCCGGCCGGAGGAAGTCCGGCGTCGGAAACCCCAGCCCCCCGAGGATCTCCTCGACCCGGTGGTCCACCGAGTACGCATCCTGGTGCTCCAGCCGGTCGCGCAGCTCGTCGTACCGGCGCGAGGCCCGGAGGCTCTCGGCCTCGTCCTCGGCCCCGGCCATCTCGCGGGCGGCCTCCTCCATCTCCTCCTGGATCTCCAGGAGCGAGGCCAGCCCCGACCGGGCGACCGAGATCAGCGTCTCGTCGGGGCCGAAGTCGGGCTCCTGCCGGAGCAAGCTGACGCGGACCCCGGGGCGGACGAAGAGGCTCCCGTAGTCGGCCTGGTCGAGCCGGGCGACCAGCCGCATCAGCGTGGTCTTGCCCGCCCCGTTGGGGCCGACCAGGCCAATCCGCTCCCCGGCCCGGACCTCGAACTTGAGGTCCTGGAAGATTGGGTCGCCCGAATATTGCCGGCCGAGGCCGTTGGCGGAGACGAGGATCATCTTGGTTTGATCACTGCGGCGACGAAGTTGGCGATGATCGCTGAGAAGCCCGCGATTAAGGCGGCGACCAAGACGTTTCTTCTCTCCTGACGCCTCAGTTCGGCCTCGCGGAGACTGTCGAGGCGTCGCACCTCCGCCGCGTGGAGATCGACGGCCGTCTTCAGCAGCAATTCGACCACGGGCAGCGTCACGGGCTGACGAGGTGGAGGGGTGATGTAACGAATCGCCAGTCTCAACATCTCCTCCCCCTCAACCTGGCCGGTCACTCGGAAAAATTCCGGATGCTGCCTGACCAATTCCGTCCAAGTCCCCCCGGGGTTGGAACGGGGCGCCCCGAGCTGTCCGATGAGAGTCGCCTCGCTCCTCCCGAACGCGCCTAAACCAAACAACTGAATTAACATCATCACTTCTTCTAATCTAAATGCTATCAAATAACGATCCGCCATTGCCCGCTTTCCGTTCTGTGGTGACGGGGATGTTCGCCATCCCGATTCAGATACGCACCAGTTGAGCGACGGCCGAAGGCTCCTGGACGGCTTCTTGGTGACGTCGCAGGGAATCCAGATGTAGCGAAATCGCCTCCCGAATGAGCGATCGAGCCTCGTCGACCGATTCGCCGCAACTCACGCATCCCGGCAAATCAGGGACGTAGGCGCTGTAACTCCCATCCTCGGCCTGTTCGATCACGACCCAATATTCCATCAGGGCGTTCCCTTCAATCCAGCCTGCCGCAGGATGCTATTCAGAGTACCCGGAGGGATGTGGTTTGCAAGCTTGCCCCCGGCGGGGACGGTCACCGTCCCCGGCTTGGTCGGATGACGGTATTGCTGGTGGCTCCCGGCGGTCCGATCCAGGATCCAGCCGTCGCCTTTCAGCCTGTCGATGATTTCCCGATACGTCAAGTCAACCGCCTCGCTCGGCGCCAACCAGCCTGGCGACGAAGGCGGCGTGCTCGGCGGTGGCGAGGCCCCGGTTGAGGGTCGCCAGGATCGCGGGGCCGTCGTTGGCCAGGATCGCGGCCGGGTCGAGCCAGAGCCCGGGGAAGGTCGCCGAGCGGTACAGGCCGTCGGGGTTGGGATCGACCCGGACGAGCCGGCCGTCCCGGAGGAGGTGCCAGAAGACCTCGTCGGGGTCGATGGCGAGGACGATGTATTCGAGCGTCCCGGCCCGCTCGTATTCGGCGAGCTTGGGGCCGAGGTCGACGGCTTTCGAACTGACGGCGACCTCGACGATCAGCTCCGGGGCCCCGCCGACGATGTTGCCCAGCCTGCGAGTCTGGCCGCCAAACTCGGGATTGATCCGCAGGGAGACGTCGGGCTGGACCTCGGTGAGGTCGTCGAGGGCCGTGGAGCCGTTGTCGGCGACCAGCGTTCCCGGCGTCCGGCAGCTATAAGACCAGACCCAGCCGTTCGCGCCGGCTGTGAAGATGGCGTGCAGATCACCGACCGGGCTGGGCATGAAGACGACTCCGCCGATGAGCTCGGCCCGGGTGCCCGGCGGGGCGGCCTCGTAGAGTTCGTGAAAGACCTCACGGCGGAGCCGCTGGCCGGCGACCAGGGCCGGGGCGGAGGGCGGCTTGGCGGTGCTCATGGTCGTCCCACTCCCGGGGCCGGTCATGGGCGGTCACCGGGCGTCGTCGCCGAGCGTCCGCTTCTTCCGGAGCATGTGGTGGTAGTGCTGGGCGAAGCGGTGGGCCTCGTCGCGGGCGTACTGGAGGAGCCGGAGCGAGAACGAGGTGCGTTTCAGGACGATCGGGTCGGACCGGCCGGGGACGTAGATCTCCTCGTTCTGCTTGGCCAGGGAGATCACCGTGGGGGGCTTCACGCCGAGTGCCTCGAAGGCGGACAGGGCGGCGTTGAGCTGGCCCTTGCCGCCGTCGATCATGAAGATGTCGGGGAAGGGTTCGTCGCGCTCCTGCTTGCCCTGGATCCGGCGGGAGACGACCTCGCGGATCGAGGCGTAATCATCCACGCCGGTGACGCTCTGGATCTTGTAGCGGCGGTAGCCGGGTTTGAAGGGAAGGCCGTCGATGAAGGTGACCAGCGAGCCGACCGTCTCGGTCCCACCGAGGTGGGCGATGTCGACGCAGTCGATGGTCCGAGGGATCGACTCCAGGCCCAGGACCTTCTTCAGGCCCTTCAGGCCCCGGCGGGGGTCGACGTAGAAGACCTCGGGCTGAGCGTGCTTGTCGAGGTCGCCCCGGAGATTGATGTTCTTCAGGGCCTTGAGTTCGTCGCGGAGCCGGGCGGCCTTCTCGAACTGGAGGGCATGACTCGCCTCCTTCATGTCGGCCTCCATCTCGGCGAGGACGACGTCCTTCTTGCCGTCGAGGAAGAGGCGGAGCCGGCGGATGTCCTTGCGGTAGGACTCCCTGTCGATCTGCAGGTTGCACGGGGCGGTGCACTGGTCGATCGAGTGCAGGAGGCAGGGGCGGAACCACCGCCATCGGGGGTCGCCTTCCTCGATCTCGAGCGAGCAGGTCCGGAATTTGAAGATCTTCTGGAGGACCTGGATCGCCCCCCGGAGGCTCTTGGCCCGGGGGAACGGGCCGTAGAGCTTGACCCCCCGGTCGGCCGGCTGGCGGGTGAAGTTGACCCTGGGGAAGTCGTCGCCGGTGGTGATCTGGAGGTAGGGGAACGACTTGTCGTCCTTCAGGTCCTGGTTGTGCTTGGGCTGGATCTCCTTGATCAGCCGGGCCTCCAGGAGGAGGGCGTCGACTTCGCTGTCGGCGGCGAGGAAGTCGACGTCGGCGATCTCGCCGACCCAGTCGCAGATCCGCTTGTCCTCGGCGGCGGTCTTCTGGAAGTACGACCCCGCGCGGGCCCGGAGGTTCTTGGCCTTGCCGACGTAGATCACCCGCCCCTGGGCATCCTTCATCAGGTAGAGGCCGGGCGTGGTGGGGAACCCCCGGACCTTCTCGCGGGGTTCGAGGGCCTTCGATGGTGCGTCGGACATGGGTGCCCCGCGGGGTCCGTCCCCGGTCAGTCGGTCAATGGGAGGAGAGAGCCTGGCGCATGAATTCTTCGATGTCCGAGGCGATCGCGTCGATCTGCCGGGCCGTCTTGGCCTTGACCTCGGCGAGCTTCGCGCGGTCGGAGACGCCCGAGGTGTCGCTCCGGGCGAACAGGTAGAGCTTGATCTTGGGCTCGGTCCCCGAGGGGCGGACGGCGAACCGGGTTCCCGGGGCCTCGGTCTGGAAGATCAGGATGTCGCCGGAGGGCTCGGGCATCGGCCGGGTCGCGCCGCCTCCGGAGATCGCGCGGAGCTCGTGGGTCTTGTAGTCGCGGACCTCGGTCAGGGCCAGCCCCCCGGCCGATTTGGGCGGGCTCGCGCGGAACGCCGCCATCAGCTTCTGGATCTGGGCGACGCCCTCGCGCCCCTCCAGGATCTTGTTCACCTGACGCTCGCCGTAGTGGCCGACGTCGATGTAAAGGTCGTCCAGGTATTCCAGGACGGTTTGCTTTCGATCCTTGACGGTCGCGGCCAGCTCGGCGAACAGGAGCGAGGCGACCGCGGCGTCCTTGTCGCGGACGTGGGTCCCCTTGAGGTAGCCGTGCGACTCCTCGAAGCCGAAGAGGAAACCGAGCGGGCCCATGTCGTCGACCCGCTTGGCGATCCACTTGAAGCCGACGAGCAGGTCGTCCTGGATCCCGACCCCTTCCCGCTCGGCCAGGTCGCGGACCATCTCGGTCGAGACGAGCGTGGTGACCAGGTAGTGGTCGGGGCGGAGCCTCCCGGCGGCCTTGGTCTGCTTCATCACGAAGGCCGCGAGCAGGGCGCCGATCTGGTTGCCGTCGAGGGTGGTCCAATCCCCCTTGGGGTCGCCGGTGATGGGGAGCCCGACGCCGATCCGGTCGGCGTCGGGGTCGCTGGCCAGGACGAGGTCGGCGCCGGTGGCTTTGGCCTCGGCGATCGAGGCGTCGAGGGTTTTGGGGATCTCGGGGTTCGAGACATGGCCGGGGACATTCGGGAAGTCGCCGTCGGGGGTCCGCTGCGAGGCCAGGACGTTGAGCCGGCTGAAGCCCGCTTTCAGGAGCGAGGCGGCGACCGAGGTCTCGCCCACGCCGTGCATCGGCGTGTAGACGATCGAGAGGTCGCGGCAGTGGCTGACCGACTCGCCGACGACGGCCGAAGTATAAGCGTCGTCGACCTCGGGGCCGACCAGGACGATCGAGCCGTCCCGGACGGCCGAGTCGTAGTCGGCCTCGGGGATCTCGCGGTCGGAGGCCTCCTTGACGCAGGCGATGATCCCGGCGTCGTCGGGCGGGATCACCTGGCCGCCGGTCCCCGCGTAGCACTTGAAGCCGTTGTCGGACGGGGCGTTGTGCGAGGCGGTGATCATGATCCCGCAGTCGCAGTCGAGGTGGCGGACGGCGAAGGAGAGCAGGGGGGTCGAGCGGTACTCGGCGAACAGGTGGACCTGGAACCCGGCCGCCGCCAGGACCCGGGCGCAGACCCGGGCGAACTCGGCCGAGTGGTGCCGGGTGTCGCGGGCGATGGCGCACGACCGGGGGGCTCCGGCCCCCTTGGCCCGGGTGATGTAGTCCGCCAGCCCTCGGGCGCTCTCGGCCATCGTCCGGTCGTTCAGGACGTTGGTCCCAACCGGGTACATCTTGCCGCGACGGCCCCCGGTCCCGAATTCCAGGACGGCATAAAAGGCGTCGTCGAGGATCTTCCAGCGGCCGGCCTTGATGTCCTCGACCAACCGGTCGCGGTAGGCGGCGAAGGGGGGCTCGGTGAGCCACCGCCTGATGTTGGCCGAGGCCGGAGGCGACAGCTCGCCCGCCGATTCCGCCTTGACAACCAGGTTCACGACATCGTCGGACGCTGCCATCTGATCCTGCTCCGTCGGCCCACCCGCGATCGCTCTCGGCCCCCGAATCGGGGCCTCGCCGGTCACCGCTTCAGGCTATCCCGCCCAGTCGGCAATTGGCAAGAGACACGCACGTCCGGTGCCAATCCGGACCCCCGGTTTGACCCGTCCGATCGCCAATTTCGGGCTGTAAGTGGGTCGCTGTCGGTTGCCATAAGTTCTATCTTGAGTGAAAGTTCGGGAAAAATTTTAGGGCAAATTCCCTTGTAAGAATCGACCCTTTGTAAGTTGGTCGAATGCCACTGTCGGCGCGACCCGAAAGGTCAACCACGGGCCCTTCGAGGGCCTGGCGATACTTCGTCCCCGGTCGATTTTCGTAAGTCTTTCGGGGGCCAATCATTGGCAGGGCCCGGGATGTCATCCGGGCGGGCGTCGAGACGTAGCGGCACGGGGCTTGCTTTTAACTCAGATGCCAAGCCGGCCTCGGATGCACACCTGAGCGGGATTTCTCTCAAGTCGGAAGGGCCCAACCACGATACGGCCCGCCCCAACGTGGGGGCGGCCGACCCAAATCGACGCCCCTCGGGGCGTATCGCGATAGGCCCAAGGAGGTCGCATGACTCGGCCCACCCTCCGTCGGACCCCGATGCTCGAGCGACTCGAAACCCGTCAGGTGCTGAGCGGCATCTCCGGCCTCACCGCTGACAAGCAATATGTCCTGGAAATGATCAATCTGGTCCGGACCAATCCCAAGGCTGCGGCCGACCGGATCACGGCCCACATCAGCCCGGACGTCCAGGCGACTCTCGACCAGTACAAACTGAGCGTCGGCGGCCTGAAGGAAAAGCTCGGCGCGGCGACGGCGTTGCCGCCGGTCGCCTACAACGCGGCGCTCGACTCCGTCGCTCAGGGGCAGAGCCAGTACGAGGCCAACAACGGCGTCCAGACCCACCAGGGCCCTGGAGAGGGCGGACTTGGTGACCGGTTCGCGGCCGCTGGCTATTCCAACCCCCTGACCGAGGGGGAGAACACCTACGCCTACGCCCAGTCGGCCGACCAGGCCATGCAGTCTTTCCTCTTCGACTGGGGCGTCGCCGATGGCGGCCACTACCGGAACCTCCTCCAGCCCGGGACCGCTCCGCAGGACGCCTTTCAGGAGGTCGGGATTGGCCTGGTCAACACGACCAAGGGCGTCGGCCCGCTGGTCTTGACCCAGGACTTCGGCAGTCGGCAGGGCCTGGGCCCGCAGATCCTCGGCGTGGCCTATGACGATGCCAACCACGATGGATTTTACAACGTCGGCGAAGGCAAGGGCGGCCTGACGATCGACGCGATCAACCTGTCCACCAAGGTGAAATTCGAGACCCAGACCGGCGACTCTGGCGGCTATCAGATGCCGGTCGACGCGAACGCCGACTACCAGGTCATCGCCATCAAGGACGGCCAGGTCGTCCAGAACCAGACCATCCACGTCGGCAACGTGAATGAGAAGGTTGACTTCATCCTCGACCCGGCCAAGGCGGCCAATCTGTCAAACGCCTCGGCCATTGCCTTTAACATCGTCACTCAGCCCGGCAACTCCTCGACCGCCACCACACCGCCCCCGGTCGTGGTGCCGCCCCCGGCCGCGACGCCTCCCCCGGTCGCGACGCCTCCTCCGGTCGCGACGCCGCCTCCGGTCGCGACGCCGCCTCCGGTCGCGACGCCGCCTCCGGTCGCGACGCCGCCTCCGGTCGCGACGCCTCCCCCGGTCGCGACTCCGCCCCCGGTCGCGACGCCTCCCCCGGTCGCGACGCCTCCCCCGGTCGCGACTCCGCCCCCGGTCGCGACGCCTCCCCCGGTGGCGACCGATAACTCGACGACGGCGAGCGACTCGAACGGGAATTCGGACAACTCGACGAATTCCCCGGACAACTCGTCCAGGTCCGACGCTTCGACGCAAGCCGCTGCGGCGAACGCCTCCGATGCCACGCCCGGCTGGCTGGCCAAGTGGTCACGCTGGAAGGCGATCAACGGCGCGGGGGTCTGAAACACCCGACGTTCACGGATCGCGATCGTGTGCGGCCCGGCCCGGGGGAGGGATCCCCCGGGCCGGGCTGTTTTCATGGGATCGGCTCGTTCAAGGACCCATCATGGCGGCACAATCGGGTCGATCCGATGGGGGCCGGGGCGATCTTTGCCTTGCAGGCGAGATCGCGGTTCTAGTGGTGTGATCTGGCCCGGCCCACATTGCCGTAGGTCAGTCGCGGTTAAAGCGGTGAGTCGGTGACGGACCTTCCCGTGCCCTCAACAGGATCCGGTCCAACCCGGCGTCGTCATCGCCGAAGTTCATCCGCCGCCGGATGATTCTTGCGGCCACCCAGGGGCAATCGTGAGGTTCTCGTTACGAATCGGTTACCGGATCCGTTACGCCCCCCCGAAAGCCGGCAAGAATGGCCGTCCATCGAGAGAGGCCGAGGCCCTATTTCCATAGGGTCTCGGCCTCCAATGTGCTCGGCAGGAGTCGAACCTGCAACCTTCGGCTTCGGAGGCCGACGCTCTATCCAATTGAGCTACGAGCACGTGGACCCAATTCCAACCGACCCGGCCCTCGATGTCAAGGGGCTGGATCACCGAGGCCCGTAGACTCGATCGGCCTCGAAGATCGGCGATCCGACGACCTCCAGCCGCCCGCCCGCGTCCACTCGCCTCCAGAAGCACGACCGATAACCCTCATGGCAGGCCCCGCCGACCTGCCGGACCCGGATCAGGAGGACGTCGGCGTCGCAGTCGAGGTGTATCGACTCGACTTGCTGGACGTGGCCCGAGGTCGCCCCCTTGTGCCACGGAGCCTTCCGCGACCGGGAATAAAAGTGCGTCTGTCCGGTCGCCAGGGTCTGACGGATCGCCGGCTCGTCCATCCAGGCCATCATCAGGACCTGGCCCGACTCGGAGTCCTGGACGATCGCCGGGACCAGACCATCGTCGGTCCACTTCAGGGACGCCAGGAAGGGCAATTCCGCTTCGAGTTCGATCACGGGCGAGGCCTCGGTCGGACGATCAGGATCCCGGGGGTCACGGACCGCGACGGGGGAACGTGGATCAGGCGAGGGCTTCGGCCCGGGCGGCGATCTTCTCGTCGCCGAGCCCCCGGGCGATCGCGGCGGCGATCCGGGCGAGTTCGCGGGCCGGGTCGTCGAAGCCATTGTCGAGCAGCGTCTCGGCGGCGTCGAGGGCCAGCGCGGCGTCGCCAGGCGACTCGTCGAGGAGCCCCCGATAGACCCCGAAGGCGGCGTCCGGCCGGCCCGCCCGGGCGAGAACCTCGGCCCGCCAGGTCTCGAACTTCCGGCGGTCCGCCCCCCCGCTCAGGTCACGGTCGACCTCTTGGGCCCGATCGATCCGGCGGAGCGCGAGGTCGGCGTCGTCCTCGGCCAGGGCCTGGCGAACGAGCGTGGCGAAGAGGGCGGGGACTCCGAGCCGGCTCATTGCCGCCGGCCCCCGGTCGGCCAGGGCCGAGGCGAACCGGGCGGTCCGGCGGTCGTCCCCCAGGGCGGCGGCCGACTCGTAGGCGTCGGCCAGGTCGTGGTCGTTCATCGGGGCCGGGTCGAGCTGGTCGAGTTCCGCCGGGCCCATCGACGAGGGGTCAGCCGGGTCGACGGCCTCGGGGTCGGTCGGCTCCAGGCCGAGCCGGCGTCGGAGCCGGTCGAAGGGATAGCCCTGGTAGAGCAAGGCGGTCGTCGAGCGGGCCCCGAGCTGCTCGCGGAGCCGGACGACGGCCGAGAGCTTGGCCCGGAGCACCAGGTCACCGCCCGAGGCGGCCAGCCCCGCCTCGGAGGGGGACCGGCCCCCGAGCCCCTGGCGCGGCTTCCCGATCCAGGGCCCCTCGTAGTACCGCTCGACGGCCGACCGGTTCAGGAGGGCGCGGGCCTCCTCATCCGCCCCGTCCGGGAGGCGGATCGCCCAGGTCGCGGCGTCGAGGAAGGCCAGGGGCAGGGGGGTTGCCTCGGGCCGGCTCGACTCGACCCGGTCGCCGACGAGCCGGTCGACCTCGGCCAGGGCCTCGCCGAGGAGGGCCGGGTCGGTCCCCGAGAGCCGGAGCGAGCCGGGCGTCCGGATCGCCGTGGCCCGGACCCGACGGATCTCGGCCTCGGGTCGGTCGAGCCACTCGTAAATCCGGGCCTCGGAGAGCCGGGGCCGGCCGGTCGAGGGGTCGATCGGGTTGGGCACGGACCGGACGTCGGGCCGGTGCTCGAGGAACCCGGCGGGGTCGTCGCCCGGGGTCCAGGTCAGGGTGACGGCGTGGCTCAGGTCGTCGGCCAGCGACTCGGCCCCGCCCCCCTGGCGGAGGACCTCGGCCAGGGTCCAGGCGTCGACGGCGGACCCCGGCTCCTCGGCCGCCAGGGCCTCGACAGCGCGTCCGAGCCCGGCGACGGCCTCGGCGTTCCTGCCGAGCCAGGCCAGGCAGAGCCCCTGATTGAACCGGGCCCGGCCGTCGGAGGGGTCCTCGTCGGCCAGCCCGGCGAACGCCCCGGCGGCGACGGCGAGTTCCCCGAGGTCTTGGCCCCGGAACCGGGCGTCCCAGCGGGCCCGCTGCCCCTGGCCGACCGGGGTCAGGAACCGATACTCGGCGCGGCCGGCTTCGGGGAGGTCGCCCGCATTGGCCAGGACATCCAACGCACCGGTCGCCGCCGAGTGCTCCGGCTCGGACCGCAAGGCGCGTCGCCACGAGGCCCAGGCCGCCAGGGGCCTCTGGTGCCGGAGGTGGGCCCACCCTTCATGGACGAGTTCGAGGGCGGGGTCGATCGGTTCGGGCATCGTCGGGTCGTGGCTTTCGGGCCGTGGGGGCGAGGGTCGGGCTCTGGATTCGACTCCACTTCCATTGTGCGGTCAAGCCCCTCCCGCGCACAGCGATGGCGTCGGAAATTTCCCGGAGTCGTCCGCGAGTCGCCCCTCAGCCGTCCAACGATTCGCGGCGCAACTGATGGCTGGCCGTGAAGTAGCGTCGGAGCCGGATCGCCAGGAGAATCAGGACGCTGATGGCCACGGTCGCGGCGATCGCCAGGTAGAGGAGGATCTGGTAGCGGATGGCCTCGCCAACGTCGGCACCGGCCAGGAGCTGGCCGGTGGTCATCCCGGGGATGGCGACAATCCCGGCGATCGCCATGTTGTTGAGGATCGGCGAGAGCCCCGAGGCCACCGCCGACCGGAGCGCGGGGGTCGCCGCCTGCCGGGCGGTGGCGCCCAGCGTGAGCCGGAGCTCGACGAGGTCGCGGTCGGCCTTCAGATCGCTGGCGAACCGCTCGGCGGCCAGGGCCACGGCGGTCACGCTGTTGCCCAGGATCATCCCCAGCATCGGGATCACCGTCTGGGCGTCGTACCAAGGCTCGACGCGGAGCGCCGCCCGGATCGTGACCGCCATCACCAGGGTCGCCCCCACCAGCATCGCCCCGAACGCCTCGATCCGGATCACCCAGCGCCCCCGAGCCTGGCGGCTCCCCACCGTGTGCGCCGCGGCGGCCAGCATCGCCAGGGCGACCGCCACGACCAGCCCCGGGTGGTTGGCGGCGATGATCGCCCGGAGGACCACCGCCAGGAGCATCATCTGGACCACCAGCCGGGCCGTCGCCACCGCCATCGATCGAACCTGACCCAATCGCTGCCACGCCAGGAGGAGCGTGCAACCCGCCAGCGGCAGGCCCGCCCAGATCAGCCCGACCCAGTCCGGCCCGTGTCCCTTCATCGCGACAGTCTCCCTTCGCCATCGGCCCAGACCGAGGCGTCGGCGCGGGCCAGGACCTCGGCCGTCGGCCCCTGGTCGACGACCCGGCCGGCCTCCATCCGGACGGTCCACTCGCCCAGCCGGGCGGCCTGCTCGCGGTTGTGGGTGACGATGATCGTCCGGAGGCCGCTCGCCGATCGCCGCTCCAGCATCGCGGCCACCCGGTGCGCCGAGGCCGGGTCCAGCGCCGAGGTCGGCTCGTCGAGGGCAAGGATCTCGGGGCCCGGGCCCAGGGCCGAGGCGATCGCCAGCCGCTGCCGCTCGCCGCCGGAGAGCGCCGAGGCGTCGCGGTCGAGCCAGGCGGGTCCGAGGCCGACCTCGGCGAGCGACCCGGCCAGGTGATCCCGATCGGGGGCGGCCCGGCCCCGGATCGCGAACGGGTAAACCAGGTTCTCCAGGAGCGTGCCGGGCAGGGGGCGCGGGGCCTGGAACACCAGCCCCACGGCCGCCCGGACCACGCGGACCGGCAGCGAGGTCAGCGCGACCGTCCCGACGGCCAGGTCGCCAGCGTCGGGGTCGTCGAGCCGATTCAGAAGCCTTAAAAGCGTGCTCTTGCCCGCGCCCGAGGCGCCGATCAGGACGTAGCGGCGGCCGGGCTCGAAGGCGAGGTCGACCCCTCGGAGGATCTCCGACCCGCCCCGGAAGACCCGGACGCCCTCCAGCCGGAGGGGCTCGCCCCGGGGCCACGCGGAATCGTCGATCATTGGCCTTGGCTCGGATCGCCCGGGGATCGCCCGGACCTCGGCGAAGGGGCGAGGCGGGATGGGCCATTATGACGAGGTCCGGCCCCGGCGGACACTCCCCGGGCGGCTCCCGCGTCATCGGTCCCCCTTCCGGACCGGCAGTGGCGAGGCCAGGCCGACCCCCACGGCGCGGACGACCCGCCGGGCCGCCAGGCCCCCGACCAGTCCGGCGACCGCCCCGAGCCCCATCAAAACCGCCGCGACCCCGACGCCGGTGGTCAGGGCCGTCGAGGCGTCGGCGGTGAAGGCGAGCCAGAGGATCGGCTGGAGGGCCCAGAGCCCGCCCAGCCCCGCACCCCACCGCGCGGCCGAGGCGTCGGCCGGACCCCTGGACTCGACCAGCCCCCAGCCCTCGATCATCCCCCCGACCGCTCCGCCGCTCCCGCCGACGCCCATCCCGAGCGTCCCGAAGGCCAACAACGCAAACGCATGGGCGTCCCGTCCGCCCGAAGCCACGTAAGCGGCGTAGAGCAGCCATCCGGTGACGGCCCCCACCAACGCCCCGGCGGCGGACCCGGAGATCGACCCGAATAACGCGGCGGCGAACGGGCAGGTCGGCGGATGCATGGCGAGGCTCCGAGTCGTCGAGGTCCCCCCGACCCAACCGCCGGGCGTCCTCGCCCTTAACCGGATTCCGGGTCAAACTTCCCCTTTTCGGGAATATGGTACACGTTCCGACCCCCCCGGACCGCCGGAAAAGGGCCGGTCGCCCGGGTTGAATCGCCGGCCGGCATCCGGGACGATGGAGGGGCGGGGGACGCGCGTTCCCGGCGAGACGACCCCCGGACTCGATGGTGCTCGATGCCCCTGGACTGGCTGACCCGGCTCGACCCGCTCCGTCGGATCCGCTGCCCGTTCTGCTTCGAGAAGTTCGCCGCGTGCGAGATGTACCTGCGGTGCGACGACCATTATTGCAAGACCGACTTCGGCCGGATGATCGACGACCCGATCCTGTCGCGGGCCCTGAACGGGCCGATGCTCGCCGGCGGGTCCGGCTCGAATCTCCGGAGCCCCTGGTGGGTCGACCCCCGGCTCGACCTTCGCCGGGGGTTCCGGAGGCACCTCGACTGGATGGTCCTCCCGGGGTCGCTGACCTGCCCGAACTGCCGGAAGCCGACCGACGTCCGGCTCTGCCCGCGCTGCCACGGCCGGCTCCCCGACTCGGTCGTCACGCTCGGGGCCGGGCACATCGCGATCTTCGGCCCGCAATCGGTCGGCAAGACGACTTATGTGACGGTCCTGATCCACGAGCTGGAGCACCGGGTCGGCCCGGCCCGGGGGTTCACGCTCGACCCGCTGACCGACGAGATCCGCGACCGCTACGACCGGGAGTATCACGACCTGACCTACGGCGGCGGCGGCCAGTTCGGCGTCGGGGAGGACGCCGACGGCGATTCGTACCGCCGGAGCCACTTCGCCACCCCGAGTATCGAGACCAACCGGAGGGGCCTGCAACCCCTGGTCTACCGGGTGACCACCCGGAAGGGGAAGGCCCGCCGGGCGGGGACGCTCCTGTCGTTCTTCGACACGGCGGGCGAAGATTGGGAGATGAACATCGACCTGCTCCGGGGCGAGGCCCGCTACCTCGGCCAGGCCCGCGGGCTCCTGTTCCTGCTCGACCCCCTCCGGATCCGCGAGGTCGCGCTCGACCGCCGGATGAAGCTGACCGAGAAGGAGGTCCGCGTCCCCCCGGCCGACTACCTGAACGACGCCCGGAAGCTGGCAACCTTCTTCGGCCGGACCCCGGTGAAGACCCCCCTGGCGATCTGCCTGAACAAGCTCGACCGCTGGGGGCACCTGCTCGAACCCGGCACGGCCCTGCACACCCTGGCGACCTCCCTGACCGACCGACCGCCCGACCGGGGGCTCGACGCTCTGGTCCATGAGGAGGTCCAGTCGGCCCTGAGGAAGTGGGGCGCGACCGGGTTCCTCGACTACATGGCCGTCCACTTCCCCGACCACCGCTTCTTCGCCTGCTCCGCCCTGGGCGACGCCGCGCAGGCCGTCGACGACGCTCCCCAGCCCCTCCCCACGCCCCTCCTGATCGAGCGGCCGGTGCTCTGGCTCCTGGAGCGGCAGGGGATCATCGAGGAATGAAGAATCGAACCTGGCGGTTCAATTCTTCGTTCCGGATGGCCGCCTCCGCTTAAACTTGCGACGGCATCTCGAACCGCGACGAGTATTCGCGGGACAGCAAGGCGTTGGCCTCGGGGTCGCCGGGGAAGGATTCGGTGGCGGCGTCGAAGGCGAGCTTCCGGCCGACTCGCTGGGCGATGTTGCCGAGGTGGCAGAGGCGGGTGGTCAGGTGGCCGATCTCGATCTCGGCGTTGGGCGTGTTCCGGGTTTTGACGCACTCGACGAAGTTGGTCAGGTGGGCCGAGAGGCCGTCGGTCGCCTTGCCGCCGGCCTCCTTGCCGCCCTCGACTTTCCAACCCTTCTCGTCGACGGTCAGGACGCCCTCGGTGCCGTAGAAGGCGATCCCGAAGCCGAGCCCTTCGAGCGGGTGCTTGTCGTAGAGCCGGTGCTCCCAGACGATGCAAGCCTTGGGGAACTCCCAGGTGACGACCTGGGTGTCGGGGACCTCGCGGTCGTCGAAGACGAACCGGCCGCCGCCGGAGGTGACCCTCAGCGGGGCGTCCACGCCCAGGCCCCAGCGGGCGACGTCGACGCCGTGGACGCCGTTGTTCCCCAGCTCGCCGGTCCCCCAGTTCCAGAACCAGTGCCAGTTGTAGTGGAAGCGATTGCTCAGGAACGGCCGGTCGGGCGCGGGGCCCTGCCACATCGCGTAGTCGACCCCGGCCGGGACCTCGGCGGGCTTGCCGGGGCCGATCGCGGGCCGCTTCTGGAGGATCCAGGCGCGGGCCATCCCCACGGTCCCGATCCCCCCCGACTGGACGTACTTGACGGCTTCCATGACGTGCGGCATGCTCCGCCGCTGGATCCCCATCTGGACCACCCGCTTGTACTTCCGGGCCGCCTCGACCATCCGCCGCCCCTCGACGACGTTGTGGCTGGCCGGCTTCTCGGTATACACGTCCTTGCCCGCCTGGCAGGCCATCACGGCCACCAGCGCGTGCCAGTGGTCGGGCGTGGCGTTGACGACGGCGTCGATCTCCTTGTCGTCCAGGAGCCGGCGGAAGTCCTTCTCGGTCCGGGGCGCCTTGCCGGCGATCTTCTCGACCTCGGGCACGACCTTGACGAACGAGGCGTCGTCGATGTCGGCCAGGGCGACGACCTCGACGTCGGCCCGTTTGGCGAACTCGCGGGCCAGCTCGCCGCCCCGTCCCCTCACCCCGACCACGGCGATCCGGAGCCGCTCGCTCGCCGGGGCGGACCTCGCGAATCCGCCCGCCAGGGTCAGCGACCCCGCCGCGCCCAGGAATGTTCGTCGATCGATGCCGGTCATCGGATTGGCCCTCGCCCTCGGTGAGAATCTCAGCACTCGGGATCGATCCTCGCCGATGCGTCGCCCAGCCGCAAGCCCGGACCCTTGACGGAGGGACCAGGGCTTCACTCGAATCAGTTAAACAATGATTGTCCGAGGGACGTTCCATGGCGAAAGGTCCATCGAATGCCATCTGGCTCGCCCTGGTCGCAACCACCTGGTCGGGCCCGTCGAGGGCGGCCGGCCCGGAGGGGGACGCCTTCTTCGAGGCGAAGGTCCGGCCGATCCTGGTGGAGCGATCTCAGCGTTGCCACGGGCCGGAGAAGCAGTCGTCGGGGCTTCGGGTCGACTCGCGAGAGGCCCTGCTGGGCGGCGGCGAGGGCGGGCCGGCGGTCGTTCCCGGCGACCCCGAGGGCAGTCCGCTCGTCCGGGCGATCTTCCACCGGGGAGACCTCCGGATGCCCCCCAAAGAAAGGCCGTGCAGGACCCCGTCCATGTCCACGACCTCCACGCCACGATCCTCCATCTGCTCGGCTTCAACCACGAGACCTTCACCTATCGCTACGCCGGGCGCGACTTCCGCCTGACCGACGTCCACGGGCGGGTCGTCAAGGGGATCCTCGCCTGATCGTTCAGCGGCGATTGGAGTCTTCAACCCGAGGCGATCGTGCGGCGATAGCGAGGGAGACGAAGCCCCCGATGACGCCCAAAACGATCGTCGTCCATTCGCGGATCACTCGGGCGAAGGGTGCGGGTGAGATGACGGCCGCATTGTCGCGAGTTAAGTAAATGTACAGGACAGAGAGAGTTCCTGTGATATCGCGGATGCTTCGATAATTCGCGGGCCAAGTTATGGACGTCGAATTAATCACGGTCTCATTGTTACTGATAATTTCAAGGGAAATATGTCCGAATCCGAATGCGGCAAATCCGAACCACCATGCGGAGGTCAAGCCCTTCCCGTACCGAGCCCGGAACATGGCGAATACGAGGAGTGCAACCTTGAGGTAGAGGAACGATGACAGGAAGACGCTGTTAGGATCTCGCAGGGAGGCCAAGCAGAGTGCGACGGCAGAGACAATAACCATTAAATAATACGTTTTCATATAAAACCTCAAGAAATTTCTTGATTGGATTGATCGATCGAGCACGGCCATGTATCATGGCCATGCCTCGTATAACGTTGCCTCGAATATGGGGTCGGGCCGCCGTCCACCCCGACCCCGGCATAGCCATTTTGAGGCGAGCCAATCAAGGTGACTTATATTGCAATAGCACGGACTTGGTTGCTTCGCATGGGCAGGCCTTCCCATATCGGTCCAAAGCAATCTAGAAGTGATTGCCAAGCACGCTCGCCGTCTTTGAAGATCGGCACAAGATCAGTGTCGCAATCCCGGTCAATAGGAATCGGCCGGAACCGCCTCTTGACCTGCCCGGGTACTCAAGGCCCGCCAGATCGACAGCGTGATTTTGTCTCGGACGAATTGGACGCGGCCGTCCAGGAAGAGCACATTCGCCCCCCCGGGATGACGACTCCCAGCCGTCCAGATTCCGTAGTTGATCGAACCTCCACTGGTGCAACTATGCTGATTGATTATCAAATCGGAATTGAAGAGTGTGTCCGGGTATCCGCCGTGGATCCACTGCCCCGACTTGCCGATCAAGCTTAGTTCCGCCGTTTCCGACGGCAGATCCCGACATTCCGCGACGAGTTGGTCGAATTCCGAGGGGTCGAACGTCTCGCTCGTCTTGTAAACGGACGCGACCGGGTCTCGAATGGGGTCTTCCCCCAGCGCCCATTCCGTCATCGCCGCCGTCTGGCTCAAACCGTCGGTGACATCCCGTGGGCTGACAGAGGCGGGGCCGCGGTAGAGCGTATTTTCCGGGAAGACGCCGGCTGTGGTTGCGGTGAACAAGGATCCATAGCCGGAACTTCCGGGGTAATTGGTGCGTCCTTCGGTCGTGGCGGAGGTGTCGGACGGGCAGAGGAAGGACGACATTCTGATCCGGAGGGCCGTCTGGTTGGGCCCTTTCGGATCCGTGATCCGGGACGATTCAAAGCGGGGCAGGTTGAAGTTGAGCGAATTGTAGAGGTTCGCCTGTTCCATCGTGGGCAGGAGCATCGCATGGAGCGAGTATCCGCCCCCATTCTGCCCCGCGGGGAATGCCCGAGTATTGGCCTCATAGGGGCGTTGTTGCACGAAGTCGCGGGGGACGCATTGTCCCCTTTTGATGAGGGCCTCACGCGAGCTTGACGCTCACCGGCATCCCCAGGTGGGTCATG
>JAABUJ010001553.1_pt1 | contig 32999 bp, 32 predicted proteins | sample 5559131 | NCBI WGS metagenome assembly JAABUJ01 (sample SAMN10711875, study PRJNA513366) | rock metagenome | isolation source: Antarctica rocks | place: Antarctica: Victoria Land, Mt New Zealand nord | collected 2016-01-07
AACTTTAGCACATTTCAAACATTCTTTGTGCTGATCTTGTTCATCAGATATTCTTAATCATCTGCATTAATGCAGATAATAAGTCAATATAAGATCTTTATGTCAGTTTTCTGACTTCTGAAGCTGAGATTGCTGAGAAGAAATGCAGCTAAGAATTCACTGACAGAAATATTGACTACTAAGACTTCAACAACATTTTATAGATCTTCTTCTATCAGTTATCTTCTCATAAGAATGAATCATTGATTGCAGTTCTTGCAAGTAAGGATTGAGATGAGTTGTTGCTTTATAAAGAAGTTGTTGAAGTTCATTGTAATGATAGTTGGCACATAGTATAAGAAGTGAATAAAGTAAAGTAACAATGTATGCATCAAAGATAATGTAAATAAAACAAATAGAAAGCTTTTATGTCTCTTGTTTTGTGAGATAATAATGTTTATTCATCTCAATAATTCATACTAAGCTACTGATGAACAGTGCTTTCTGAGCAACTGTGAATGCTTATTTGTCTATTAAAGACATGTATTAAGCTGTCAAAGAACAATGCTTTCATAAACAACTATAAATGCTGATTTTTGTTGAGATCAATTCTCTGTGAATCTTCTGAGTTAAACATACTCAGCTACTGAAGATGCTTGTTTGCCTAACAGATGCATATCAAGCTGTCATCACTGTGCTGATTTCACTAAAGTCAGATTTATCATAAACCTCAATAGTCAGTAATACTGCTAAAGTTAAATTCACTGTAAATCTCAAAAGTCTGCAAACTCAGCTGCTGCATACATTAGAAGTATGCACTTTCTCTGAGAAGCTTCTTGCTAATTCAGGCTCATAATCTATTGAAAGAAATGAATACTCATGCTATACTATGCTGTCTAGTGAAATCTCTAAACTATATTGTCTATGAGCATGTTCTGATCAAGAGAGTTACAGAAGAAGTAGAAAGAATGTTAACTGCAGTCAATATGAACAGAGTCTTCACTCAGTCTCTGATGCTAGTTCTATTCTGCTTCATAGAAGCAGCTAGAACACTGCTTCTCAACAATTTTAGATCTTTTAATGTCTCTTTTACAGTCTGAAATTGTCTCAAAAGATTGCTTCATAACATAAATATAGTGACTGCTTTAACTAATGCTGAGTCTCATAAAATCTTCTTTGTGTCATTAACTTGTCTCAGTAGTTTTTTTCTTAGATTCTGAGTTTGTAAGCATTTCATCAGCACATAATGAACAGTCTGAATGCTCAAATTATATAAGCATCATGAAGAGTCTGCTCAGTCTATAACATAAAAATAATAAGTCATGTCAATCTTTTCTGTACATAACTGAATAATAAGAAAGCTTATGAGTCAACAAAGTTCTATATACTTATTTAACACTCTTCTGTCTGACTGTTACTTCATGCTGAATGTGATCTGTCTTGCTATTTCATTCTTTCAGTCATTAACTCATTCTTTTACTATCTATCAATAAAGTTTTGTTTTACAGATAACAATTAAATGTCAGATCTCTATGATCTGTTCTTTTTCAGCATGTAAGTCTCTGATCTAAGCTACTACCTTAATCATTCTATCTGTCTCTTCATTTTCTGATATCTCTATGTGCATCAGTATTCATCAGATTCATATCTGAATCTTTTAACTTTACAGATCATTCATTTTCTTCACTACATACTGCAGTAAATATTGATCTAACTGTATACTCAGTTTAATAGCTGATCAAATTGCTGCTTAATTATCTGTATATATGTTCACTGCTCAGAGCTTTGATTTCATCATTTTCATTATACTTGCTATGCTCATCATCATGATCAGATTTTGTAGCTTCATCACATACACTGTGAATATCTCATCTATATCTATATACATCATGTGTTTCAGACCTCTTTTCAATGTCACTGTTGCTGTATTTATCTGATTCTTAATGTCACTGTTATTCATGTAAATATTTAACATCTTTTAGTCTCAACAAAGTTTGTTGATATTGTGTCTGCAGACAGCTTCATCTGCATTGTTATTTATGTGAATAGTTGAGCTATTTCATCATAATAATACAACATAAAGTGTTCTGAATTTCAAGTTGACTTCTGATGAGAGTTGTATCTGCATCTCATAACAAAACTGCAGACATTTCAGTAAACTCTTTCAGTAAAGCTTCTTTGTAAAGTCAGATCTGATTTTCTTTTCATTAAAGTGTAGATTGATGCAGTAACAATGTAAAGCATAAACTCTCTCAGTGTCTTCTTTAGCTGCTGTTTTATTAAAAAAAGAAAGAATTTCATGTTTAGTGCTGAGCTCACTATTGTGTGAAAGATCTTCATTATAATGACTTTTACTTATTATTGTATGACTGTCAGTTTCTAAAAGATCTGTTTCTATTGTGTAATTGTTCTGTGTCTGCTGTCTAAACTGTATCAGACTGAGCAGCAATACAGAATCTGCAGCAACATTACTGTTACATAGAGTTTTTATAGATTCTTAAGTCTAAAGTTTTATATAAAGTCTATCAGCATTGCTAGATCTCTGAGACTTGTTGTGGCTCAGATCTGAATGTATTGTATATGTACATCTTATTTCAGATGTAAATTCAAGATGACTCTCAGCATTCTGCACATTGATGATGTCTGTACTGTGTATGTATTTAGAATCAGCTTCACTGTTATGTTATGTCTTGTGAAACAGTTTGTGAAGTGAATGAACTCATACTTAATTAAAATAAAGATAAAGACATATTTTTAAGCTTATTGCTCTGTGCAGCTGTACACTGTATGCAAAGTGATGCAGTTCTTCTCTGCTGACTTTTTTGTTATTATGATGTTCACATCATCAATTTAACTCACTGCTGTGACCTAAAGCTGTGAATCATTGACTAGATTCAGCATGTCAGCATTGTAGAATAGATATAGAATGAATAATAGTGATGAGCTTTAAAATATGTCTATATGAATGACAAAGCTCTCTAACTTATATTTTGACAATTTTATTGTTGATGTTCTTTTTCTCAAAAAGTCTTCTATTCAGTTCACTATCTTCAGTGATAGACAGCATTTTTAGAGATTGTGAAGTAATCTTTTGTAAAAGACATTGTTAAAGACTTTTAATACATTCAGCATTAATAGTGATGTGACTGACATACTTAATTCTTATACTCTATGAATCTACTTCAGCAATATGTAAATTATCTGCTCTGTAAACACAATTTTTCAGTTTCTCAGCAGTGTTTTAAGTAACAATTAATAGATCTCTGTCATGTAGCTTATTCTGTATGTCATCATGAACTTCAGAGTCTTGTTCATAATGTTCAGAAATGTCATTAATTAATATATCTTAAACTGCTAATAATCTTCTTTGTTGAGCTTCTGCAGCATCATTATAATGAAGTATTTAAAAGTTCTTAAATATCTTTTGCTGTTCAGGCACAAGTTGTACAGTGAGAGCAGCAGTGAGAATAGTTGCAGTAATATTTAGTGTAAAATTCAATTTAATATGTTATTTAATTCTAATGTTTTATTGTCTAATGTTTACATTATGATCTCTGTTAGTTCAGCCTCTGTAATTAAAGACATAAATATCAGCTCAGAATACTTATATTCTGCAATGTTGTTGAGATTTATCTCTGAAGAAGTTGAAAAGAAGATTGTTCAAAGTAATTCTGTCTTGTTCTGCAGTTCTGTAAGTTTCAGCTTTTCTGTCTGTTTCAGAACAGAAGTAAAAGTTTAATTTGTGACTTTACAATTTCTGACTTACTTCATTAATTTTTATAGTTTCTGAGAATTCTTTAAGATCATCTCTATCTATTCTCTGTAACTCACTCTCATTAATTTTGTCAGCTTCTTCTCTTTTTCATTACAGACTCAACAGTACATCTCTTAAATGTGTATACTCTACTCTCTTTATCAATAATGACAGACTCTGTTTACTTTTCTCATTATCTCTTTTGCTTTTAAGTCAAATTCTAACTTTAATCATTTACTAAGAGTTGACATCAGTACTGTTGTCTTCACTGCAGTCTAAATTGTCTCTGTAATGACAGTTATGTATTGCTTTATATTGAATTCATTGTAGTTATGAAGTGATGTTGACAGCTATTTTATCAGAATCTGTTGTAAAAGCTTTATATCTACTCTGTCTCACTGTCAATAAGATTGTGATGTGATCTCTGCTGTAGACAGCAGAAGATGAATGATAATAAAATAGTGATCAGAATTATGATGTTATTGTTGTATTTTACAGCTAATTAATTGTTAAGTAATGTCTAAGCTGTCTAACATCAGATCTATGATGCTATACACTTACTGAGATCTTTATGTGACTGAGCTCTGCAGTAAGAACAGAGAGAGCTGTTATTCATTCATTATTTATATTAGCTGCTTTATCTGTGAATTCTTCTTCATTCTCAGATTTTCTTATGTTGAATAATGCAGATTAAAGTCTCTCACTATAATGTGTTGTCAGTAATCATTCTTCAGTAAATCATTCAGTTACTTTAAAATTACTGTGATGTTCTCTCTGACTGCTTCTCTGTACACATTGTAAATGCATAGATACTTAGACTGACTGTGTTCAGTATATTAAATTTTTAAAGTCATAAAATCTCTGCTGTATGTCTGAACTGTTCAGTCTGTGCAGTTCAGTCATAAATTAATGTAGAAGCAGACTTGAGTTAATTCTTCTTCTGTGAGTTCTGAATAGATCAGATGAAATCAGTTTTTGCAGAAATGATAAATACTGTTATTGTATTTATTGTGTCATGACTTTTAAATGATCAGCACATTGTAGTTTTATATGATGAGATTCTGAAGCAGAAATGTCATAACCTTGTCTTTTAACTTCATTGTGTTGTACTGTAAGATGATGAAGTTTAAGTGTATTGACATTACTTTATCATCATTGTGATCTTCAAAGTTAATGTTATCTCTATATTTATGATGTTTATCATGAGATCATCTTAACTGATGAGCAGCAAGCTCACTGAGTTCTACTTAGAAATATTTTCAATTTCTGTTGTCTGACTGTTCTTTAAATTCATTTAATATTTAAAGAATTTAGTGCTTCAGTGACTCACTGCTGTCTCTATTGCTGCATCTATCTTTTACATTTTCAGAAATCTAATTGTAATTCTTTTAAATCTGTTTTCATTCACTGATCTTAAAGAAATTCAATTTGCATCTATAATTGTTATTTTTATAGATGATACTGATCACTTTTCATTTCTATTAATGAATGTCTTTGAGACTGATGTCAGAATTGATGAGATTCTTGTAAGAATCTTAAATATTGTTAAGTAAGATCTGCTGATGATTTCATGATCATTACTCATTATTGTATATGATGTAAATGTTACATTCTCACTAATATTATTACTGCTGTCACTGTTGTTTCTATTGTCACTGTTAATGCTTTTGCTATGACTGTTGATGTCAATCTTGCTGACTTCATTGTTGACTATTTTTAAGAGTGTAACTTCTTTAAGTTTAATAACTAATATTTAAGTTAATACTCATCACTGAGTCTGCTTAATGTTGTATATTATCTATATACACATTATCTCTTTTTAAAACTCAGAACACTTATTGTTCTATATTTTGTGTGAATCTCTGCAGCTTACATACTTTCTAATGTTGAATTCTAAGTTCTTAAAGAGACAATTCTCAAATCTATGATTCTCTACATATATGCTGCATTTCTAAGTATTCTTACATTGAGCATTTATGTAATCATATTTATGACATTTAAAGCATTTCTGAATGCAACAAGCTCAATCATATAACTCTGTCTTCTTGTACTCAGAGTTTCAAATTAATTCAGTTTGAAATGTTAAATTAACATGTTTTACATTTATAAATTTCATCATTACAAATTCTGCTGCTTGTTTTAAGCTGCACAGTCATTTCACATAATTAATTAAGATGTTCTCTCTAACTTCAATCTTATAATTTTCTATCTGTATACATGTCACTATAACTCACTGATCTTTCATTTTGATGCTCTGTATCAATATGCTGTGCACAATGACATCATAAATGATGATAATTATCTTGCTGTCTGCTTCTAAAGATGTAATTCATTTAATATTACTCTGTAATGACTCTTTTTCAGTCATTATGAATGCATACACTGTCAGATTATCTAACTTCAGTTATTTAACAGCTGCAATCTTAATAATGATGATGTTTTAATCTGCAGTGATGCAGATGTGACTGTTAATGTGATTGTGTAGTGTGACTGATGAGAAAGTATATCAATAATTAATGAGAACAGTATCAGTGAGTTTGATGACAATTTTGCAGTCATTAAATGTAAAAAGATCTGTGATGATGCTTTTTTCTTCAAATAATGATGAAAAGAATGCTGCTGTTAAGAATGATGATGCATTTACTGTCATTTAAGCTCAGATATGTGTGTATCTATATTCTATGATGATGAAGAATTGCAATGCAGAGTTTCTGCTGATAAGAATCTTTAAAATGTTCTTTGTAACTGTAATATTGTGTTGTACTGTATTCATGATTTGTCATAAAGCTTTCAGATCAGCTACAATTTAAGCTGTTTCAGATTGATTCAGAACTCTTTCTGCAAAGTTCTGAACAGATCTGACAAAGAATTCAATGTAAATTTATTGAAGAATCTTCTTAAATTTGTCTTTCTTGATCTTTAAGTTCATAAAGATCTGAAGTTGAGTTGCTTCATGTTTCAATTGAATGACATGCTCTGATAAAGAGAAGAGTTGCACATTCACTGCTGATCATGAGAGTTCTGACATTGTGATCTATATCAAGTTATAGAGTGCAATGAGAAGAGTTACTGACTAGATTTTGGGCTTATTTGGCGCAGTTCTGGTGAAGTTATTCCGAAAATTCGTTTTGAGCTAGAGGAGGTGTTTTTTCCTTCTTCGCAAGGGTTTGTGCATTTCTTGATTTCCTTCTCACCTTCTAACCCGAACCGTAACCGCCCATCCGCTAAGCAAAGCACTAATCTTTCCTCCATCATTCACTCTTTGTTCCATCGACCCTCTCTTACCACTGTCGTTCATTGTCACTTCTAAGGTCTCCTCCCTATTCGCGGGGTAATTCACCTATGTCTACTGAAACCGCGAAACGCATGGCGAAAGGATGAGCACGTCACTCATTAAAGCATCCTCAGCACCCCTTCCGTGAGCGTTCCTGACACTGCTCACAGATCGTCGGGAAGAGGCTCCTGTAGATAGGCCGGTGGGATTGACAGGAAGCTTTGAAACGGCGATTTTATCTGAGGCGTCGACTACGTCCAGCGTCAGAAGACAGAAGGGAGGAAAAGCTGCCGGATCAGCACTGTGAAAATATCACGGAGGCTGGGCGAACGACACAGCACCCACGAACGCCAGCACTTCACCACCACTACTATCAAACGCCCTTTCCGACTCTTAATATCACTCTCACCCATCCCAGCTGTGCTTCCTCTGAATACATCATAATGGTAATGGCACGGTCGCGCTTCGGTGCCTTCGGGGCTACTGCATCTTGGTTCGGCGTCTTGCTTCTCGTTGTTGCCTTCCTCACGTTATGCCAACCCTCGCTCGCAGCCGAGAACAAATACGTACAATCTACTACGAGTGACGGGCAGACGGTGTCCCTCCTTGATAATAGAAAACCAGCGCTCTACACCCAGAATTTTGGGGACTGCCTGGGCAGTTCTCTGATCAACGTCACCCGTTTCGATGCCGCTTACTACAAGGATAATATGACGGTCCTTTTCCACTTACAGGGTAATACTGCGGTCCGGAACGAGAGTTTAATGAGTACGAGACTCTATCGGAAACTTTTGGGGGCTCTAAGCTGACCGCCAACAGTGTACATTGGCGTCTTCGCGTACGGCCAGAGTCGATTCCAACTCGCCTTCAATCCATGCAATGCGAACATTGCCAGGTATGATCCACATCTCGCACACACTTAGAGCCTGGTTGTTCCTAACAGCGTCGTAGCCTATGTCCCATGAACGCAAGCGTTCCAATCGAGGCCAACGGCATCATTCCAGTCGCCCAGTCAGATGTTGCTAACATCCCGGAGATTGCACTTAGCATACCAGATTTCGAGGGGCAAGCCATTTTGCGGATTTTTGCCAACTCGACTAAGTCGGAGATAGGCTGTTACTCAGCCCTGGTCACGAATGGATCGACCTTCTCCCATCCTGCTGCTGTGGGGTCTGTTATTGGCATCTTCACGGTCGTCGCGATCATAGCATCATTCTTGACGGCTGTATATGGAAACCATATTCCTACCGTTCGAAAGCACTACGCACATTCACTGTCCGTTTTAGTTGTCTTCTCCGTCCTCCAACACGTTTTCTTCACCGGCGCGCTCTCGATGAACTGGCCAAGCGTACTACCAGCGTTTTGGAGTAACTTTGCTTGGGCAAGTGGCATGATCTACAGCGAGTCCATGCAGAACTCGATCAACCAGTTAATTGGATCTAACAAGGGCAATACCAGTATGGTGGGAGCAGCAAGCTCGGGATCAGCGCTAAATGACCTGGGCGGCGGATTCTCAATCCAGCAGATCTACAAGCGATCAATTTACAGTCTATTCCACCGAGACATGAACATTGCAAGTCACGTGAAGGACGCACTCACATCAGAACGAGTAGCACACGCTCTCGCAAAGAGAAGTCTCGCCAACTCGACGGACGGGTATTCTTGGTGTGGATCTCCCGTCAAGCCCGGTTTGCCATTACCTGGAAACTTCTCTGGATTTGCCGGGACTTTAGCCGAAGAGGACATTCCAGCTTCGAATGCTTTCATGACCGCTTTCCTTTGGCTTCTGATTGTCGTTGCTGTTGTTGTTGGTTGTATAGTCGGGCTCAAATGGTTACTGGAAGGCCTCAGTCGGACCAAGCTAGTCAAGACTGATCGGCTTGCATACTTCAGGGCTCATTGGCTTGGCTTCACGGCTCATGCTTTCCTTCGATTGATGCTGATTTCGTTCTTCATGATGATCTTCCTGGCGCTGTTCCAGTTCACTTACAGGCTTTCTGCTGGCGTCACAGTGATCTCGGCAATTGTCTTCATCGCGTTCCTTGCAGGAATCCTGACGTTGGCTGGATATGCTTGCTATTACAGACTTCGCTTCGGACGCTACGCTTCGGAACCAGATAGGCTTAACATTGAAAAGAGGAAGGTCTGGAAGGTTATTCCGTGGTATGGGTTCGTCAGGGAAAGTCAGAGGGAAGAGGAGAAGAACGCGCACAAGATCCTCAAGGGTTCCCTGCCATGGTGGAGGGTTCATTATGTCGACTATGATTCACAAAGGTTGTCGGTTCATGAAGACGAAGATTACCTGCAAAAATTCGGTTGGCTTGCAGCTCGCTTCAGGCGCACGAAGTGGTGGTTTTTCGCCGTTTGGATCGTCTATGAATTTGTAAGAGCGTGCTTTTACGGAGGCGCTGCCGGCCATCCAATGACTCAAGTCTTTGGTCTGCTCGTGGTGGAAGTTACTGCTTGGATAGCTACCATTATTCTGAAGCCCTTTGAGGGCGCTCGGCTGAACGCTCTGATGGTCTACCTCCTTGGATTCAGCAAAGTTGCGACCTTGGCTCTATCAGCTACCTTCGACCCCCGCTTCAACTTGGGTCGCATAACTACCACGGCTATCGGTATCGTCCTCATCGTCATTCAAGGCATCCTGGTGATAGCTCTACTGATTGCTATTGTTGTTGGTGCTGTTACCAGCTACATGTCTGTCACTCGCAACCGCGAGGAGTTCAGACCTTGCAGTTGGGCTGGGATGAGGCAGAAGTACTTTGCGCATATCGACCAAGCAGCAATGGACCTCCCGCCTCAGCCCCCACCGAAGCCAGAAGAGCCAAAGGAACCTTACTTCGCGGTCTCTACTGTCCGCCGATGCCCCAAGATCGAGGACGAAGATGAGGACTTTGTTGGGGACATCAACGACCCACATGCCTCACGGGTCTCGGTGACTGGTGCGGGAAAGACGAGCAGGGCCAATAGCATGAGGTCTCAGATGAGCAACTCCAATTTACCATTCGGTGCGAGAGTCCACCGAGCGAGCTGGAGCAGTAGGGACTTTAACAGTTGGCACGAGTCTGATGGGCGGACTTCAGAGGCGATGCGAAATATGCAAGCGATGAGAAGCGACAGTAGCCTGCGAGAAACCCCGCAGAGATCTCGAGCTCCAAGCAGGGCAGGAGCGATGGACGTTGCGAGGACGAGGAATGGGAAGGAAAGGGAATCGGCTGCGATGGAGATCACGGAAGAAGAGCAGAGGACCGGGCCCGCATCCTGAAGGGATGGAGTGGGTTTTTCTTGACGAATTCATGACTGCTATCGGTATCAGCGGAGTAGGGGGCACAACTCGACATCCGTCATTCTTCATTTACTCTGAGCCAAAGCCCGCGACCCCATGTCCCGAACGTCTTCCTTACTGGCATCACCTGCAGGACTGCATCTCTCTTCGGCCCATAACGCTCTAATACACCTTGTTATCCACGCGACATATTAGCATTCGAGCATCCTTCCTCGTCCGACAGAGCGCTCATCGCAGCTAGTCTTTACATTCGCATTAAGCTGCATCCGTTCGTGTAGTTTATTTTGAGTCATTCATCATAAAGGCATCACAGGCGCTTTCCCTTCAGTTCTCTGCTCCCATGTCCCTGCCTCACAACTAAACTCTTTCACGGACCGCCTTCCCTGCATTTCCGTCTGGTAGCGGCGCTGGCGTCTGGTATGTTGTATGTTCGCGCGTACGATGGCGGGGGCCTCCAATCATGTATCGCCATTCGCTTTTCAGCATTCTTCCTTAGTCTGTTCTAGATGTGCGGTGTGGGGGGGTGTGGTTTAGGTTGGTCAGGCCGGTTAGGTCGAGTCAGATATATCTAGAACGGGGAACTCCATGCTGATGATTCGGTTCGTCGTGGATCGATCGTGTGAGTGTATACGTGTCTGAGGGACCCGCACCTTCCTTGAAATGCCACCGCTTTGTTCCCACTTTCCGCCCGCTTCCCATCCTTAAAGATAGTCATTCCTCCATCGAGCGTGTTAGATTAAACCGTCGAGAAGATCATCCCCACGCACAGCCCCAACGAAACACGGTCACAGGTCATAACTCGTATCCATCTCTAAATCTCTATCTAACTGAACAGCGACACCCACCCACCACACTTACTCTCCCGAAACCTAACGGCCTCCACCCTCCAAAACCCCCAGTACCCCTCTTCATTCCCCAGCACTCCACTCCTCCCTACTCTATATGCACCTTACTCCCCACTTCCCTACCCAACCCCCCCTCAATCCCTCCCCCACCCTCCCAACCGAAGGCAACCAACCAACCAACCAACCAAACCGAGCCAAACCGAGTCCTAAGCCTCCAACCGCAACCGCTCCAACAGCTCCTCGATCTTACCCAACAGGATCTGATAATCCAACGCATCAGTCGCGCACTCGTCGCCCGCGATCTCGCCGTCCAGCGTGCGGACGACGGCGTCGGCAGTCGGGCTTTTCTCAGCGAGGTCAATTGCTTCGTCTTCGGGGACGTGGGTGGTCGCGTTGGTGTGGGTGTCGGCGTCGGTGATGGGAGGAAGGAGGGCGTCGACGTTTTGGTCGAGGAGGTCGTCGATGCCGGAGTCTTCGAAGCGAAGGCGGAAGCGCTCGGAGAGGTAGTAGCGGATACTGTGATCTTGTCAGCCCTGGTTGTTGCGTTCGGTGCGTGGTCACCGCCTGGATGCGGCAAGGGAGAACGAGACGGGTTGAGAGGGAGGAAGAGGGGGTTACATACTCGTCCAACAACTCGATGCTATCCGTCTCCTGTCTGCCTTTGATCCGCGCCGCGCTTTCCTTGATCAGGTCGGCGAAGTCGTCCTCGTCGATGTAGTACTCTAATCGGTAGGCGACGTATCGCGCGCCGAACTCTTCGAGTCTCGGGACGCGCGTGAGCCAGCCGGCACGGATGACGTCGTAGATGTTGATGGCTTCTTCTTCTTGCTCTTCCGTCTCGGCGCCGTTTACTCCCTGCTGGGTAAAGGTATGCGGGATGGCGCCGTTGCCCAAGGTGCTGATGACCACGGTCGCTTTGACCTTCAGCTTCTCGATCAGGAGGAGATCGGCGGCGAAGAGGACGTCGACGGCGATTTCGAGTGGGATGTCCGCTCGTTCGGTGTAGAGGAATGTCAGGACTTCTTCGAGCACCTCGGGCGAGCAGTCGATGGGGACGATTTGCAGGTGCTCGGTTGTCTGCGCTTCGCGGAAGGAGGAAGTGAACATGGTGAGGAAGAATTCGGATCGGATGAGCATGGCGCGGTGGGCGGGGAATAATATAGACTGCCGTACCGTGCGGGTTCGGGAAGGAGAGCGGGAGGTGTGGGAAGTCGGGCCGGCGGGTATCCCGTTCAGTGGGCCTAAAGTGTTTCGCGTTGGTGGAGTTTCGGTGCCGTTCAATGCATCCCCTATATCGCCGCTTTCTGCAACTTCATCTGCCTGCAGCAGTACGTCTGCAAAGACACCGTTGGCGCGAATCCATCGGACCAGGTTGGCCTTACTGGAGTCCACGATGATCTTATGCCGCAGCACATTGTCTCGAAACCATGTATCCAGTTGATCTCGCCCTCTTTCGATCTCCTCGGTTCTCCGCTGACGGGCTAGTCGTCGATCACCGCTTTCGAGAATACCCTCCCACAGAGCTCGAATTTCCAGTTGTCGGCTCAACTTGTCGATCCCTTCAAGCACCTCTAGTTCCGTATAACCTGTTCCGGGGCCTCCACCTATATCATTCGGGACTTCACCCAAGTAGATGTAACGTATTGCGATTTCGAACGCCTGAGGTGGGATTGTGATTGGTAGCTTCCATGAAGTGGTTTCGGGGGATGTGCTTAGTTTCTTCCTGAAGTAGGGTGACCTTGCCGAGAGGACGAATTTGTGAAGATGGAAAGATTGATTGGTAGTGGCGACGGTGATGTCGGAAGTTCGAGGATGATCACGGGTGAGTAACGAGGTAATGTGTGAGGCCAGGGGTTGCAAAGGATCTGTCGATTTCGAGTAATCGTACTGTAACAGCAGGTTACGTATTCGGTCGGTGAGTGCGTTGTATAGACATCTGCATCAGCAAACATCAGCCCATTTTTCAACGAGGTTCAAAGTATTCAACCATAGCATACCTCTCGCCCTGGTATGTGTCTCGTTCACACAGCGCGCCAGATTCGAGGAGTAACCGCACGATCTCGTACTGCCCACAAAGACTAGCCTTGTCAAACGTGCGGTTAGTCCTGCTCTACCTCGGGCAGTATATGCAGCTTCCTTCGGAACTTTCTGGCCGGGCTTGCGTCAAGGCCTCTCCAAAGCGTGCCCTCGATGTATCAAGAGATCTGCTCACCAATATCAATGGCGTGTAATCAAATGCGTCTCTCGCGTTGATGTTGGCACCCCCCGTAATCATTTCCTGGCATACTTTTAGATCGCCTCCTCGACAAGCTTCGCATAGCTTGTTGAAGCTTTCGCTGAGGTCGAGCGGGTTGTCTTCTTTCAGTCTCCCATCCTCTATTAACTTCTTTTCCTCGTGAAGACTAGCCTCGAGCTGATCTTTTCGAAGTATCATATTGACCTGGCTCCGTTTCTGTGCGATTCCATACGTTGGCAGCAAGGCGCTATTAAGGGATTCCGCCTTAGTTATGTCGTCTGTCATGGTGGCGGATGCTCTTTATCGATAAGGTCACCTGACTGTCGTTGCTCTGGTAACCTGGCGAACATAACATTGGAGTCCAACTATGCGCCCAGAACTACAGCACCAAAGCAGAAGACCCAACACTCACCGCCGTCCTCAATGGAACTTGTCTAATCTTTCGTAAAGTCTGCTCTCTCTAAATAGAAAACTCTCTCACAGAGATTTTCGACGGGAAACTTGACAACATGCCAGAATCCGAGAAATACGAAGTCTTGGAAAAGATTGGCGAGCAGACATTGACTTGTTTAATATCAATCATTTGCTAACATATTGATGTAGGCCATGGCTCCTTCGGCATTATACGAAAGGTCAAGAGGAAATCTGACGGCCACGTAAACATCCGCCTATATCAGCTTGGTGACAATGGATGCTAACATCTGGTGAAGATTTTATGTCGAAAAGAGATCAACTATATCCGCATGTCGCAAAAGGAGAGGGAGCAGCTCCATGCCGAATTCTCCATCCTCAACTCGTTGCATCACCCAAACATCGTGGGCTACTACCACCGTGAGCACATCAAGTCTTCTCAAGACCTTCACCTTTATATGGAGTATTGTGGCGGAGGCGACCTAAGCCAAGTGATCAAGAGATTGCATCAGAAGCGGGAGTATGCCGATGAGGAATTTGTGTGGGGCATCTTCTCTCAACTGGTGACCGCGCTGTATCGTTGTCATTATGGAGTCGATCCGCCGGAAGTTGGTAGCAATGCGATGGGTCCAGGGAACAATGCAGCGAATCCGTTGAAAGGCAAAGAAGGTAAACCCATGATTTTGCATCGTGACCTGAAGCCGGAAAATGGTATGTGTATATCTCCAGCTGACTTTCTCTTCCACGAACTGACATGACATATATGAAGTCTTTCTTGGAGCGGACAATTCAGTCAAGCTCGGCGATTTTGGACTCTCGAAGCTCATGCAATCTCACGACTTTGCTTCAACGTACGTCGGGACACCATTCTATATGTCACCTGAGATCTGCGCGGCCGAACGATACACGCTCTACTCGGACATTTGGTCCTTAGGATGTATTATGTACGAGCTGTGTGCGAAGGAGCCACCCTTCAACGCAAAGACGCACTTTCACCTCGTCCAGAAGATCAAAGATGGAAAGGTTGCGCCGTTGCCAGGCATATATTCCGCCGAACTGCAGAAAGTCATTTTCAGCTGTCTCAAGACGAATCCAATGCTTCGGCCCAACACCGCCGCGCTCCTTAACCTACCAGTCGTCAGGCTGATGAGAAAAGAGAGGGAAGTCGTCGAACTGGGGAAAGTGCTCAAGATAAGAGAGGAGCTAGCGGCACGGAAGTTGGAGGAAGTCGAAGATCGTATTGCACACTTGGATGCAGAGAAGGAGAGGATGAGATACGAATTGGATGCAAGCGTGCGACGAGAATGGGAAGTCAAGGCAAGGTTAGAGATCGATCGGCAGGTGCGGGTCGAATTGGAACGACTGCACAAGAAATTTGAAGTCGAGGTCCGCGAGCGGGTCGAAGCAGAAGTACCAAAGCAACTTCGAGCTGTAAACGCTTCAAAGCAACCAGCAACGGAGCTCCGGGACGAGATGGCCGGATCGTCTGTGAGCACGAGTGGCGACACCGACTTCCCTTCAACTACCGACCTCAGCGAGCTTTCAATTGAGTCACCCACGTCGAACAAGTCAAACCCGCTGAAACGGAGTACTCGCTCCGCTCTCGGTCGATCCAGAACCATGTACGACTCCCCGATGGACGTACAGATGGGTGAACCGTCGCCTATATCGATCGCTTCTCTGTCACTCTCCCCTCGCCGCGCGGTGCCGGCAACGTCTGGAATCGGAAAGAACATCTTCGCTGCGGCAGCGGAACAGAAGGCGAAATGGGAGCCACAACTCGCCTACTCCGACGACGAAGAGGACGAAGTACCGGACCTACCATCACCCACACGCACCAAGATATCCAACGATCCATTCAAGGTCCAACCACGTCCGGGCATGCTCCGAACCAAGACTGCCCCTCCCAAAAAACTGGACACTCAGGTCAACTTGTTCGCGAAGGCGTCCTCAAAGCTACCTTCACAGCCATCCATACCGAAGAGTCCCTCGCAGCCGAACATCCGCTCCGCCGCCCTCAACGACAAAGGCCCTACGTCGCCTAATCGACGCTTGTCCAAGATCCCTTCCTCAGCCGCACTGGCCATGGATTCCGGTTCTCCGGTCCGGAAGGCACCCCCGAGACCTAAGATAGTTAAGCCACTCGCGGGCGGCGAGGACATGTTCAAGGCGGTCATGCAGAAGAACCTGTCCATGGGTGGACGAACGCTCGTGGAGCTGGCACAGGCGAGAGCAGGCGGGAGACCTCTGGAAGACAGCAGGGAACCAGCAGATGGTGTTGACCTAAAAGGAAAAAGACAGACTCTTGTGGGGGGCGGGATCAAGATTGCCGCTGGGCTGGCACATACTAGTCCGGTTCAGTGGGATAGGGATGCTGATGACTTGCCGAGTCCGTTTCTTCGGAGGATTCGCCCGGATACGAAGAACAGTCGATGATGCTCTATGAAAAGCTGGATTGAAGTGCAAAGGGCTGGATAGGGTTTCTGTTTCCTAATTCGGCTTTCCTTCAGCATGTTATCGGTGACGGTAGACTTTTGGGCGTTTTCTCCACGAACATTTGTTCGCCGGGCGTTTAGTGTTGACCATGGAGGCATGGCATTCTGTATGAGGTAGCACGAACATTCAACGTTAACAAAGAGAAGGAACCCTGCACCGTGAAGCAGGCAATGGTAATGGTAACTGTAGCTCTGTTTTCTATGAGATCCGTTTAAGTTCCCAAGGAAGTCTCCAAGATTTATCCTAGTCTCCCTTGATGAATGTTTATTACATACTCGAATGCATATCCCCACCATACTGTACTCTGCGGATCATAGTGCGATCGCAGTCCTGCACCGTTCGAATTCCAGCAAGACCCATACTCACGTCAAGATCCTAATTCGCCGGTCAGTAACCGGATTGTACTCCAATGAATAAGATGTGTATATGGCAGGACAGGACTGCTCACAGCAAGGATGCCTTGAAGTGCTTGCTTGGCACCATTCTTGCCTCCAATTGCCAAGCCGTACACAAATGGACGGCCGACGAGCACAGCCTTGGCACCTAAACAAAGAGCTTTGATGACATCGACACCAGTCCTGATACCAGAATCGAAGAGGACGGTCATCTTGTCGCCAACAGCGTCGACAATCTCCGGTAATACCTCTAAGCTTCCAATAGCTCCGTCTAACTGGCGACCGCCATGGTTACTAACCACAATCCCTTGCATGCCGACCTCGAGAGCCTTCTTCGCATCTTCTACGTGCTGAATGCCCTTCAGTACGATAGGACCGTCCCAGTGCTTCTTCAACAACTCGAGTTGGTCCCACGTGTGCGCCGCTCCAGAAAAGACGTCCGCTGCCCATGCGCGGGATGCGCCCAAGACGTCGTCCTCGACTTCTTTGCCGGTACCCTCTTTGAACTTCGCGCGGAAGGCCGGGTCACTGAAGCCCGTTTGGTTCCCAATGCCAGAAGAGAAGGGGATAAACGCGTTGTCGAGATCCCAGGGTCGCCAGGAAAGCGCCCACGTATCAAGTGTTACAACCAGGACCTTGAAACCGTTGTTCTTAGCACGGTGCAATAACTGGTCTTATATCAGTCAAAGTTTAGTGAGTCCGTAAAGTGAGGATTGTTGACTGACAGAGATGGTAATCTCGTCGTCTTGGGGCCAGTAAAGCTGAAACCACCTGTGCCCATCGCCACTGGCTTTTGCTACGTCCTCGATGCTACTGCTGCTTGCTGTCGACAATATGTATGGTATTCCTATCTCAGCCGCGATCTCGGCAACGCCAAGTTCCTTGTCTTGGTGAAAGATTGTCTGCACGCCCACTGGAGCGACCAGGACCGGGCTCTCGTAAGTCTCACCGAATAATTCGATCTGAAGGTCACGGTGGGTTGTAGGACGCAACATGCGGGGAATCATCTACCTCGTCCCAAGATCAGTAATCGGGACACCAGGCACATGCACGATGCCAGCAGAGCGCTTGACACGTGTCGCTTTTTTAATTTTTACCTTCCATTGCCTAAAAGCCAACCGGTTCGCATCCATGGTTGCCCTCTCACCGGCACCTCCAGCAACATAATTGTAGCTCCTAGCTCCCAACGTCTTCTTGGCTTGCTCCTCAAGCTTGTTTGGATCAGTGGTCACTGTTGGAAGGATGTTCTTAAGCAGACCATTGGTGTAAATTTGCATCTGATAAGCACCATATTTGCGCGGTGCTTCGGCATCTGGTGGGTGCTGTACCCTTGACATGATGACAAGGTGGAGATACTATCGGCGTGCTGTTTGCTGTACGTAGTTCGAAAGACGACGATTGCTTGCAGGGAAAGAAATGCCTCAATCCGTACAAGACCGCAGAGCTTTGTGTCTGTCCAGGTTCTAGTGAGGTGATTGTAATTGGGTCCTACTCCTTCAAGTGTTATCGTCGTCGAGGTGAATACAGTACTGGAGCTCCCGGCCGAGGTAGTTCATGGCAGCTGATTTGACCGAGGTACTTGATAGCTTCCATGGATGGGAGTGTGAACCCTTCTTCTCCATTACCATCAGTTGCGCTTCCGCGAGAAAGACCGCCTGATTGTTGAGTTGTCTCTGAGCAGGCGCTGATCGCGGTAAGTAGATATGAAATCTTTCGCTGTGCGCACCGCGTCGAGCTTTGCTGCCGACATCGTATATAGATGGTGGGGTTTGACAAGGTGAGCTGATGCATATCATGCTTGAATCCGGGAAAGATCAATGAAGAGACACGAATTTGTACGATGGTATGGTAGCTCCCTGTTTGAGTGTGGGTAGCGGAATGTTTGATCTTGAAAGTCAAGACTGTAAGCGGACTCCCTACATCCCAGCACTCCACCATCATGCGATCCCTAGGATGGATGCTACAGCGTTGGTCGGAAGGACCGTCTAGGGTTGGGAGCACAACTATTACAGCATGCAACCTTTGGCTTGAAGCTCTGACGTCACGTGCCAGGTGTTACGGCCGCCATGACTCTTGGAGAGACAGGATTGTTTACTCCGCAGTACGCTCAGATATAGAATTTGAAGCTTGGCTCACTTATGCATTTTGCCCTATATGCCACAATTTCGAGCTTCTTTCTTTCAAGCTATCCGTGACCACCAACGGCTCTCTCTCCCTCCTCTTTTCTCCTCTCCCGGTAACCTCATGTGGTCGATTTCCTTCGAGGTCACGTTTCTCCACTCCTCTACAGGTATCCAGCCTATGTAAGCCCGGTCTCCGAATCCTCCAATCCAATACACCTCTTCCACTACCAGTCTCACCCAGTAACTCTCATGTATGCTGTTCCCCGGTAACCAAGCCTTTGCGTCTGGATGGTGTCTCGTGAAACACTTTGCGATAGCCTCATCTTCGACCACCCGCGGACCGATTGTTTCCAGGTGTCCCAGCAACGAGAAGCGTGGTAGATTCGCAGGGGAGAATTTGTAAGGGTCGCGCGAGGGGCGACGTTGGGATGGTGCATGCCACCGCAGAGCGAGGGAGATGTTGCTGCCGGCGTCCGCGTTCTTGAAACTAGTCGCGATCCCGATCGCTAGGATCGTTGGATTGCCTGTCGCCGGCTCACAATCGGCGTAGTAGTCCATGAGTCCAATAGGCAAACTTTGAACCCCAGAGGGTCGATTCTCCATGGCCGAAAGGTCATCGCTCGATGGGCTGTGGTGTTGGGAAGGGAAGACGGTGGAAAGGGTAGCGATGGAGGAAAGACTTAGGATTCGACGAGCCTGTACGGCGGATTCATGAACCGTAGGAATTCTGAAGCCAGTGTTGAAGGGTTCGAGAGGATTAGCAAAGAGGTGTTGTGGGGCAAGCAGGGAAGACGAGACAGTGAATGGGAAAAGCAAGAATGGTAGAGTCCCAAGGCTGTGCATTATGGTCTTGTCAACCGAGGGTAAGAGGGGATGTGCTTCAAAGAGGCATGGGCGGTCAAAGAAGGATGTATATACAGAAGACGTTGGTGTTTCTGTTCGACCAAAGTTACTCAATAATGATCACCTGCAATGTCCGGACTTACCTTAGGTAGGTAGGTAGGTAATTTATTCCGCCCGGAGGCACTACGCCTAAAGGGCTCTAGCGCTATCATCCTGTCAAAACTATTGCTATGTCCATGTCCCACGAAATTACCTTAGGTTATGATGCGCACATGCGTCCCGAATCGATAAGGCAACATGACTAAGCTATCCAGTGTTCCTCACGCTAGCCGTTCCTGGACCTCATAATGACAGAGACCAAGCACTTAACATACTACATGACTAGTGGAACTCCGTCCATGTAGGTACCTACCTTACTGGTGCACAATAAATGCCTTTTGAGTGTGTGCGGTGGATCTAAAGACAGTAAGGTAAAGCGGAGGAGTGTTTGCTGGTGCAAGTATCAGCGTTTGGTTCAACTCACCAGGGCTTTGACCCCTCCCGAGCGGCTGAGTCATCGGTCGGCTCCACCGACCACAACTGCAACACAACCTCATCGTAGCAAACACCAAACGCATCAAACGCAGCTCACTACCAACTCCTGTAAGTCGCCTGCACTTATCTACACCTGTGCCTCCCTCTGGAATGCCTATCTAGCCATCTCAAGGCCTGGCAGCACGATATCCTTTTCGCTCAGCCAGCTAACGTCAACCTCGCCACAGTAGTCAAAACCGAACGAACTCTTAAACCGTTAAAAATCCACATAAGAACAACCCGCAAACATGGGTAAAGTTCACGGATCCTTGGCTCGTGCTGGAAAGGTCAAGTCGCAGACACCAAAGGTAAGGCTGTTCGATTTGGCGAAACTTTGGAATTCGAGGCTGCGGCTGCCTCTTGGACCAACGTCAAGCTGAGTTATGCGGCGATATAAGGGAGCTGCATAGATATGGCAGGGCTAACGAGGTATTTGCATTCAGGTCGAGCCACAAGAGAAGAAGAAAACTCCCAAGGGCCGGGCGAAGAAGAGAATAACATACACCCGCCGGTTCGTCAATGTCACCATGACCGGAGGCAAGAGGAAGGTATGGGAACCTCGCATTTCAGGATTATTCTTCGTCCATGCCCGGTTCAAGTACTGATGGTTCTTTCGTAGATGAACCCGAACCCGACTACATAAACAATTCGAGGAATGGTGGGGACGGATGGCGGTTTCGATATGCTTGGAAGGATACCGGAAGGGTGGTCTTTCTTTGGCTTGTATCTAGGCCTCTAGCAGAGACTTCATCAAACACGGAGACTTGATCTCGCTTCTCTGTGCTTCGTGACCTGGTGTACTTCATTCGTGCTTTGGTATCGTTACAAGCCGTCATTGTTTTCTAATGTCTGCCAAAGCTGATCCCCGAGATGATGTTGGATTCCTCAACGCGGAGAAGATGATCTAAGTCCTGACGTATGGTCTCTATAAGTTCTATCCATGGTTTCACGGCAGCAGAGCAGAAACAGTGCTACGACCGAAGGATACTGCGTCTGTTTGGGATCCGTTTGACACTGTTACTCTCGACAGATCCAGCTACACTACTACAGGAACTTTGAGTCTGATGCTAATCTATTTGGGTGGTAGTGGTACATGAGCTACTCCTATGAGAGGATCTACTCTTGATAGCGATATCGAAGCAAAATATAAGAGACTTTCAGACGGTCGACAGGAGAAAACCGAGTATGCAAAAGCAATGCGACGAAGAGCAAGAGCACAAGCAACCTCCCTAATCCTTAATATTGCAAGCAAATATTCTGAGTAAATCAAGCAATATCCAGATGATTCAGATCTCCTCTCACGGCCAATCTTGACAGTGCGTGCACAATCATCCCTCAAACCTCTGAGAACTTGTGCTCAGTCTCAGGCGCGCGCAACAAGACTCAGCACGATCGGTCCGTACCCTTCAGTCTGCTGAATGTCGAGCAAGTTTCTGGTTGCCAGGGCCAGAACGTGATGTAGGGCCTGGGCCGCGACCATCTTGACATGTTGCCTTGGCGGTAGAAGGTCTTCGAACTTGACAGTCTTCTTCCTTGAAATGCCGCCCTCGCGTTGCTCCTCATCGTCATCATCTGGAGGAGGTCCGTCACCGATCTGCGCCTTGACGAACTCTAGGAAGTTCGAGCTTTCTTGGTCGAGGGTTGCCTTCATCCACGGGGATGATGCCGCAGTCTGGAAGTCGGTAGCCGCACCAGGGCCATAAAGCTCGAAACCGTCAGAGTCTCCGTGATCGTCTGAAACGAAATGACCGCCGAGGAAGTCAGTCTCGTCGCCTTGCCTGGGGAGCTCAAGACTACTCAAGCGTTCCTGGCCACGACCCAACAGGGGGCTTGCACTTGTCATGCGACTGCCTCGTCGACTATGAGCACCCGTTGGACCGCCTTCGACTCTAGGCGCAGGGCTTGGACCGCCGGCGCTGGTAGGAAAGCCACCCATGCTTGTAGGGAATCCGCGACCTCGTGCAACCGAAGACGCAACGCGTGAACCTTGCGCAGAGGCGGTAATGTTCCATGGCATCTGAGAAGAGATATCTTCCAGTGCAGGCGGAGCCTCACGACCGACCTCAATACCCTGGTCGTTGTCAGTCCGTCCACTATGAAAAGGACGAGGATCTACTCACATCATCGTCGAAGATTGGCATCATTCCACTGTCGTCGAGCGCTAAATCCTGCCCGCGCCCGATCTGCTCGCCGTTGTCTTCCCTAGCACGGACACGTCTCTCCTCGCTCTCAGAGCTTTGACCTGCTTCTCCAGCGCTTCTGCTTCGCTTCCGACCCGCCGGTGCACTTTCGAAACCTCTGAGCGCTTCGATCAGTCTATCACCAGAAAACATGTCCAGCGGATTCTCCAGCTTTGACATGCCCATGCCAAAACCAACACCACCGATACCTGCGCCCATAACCCAGAATGCTGCGTTCTTCTTGGCCTGAGCGTTGACTCTGTAGTGTTGTTTGGATCTCGCAACGCTAGCCATATTCGTCAGGTAGTTGTTGTTCCATTCAGCAAGATCAGAATTTCGAAGCGCTTGCGTCTCATCCATCTCTAAGACTTTTGGCGCTCTCCTTCTTGATTGTAATGGAGCGCCTGCAGACTCTGACGTAGGCTCTTCTGCTTCAGGGGCTTGAGGAGATACCAAGAGGGCCGCACCTGCACCTGGGACAGCTGGAGGTCCGAGATGGGGGAAAGGCTCAGCTTCTGGTAAGGCCATGTCATAATCGTTGCCTAAATTCGGCATCTCCATGTCAAAGTCTATGGGACGGTCAAGCTGATTTGATTAGCATCTCTTTGCATTTGTATTCCAAACAATGAAAACTTACCTCGAGTTGTGCCATAGCCTGCAAGCCTTCCTCATGTTCCCGTCTAACCCGACCACTCGCGGCAGAGTCTCTGCTGAGTCTGCTTCCGCCCACGCCCGTGGCGAACTGTCTCAGAGCTCTGTCTTCAGCATTGAGTTCGACAACATTTCCTTCTGCATCAAACTCGAAATCGACATCGGGAATGAATCCTTCATCCTCGCCTTCGAACATCGGGGCGCCGATTCTACTCCCTCTCTGAGCTAAATCATCATCATCGCCCGCAATTGCGAATCCGCCAATCTCAGCTGCACCTCCTGTGTCGGAGGTTGGAATAACGAGACCGAAGTGGGGACCTTCAGCTTCTCCATGGCTTGACTGACTCGATAGTAGGGAGCGTTGTGACATCATGCTGGAGCCAAGGGAGGTAGCGTCAGATGAGAGGTCAAGAGCTCGGAAGGCTAGCTCAGGGAGGAAAGCCGGGTCGTCTTGCAACATAATCTGGTCCGGTCTATAATTCACGGATGAGCAGATGAACCAGATAGATGCCACATGCTTCTCACCTTGCTTTACCTGCTTCAGGGTCTAGCTGTGCGGTGCGCACAATCTTGAGGAGAGCTCTGATGTTACTCTGAGCAGTTTGCGCATCTGCGAGGACATACCCGCATTGCTGAGAATAGACACGTGAGATGCCGTAACTGCACATGTTAGACTGTGGTCGAGTCGATGGTTTGTGCATCACGCGTGTCTCAGTACTGACAGAAGATTACTCTGGAGCCGCAAAGCCATCGGAGCCTCTGGCGTGACGATATACTCGCAGGCCTTGGGGACGTCCACCTCAAGAATGGCTTTACGGTTGATCTTTTTCGAATGCGATTTGGTCCCCTGAGTAGCCACCAGCCTGTATCTTTCAAAACGCGAAACATGGAGACGAAGAGAGGTGGTGACATACCAGACTGTGCCCACCCCATACTTGCTCGATGTCAGGACTAAGAAGTATCAGCAGCAACATTCAGGCTTCTGAAGTATCTCTGGGCAAGGCTCCTGCAGGAGTTGATGGAGGCGCGCTTGCCTTCGTGACTGTAAAACATGTTGGTTGAGATGGAGAATGTGACAACGAATTTGATGACGCGAGTTTATAGAATCCGGAGGATCGAGCTGTGAAGGAAATTGGCGATGACAGGTTCAACGTGACGTGAGGAGGAGAGAAGTCACAGAACGAAAGCTAAGACGCGTCAAGATGGTGACGTTCTTAGTTTCAACCACGGTAGGGCTAATCAGATGACATCGAAATGTTTCCGGGCTTTCGATTCAAAACCGCTTCGAACCCTCTTTTGTTGAATGGTGAGCTTCCAGTCGAATCTGCTGACGACGTACTGGAGCCAGTGTTGGGGATACTAAACATGATCATACAGCTTCCGAAGGATTACAAGTTGCTTTATTGCAACTCAGATCAGGATAAGATGCCCAAAAGTTAGCCATAAGTGGACAATGCCCCTTTAGCCTCACTGCACTCGAAGCCTACCACACCTAGGTAAGGTAAGCTAATACTGTGTGTATTGCCGAAAGCCCTAATCAGCAAGGTAACTTGGTGTGCCGCCACACTAGCAGATTTGTGGAACATCATGACTCAAGCAAGCACTCCGTCATTGATCCATATTGTGGCCTCTGGTTCAAGATGTTTCGAGGTCAGAGACAACCATTGATTCATATTTGAAACATTGGTTCTTTGCTCTTGTGTCAAGAAAGACAGTGTTGTTGCAGCAGACGTTCTTCAACTGTTGTCATGTATGTAATGCTTCACTGTACAGACAGTAAAGCCAAACGCGGTAGAGTTCTGCAGAAATTCACAGATCTTACCTTAAAGTGCTTCCTAGAATATTTAATGTCGGTGTCGATGACATTTGAGAAATATTTGCAACCTCTTCTTGTCTGAGAACCACACTCAAACACACATGACACCTTTCGAAGTAATAATAAAAATTAACCTCATCACTATCAGAGTAACAGACTCTAAAATCCAGTTCTAGTGTGCGGCTCCGCCCCCAGACAATTGCATCTACGGTACCTACAAAGAAGTTGGATTAGCTAATTAACACCCTCCCCCGAGAGTTCTGCTCTGCATACCCAACTTACAGTAAGAACCTCCAATCTAGTTTCAGCCACTGAATGAGCTATAGCAACCTCAAGGACGCCTGTGCTGCTATTACACCCTCGTTACAAGCCAATCGGCGCAGCTACCGAACAAGCCAAACCACATCAGTTGGATTGCCAGTAGAGAGTCCAGTTGAAGGTCAACAATAGTCTCCAGGAAGATAACGGCTAGTGCAGTCATGGGAGCTGGCTTCAAGTAACCTGCCTTATATATGTCCGCTGGCAGCGTATCTGGAACCTTCAGATTGTACTCTTTTGAAACTCCTTGAGCTCGAAACCGGAATGAGCGCATCTGCAAACACATCTGAGCAGGTCTGGGCGAACCCTAGTCTCAATCCAAGCAACCGAATAGACAAGTTCCATCAGCTTTCTGACTATGAGTGGCGGACCGATGGATTATCGGAGGTGTGACTCTTCTGGGAGAGAGCTTCATAATATATCCTAGTTGTTTCGCCTCACATCCTTGAAATAATCCTCTCCTTCAGGTAATTCAGGATCATGCGCCCAGCTCAAAACGTCTACCTGGTTAGCGTCGCTGGATTGGAATCGTACCTTCCAGAAGACCTTGGGCTGGTCAACCCAGCGTCCACGTTTCACCAACTCGTTACGGGGTTGCAGCCAGGTGAAGACATCATCTTGATCGTGGTTGAGCGCAAACTTTTCGGTCTCGAGTCCCTGCTGAGCCCAGTATAATACTCCATCCTCGAGAGTGACGACAATCTTCATGACACGGATGGCGTTCCAGTAGGTTCCCACATATTCGGTCAACGGTCGTGGCGAAGTGTTCGGTGTCTGTTCCTCGCGCAACTCATTCGAGACGCTGGGGTACCACTTCAGAGTCTCAGCGGCGCTGATTTCAGCCGCTTGCACGTAGTCATTTTTGTCAGCGATGCCCAATAGCTCCTCAAGAACGAGCTGGCCGACCCAGTCAGGGCAGTCGTTCAGCGCTAATGAGTTGGTCATTACCACTATCGCGCTGTTCGACTCAGGTAGTAGGTTGACAGCTGCCAGAGCACCGGGCATACTTCCTTGGTGGAATATCACCAGTCGGGATGAGCCTTTGCCTACGACGGGCATACCGTCCGGCATGAGCGGTGGATTGATGCCAATGTCGCCCATGGTTCCGGGAAGCTGGATCCTACCCCACCCCAGTGCATACGACGCTTCGTGAAGACTTGACGTATGCATCGGGATCTTGGCGGAGAACAGATGATTGACTTGTTTGAGACCTGAGTTGGGTGTGGAGGTCTTTCCAGTCTCAAACTGGTCATTTGCCGCGTGCAAGAATGCTTTGTAGAGCTTGAGAAGGTCTTTGACGCACGTCAGGACTCCAGCACTCGCACCACCAAAGCTCTCCTCAGTGGCTTTCACCATATGAATCCTCGTAGGTGTTCCGTCATCTAAGGTATTGTAAGATGTTGCAACGTTGTCGATCTCTTCGGTAGGATCGTGCAAGAAGGTTCTGTCCATTCTTAAAGGCCGAAAAATGCTGCGCTTGAGCATTTCAGCCCAGGTAGTGCCAGAGGTCTTGTCAATGATATGCCCTGCAAGCTCATAGCCAAGGTTGTTGTATTGAAACTGCGCGCGAAAGGGGTTGATGGGCTCTTGATCACTGATGAACTTCATGCTATCCTGAATATCTATCAAGTTGTTGTTATCACTACCAAGGTAGTACTTACCAATAGACATCCCCGTACGATGAGAGAGGACATCGGTCACGGTCGTCGCATTTCGCAGAATGTAATCTCGAGGTTGGAAGTCAGGGAGAATGTCTTTCAGGTACGTGTCCCAGTTAACCCTCTTCTCCTCAACGAGGATGCCAATAGCAGCACAGACCATGGCTTTTGTAAGTGAGCAACTAGGGAAAATGGTCTCTTCGGTCACGGGGAGCTTCTGCTCGACGTCTCGGAAACCGAAGTTGCCTTGGTAGATGATCCTGTCGTGGTGCATCACACCAATTGACAACCCAGCCGTGCCAGCAATCCCCATTATCTTTTTGATAGTGGGCTCAAGCGCTTCTAAGCGCTTCGTAAGGTCCCCCATTTTCGTCGACGGTGCAGAGGTCATCGGTAAAGGTGATCGCTCCAGGTTTCATCTCCTCGCCTGATGTTGGGAACCTATTATTACACATGTCAATGCGTTAGAAAGTGAATACTGTCAATAATATTATAACAAAAAATTTCAGTGTTTTTGTATTTTAATCCAATAGACTCAAATACAGCAGCAATTACTAAACCTTTGCAGTACAGCTGGTCTAAGTGACTAAAGGTGCTGAAATCAAAGAAGCACTGTAGTCAAGTCAGCAGTGGAAAGTGCCTTGATGGACTCCGTTACCTTGAATATCCTCCCATTACCAATTATCCGTGGCTGTAACTGAGCGAAACCAGACGTGCCTTTTTTCATTGCCCCTAGCCTCAAATTACGACCGCCGGATGCCTCTCCAACTGGCGCCAGCGGGCGAGGCCGACCTCCCCAAGATCCTGGAAGTCCAGTATGCTGCCTTCGCTCAGGACCCAATAAATCGCCTGATGTTCCCCGTTCCCACTCCGCCTTCCACGTTTGAGAAGTCTCTCGATCGCGCACGTAGGGACGTTAGCAACCCCGACGTTGCGTTTATGAAGGTTACGGAAACAGAGACAGGCGAGATCGTCTCCTTCGCCAAGTGGTATATCTACAAACACCAAAGGCCGGAGGAGGAATGGAATAAGGAGGAAAAGAGGGATTGGGGCGAGGGAACGAATGTGGAGGTGGCTGATACGTTTTTCGGCCTTCTCACTCGGAACAGGAGGAAGTTCATGGCAGGCGAGCCGTACTGCTGTAAGTTAGTGACGTCGCGAGGAAGGAGAATATGCACTAAACGGTCTCCGGCAGTCCTGAACCTTCTGGATACCTTGCCCGCACATCAGCGGCGAGGTGCCGGCACCAAATTGCTTAGATGGGGTGCTGATGTGGCCGACCAGTACGGACTGCCGATTTATCTCGAAGCCTCGCCGGCAGGCTACCATCTGTATCGGAAGTTTGGCTTCGAGGACGTGGAAAACATAGATATGGATCTTACCAGATGGGGAGGGGTTGGCACCCATCGCTTTGCCTGCATGATAAGGCCAGTTCATGATAGCAGAGTCCAACCCATTTGAAAGTGCGGGGAATTTTATAATGGAGAGTCTTCAAGTATACCGTGAGCACACCTATATGACGCCGCATAGTCGGCGAGCGGGTCGATGTCCTGCGAAGCTTTGTCTTGCGTACCCTAGCATATTCCCTCGAAAAGCTGAGAACCAGCCTGCGATGTCCAGAATCATATATTCAAGGGGTATCATTGGAACTGCTTCATGTACAGGCTCCAAATGCGCAGCCCTTCTTTGTGGTCAGGTCAGGGATGCAGGGCCCGTCCAGGACTCCGTTAGTGCGCCGACTTGGCTGCGGCTAAACGTGATCTTGAGAGCTCGGTATCTTCTTCTACCAAGGTGTGGTTTGCTATCCGTGATACTCAATGAACCCACCAACAATTGGACGTGGTCATGTAGGTTTTTGCAGCTGGAACAAAGCGGCTTGTACGACTCGAGGCAGTGGCCTCAGGTCAAGCTCTAGGACAACATAGTGGTGAAGGACTTCTCGGAATTCCAATGGCTTGTCTAGTATGTAACTCGAGTCCACCTGCGAAATGTCCTCGCTATTTAAGTCATGTATAGATCTTAGCCTACAAGTTGAGTGCCGGAGTAACTGTTCCAAGAGTATCGTTCGGTCTTGTTGCCATGGACCGACAGACTTTGATGCGCTCTCTGCGGTGGATACTCACTGTACTTTGAACATACCTAAGGTACCTAGGTAAGCAGACTGAAATGCAACTCATCTGGTGGAATTCTCTGCACTGGCAGGTTGGATCAACACGTGTAAGGCAAGAAGTAATAGACCGCTTATATGAGCAGCTACGTAGAGGGCTGCGCCTGCGTTCCATATGTTACCATAGCAACCGACGCGGGACTACTTTGGCAGAATCCCCTCCACCAGCTTGAGTATTCATCTACTATACCCGAGCAGAATTAATCAAATTTGTCACGGAGCTTCTGCTCTTCAAGCTCTTTCGATCAGCTGAAGCCATCCTCGAATCTTGATCGGCCTGCGCGTAGCATCACTACGAGCATACGTCTCGGGTATGGCGACCAGTATGCCCCGCTCACCGGGAGGAAAACTAGACTTCCCTCTCCCAGTCCCTCCTCCATTACTTCATACACGTTCCGGCAACGAACCTTATGATCGTCCGCGCACTCCAGTGCAGCATGGCTTCACATCGCCCTCGCAAACGCCGCAGGGAAGCCCAAGCAAACACAGAATGCCCCCGGGAGCAAACGACCTTCCCAATGTCTTCGACAATGCCATGAAGCTCATGCCAACCGGCCCGACCAAGGGTGGCCGTCAGCAGCTCACACCGAACTCGCCAAACAAGAACAGCTTGCCATTCGTTGACGACAGCACCAACAATTTCGACGAAAGCGTTATTTTCAAGGAGCATACGTCAATACTGGGGAGTCCTACGCGACAGTCGAACAAAGAGAACACCCCATCTGGCGTAAGACCACCGTACACCCCAAACCAGGCGGCGGTATCGCGTCAGGAGCCATATCAGCGCATGGAGCAAGGGGATCGCAGGGTTTACAATCCCCAGCGGGGGTTGACTGCGGAAGAGCTCGAGAAGCTACAGCTGCCTAAGGTGAAGCGGCTCGCAAATGTAACACAGCTCTGTACGGTCCCTAAAAATCCGTTGATCCTGAAACGGGCAAGGCTAATTGCATTGCAGATTTCCTTGATCACTATTTTGACCTTCTCAGCTACGTCCATAACCGCCAGAGCCGGCAAGCTCAGTTTCAAGCGCAGAACCCATCGCCTCCTGGAACTCCAGACGAGGAATATGATGCTGCATTACGCAAGTACTTGGGCAGGGAACGAGCGAACCTGCGCAAACGTCGCACAAGACTCCGTCATGGCGACTTCCAAATCCTTACGCAGGTCGGACAAGGTGGCTACGGACAGGTGTATTTGGCGCAAAAGAAAGACACGAAGGAAGTGTGCGCGTTGAAAGTCATGAGCAAAAAGCTGCTTTTCAAGCTGGACGAGATCAGGCATATCTTGACGGAGAGGGATATCTTGACTGCGGCGAAAAGCGAGTGGCTGGTGAAGCTGCTGTACGCTTTTCAAGATGATCAGAGCATATATCTTGCCATGGTAAGTATCCAATTCGCCCAGCGCTTTGGGGAGAGAGGGTTTCAACTCACTGCTGGATAGGAGTATGTTCCCGGAGGGGATTTCCGCACGCTGCTGAACAACACCGGCGTTCTTCACAACCGCCATGCGCGTTTCTACATTGCCGAAATGTTCTCCTGTGTTGACTCTCTCCACCAACTAGGCTATATCCACCGTGATCTTAAGCCCGAGAATTTCCTTATCGACTCCACCGGCCATGTCAAACTCACAGATTTTGGCCTCGCAGCTGGCATGCTAAGTCCAATGAAGATTGAATCCATGCGTGTCAAGCTTGAAGAAGTAGGTAGAATGGCCAGTCCTTTCGGCCGCCCAATGGAACAGCGCACGGTCGCCGAACGCCGTGAAGGCTACCGCTCCCTCCGTGGCCGTGAAGTCAATTACGCCAAGTCCATTGTCGGATCTCCCGACTACATGGCCCCCGAAGTCCTCAAAGGGGAACAGTATGACTTCACAGTCGACTACTGGTCGCTCGGCTGCATGTTGTTCGAAGCCCTGGCCGGCTATCCTCCCTTCGCCGGCGCTACAGTCGACGAGACCTGGCAAAACCTGAAGAACTGGAAGAAAGTCCTCCGCAAGCCGGAGTATGAGGACCCCAATTACTTTCTCAGCCAACGTACCTGGGACCTCATCTGTCGCCTCGTCGCGGCCAAAGCCCAGCGCTTTCACGGTCTCGGAGAGATCCATGCTCATCGCTACTTTGCGGAAGTGGACTGGACTCAGTTACGGATGCAGAGGGCTCCCTTCGTACCCGAATTAGACAGCGAGACTGACGCCGGATACTTCGACGACTTCAGCAATGAGGCGGATATGGCCAAGTACAAAGAAGTGCACGACAAGCAGCAGGCGTTGGAGAGTATGGCGGACAGGGATGAGCAGATGGGAAAAGGGTTGTTTGTCGGGTTTACATTTAGGTACGTCCATCCAGTGCTTACCTGTTGCTGGAGCGTGTTCCTAACAGACGCTTGGGCAGACATCGCAAACCTGCCGTCGACAGCGACGGCAACAAAACCAGTCCTCGCAAGGCTCTGCCGACGGATGGTTCGTTCGGTACTATGTTTTGAAGGTGCCCGGTCGATGGCATCCTTCGCTTCAGGAGACCCTTGTCTTCTCTAGGTTGTTCAACATCTGCATCGTCTTGTTCTGGGCGGCTTCTGGCTGGCAAGGGGCTTTCCCACTCATACTGTAGGGGGCGATAACGGATAAAGGTGAGGTGGGGACCAATGGACCATTGGGGGGTAGATACCATAGGTACCTGGCATGAGTGCATCACTTTCACTATCGTGGGAATGCGTTGATTCAATCGTTGCTGCATTCCTTCTTCAATTGTATTATGTCCTTAGTATAAGAATACTAAGACTTGACAGAAAGATATGATACAATGACATGATTTTGTAGTCTGGCAAATCACGGACAATACCTCATTCGCTTTAGAATTGCTCAGAGATTACCTCTTACCATGTTTGAGTCTTCTTGCCTGTGGTGACCTCCAGCGTGTAATTCCCACCTCAGAGTGGCTGGATTATTCCCAGAGCGCTACCGGCTGGACGCTGGCTTAATGCCTAGCTCGAACCTGGGTAGGCTATACGGTTTGTCGAGTGAATTCTGGACAACCCCTTCACTCCGTATGCTAGGTAAGGTCTTCAATATCTGCATGTAGACTGTCCTGCTCCTGTGGCACGGAATTTACTTCATGGCCTCCGCCCCTGACAGGAGCATCTTCTCGAGATATTTCTCTGTTGATCCGAGGTTACTGTTGCTCCATTTCGAAGACAGTAGAATCTTCAGGTATGGCCGCTACGATGTCTTGACGTCGACCCCTCAAACCCAGTCCCAGTTCCACCATGACGGTCGACTTCATGTGCCGACTTCTGCTGGCGGCTGCGCTCTCCCTTTTTGGCTTGCCTCTTCATTCTAGTGGGAGTCCTTTTCTCCGTCCCACAAGTCAGACACCTCCGGACCATCACGTCGGCCCATGGCTTCCTGCTTCCACGACTCAGGTTCTCCAGTGTTTCGTGGCAATTGGAACCTGTGACCAGGAGTGTATGGCAGCGCTTGCAAATGGAGTGTTTTATCTTCGGAGACAGACTGATCTGAGCCTTTCGTGAGACGGCGTGAAGGTGCGAGAGTAGTTGGCGTGATGGAGCAGATTCTCGGATGGAGCTGGCTGGCAAATCGGGATAGGAAGCCCCACAGTCCCCAACCGGGACGGACGACACCGTTGTAGTTGTCGGCTCTGAAGTGGATGGATCTACTTCAACTGAGCATAAACCAAGACCACCAGACACATCGACCGCTGGTGTCGGTGTGACCTCAGTTGATTGCACGCTTGCCAAGTACGTTGCTGCCTGGTAAAGAAAAGATATCCTAGAGTGCAGGTGCTTTTGTGGAATGCAAAGTGGCTTATGGGACTTTGATTTCGCCATATCACTGGAATTGATTTTGGAGGTGATACAGCTATTCCTAGAATGTTGGCTCCTCGGTTCGCTCAGAACTTTTTGCAACTTTTTTTTGAAAATCACACTCAAATTCAGTGTTTTGATGTTAAAATCACAACTAAACACTTATTTCTATA
>JAABUJ010001554.1_pt1 | contig 32985 bp, 30 predicted proteins | sample 5559131 | NCBI WGS metagenome assembly JAABUJ01 (sample SAMN10711875, study PRJNA513366) | rock metagenome | isolation source: Antarctica rocks | place: Antarctica: Victoria Land, Mt New Zealand nord | collected 2016-01-07
AGAATCTGCCACTCGGCATCGGTGAGGTCGGTAGGATAGAGACGGGGAGGCGAGGTCATATGAGACTCCTGGAGTGTGGTACTTCCAGTGTCTCACCTCGTCACCCCCTTTTCAGACAGTTTCTAGGGAGACGGACGCACCGAGTCCTATAGGTAGCGTATCCGGAGTTATGGAGGGAAACGCTGTACAGGATGCACAGCGTTGAATATCTGCGTCTCGACGCTACCTCTCCTGTTACGTTTGGGCCATCCACGCGTTTAGTTGTGGACAACCGCAGAGGGCGTCTCTGCCGGGGGAGATGGCCGCTATAGACGGTGATGGCAGTGTCGACGATCGGCTGGTCGCGCTCATGGATCGCTATGAACGGTCGCTCTATCGGTTTCTGTATGTCTTGCTGGGAGATTGCGATGTGGCCACTGACTGCACTCAGGACACTTTTGTCCGCGCCTATGACAATCTTCGGAAGGGGAAGCCGGTGAATGCCCGTTGGCTGTTCACCGTGGGACGCAATCGAGCCATGGATGAGTTTCGGCGACAGCGGCGTGAGCCCCATGGTCTGGAGGTGCTGGAGCAGACCATGACAGATAGCCAGGCCGAGCCTCATCTCTGGCTCGGCATGCGCGAGGCGTTTGCTCAACTCACCTCAGACGACCGTACGGTGCTCTATCTCTCAGCGGTGGAGGGACTCAGCGGTGAGGAGATCGGCGAGATGCTCGACCTCAAGACTACCGCCGTGCGAGTGCGAATCTCGCGGGCCCGCCGGCGGTTCAAGCTGGCGTACGGAGGAGTTACATGAAGCGACACAACGCTTTTCGTCATCTACTGGCAGAACGTGCCGGCCTGGCGCCGGCGCCGGCAGCCAGGTTACAGGCACACCTACAGGAGTGCGCCGAATGCCGCGAGCTGGCGGCAGAGTACGCCCGGCAGGATGCCTTTCTGCGCACGCTTCCCATTCCAGAGCCGGGGCCGGCCCTGCGGCGCGGCGTCTTCCAGCGGGTGGCCGAGCTGCCGCGGCCGAAGTACTGGCGCGTGCCTCCCCGCTTGCTGGTCTTTGCGCCGCTCGCCGTCGTGGTGCTCGTCCTGTCGACCATGCTGGTTCGACACGGCGCCGGCAGTAAGCCGGCAGCTATGAAGCCGGCGACGCATCTTGTGAACGGCGGCCGAGATCACTATCAAAATCCCTCCTTCGGCTCGCAAGCGGCGGCATCCTCGCACGCTCCAATAACGATTGAGGCTATCCCGGCGGCGCCACTCTTTCCCCCGCTCGACGCGAGCTCTGGGCGCTTCCAGAGCGGCCGAAACACCGACGGTCTGCGCATCACGCTAGCGATCGCGCGCAACAGCTATCCGCTCTATGCGCTGGTCCCAGTTCACGTGACCGTGCAGAACCTCTCTCCGGACCCCGTGCAGATCGAGGCGGACCGGTCCTTCGGCTGTGCTGAGTATCGTCCAAGCGTGGCAGCTATCGACGACCATGGCGAGGTGGTCGAGCCTTTGCCCGTAACCGGGCGTCCTATGCCTTCCTGCCCCATGATCCCTTTCAACTCACCCACGTACCGCCTCAGCCTGCTTGGGCATGGAAAGACGCTGGACGCCACCCTGTATACGGTCCTTATGACGCGGCATCTGCGCGCCTCGATGATTGTTCATCGCTACCATGGGTGCAACCCCGCCGCACCTGGTTGCCGCCCGCATGATTCTCGCGCCTATGGCAGTCTCGCCACCATTCACCTCCAGCCCCCGGACTCACCACGGGCGGTCCTGCACGGCTCGCCCCCCACCATGATGACCCTGATCGGGGCGCCGCGCAACCATCGGCCACTCTGGGTCGATGGCTGGTTCGGGTGCGCTTCACCCGACCGCTTCCATTACATCACGAGCGAAGGTGGTGTCGGCATAGAGCCGGCGGAGCGAGGTGGTACGCGGGTGTTGCTTCCGCTGGCCGGCTGCTATCCACCCAGGACTGAGTTACATGCCGTGGCCGGGTGGCTCAACCACTCCGTGGCATTTATCAACTATGGCGCCCGGTAGAGGACGATATGCCGCGAACGCGACCTGTCCAGGTGTGGCTGCTGATCGAGGAAGTGGGGGAGCGTGTGCCGTATGATGTGGGCAGTGCGTGAGACAGCATCGTGCGCGTGGCAGCGACATAGCCCTCGCGCTGGTTGGCGAGGAGGGGAACGGGTGTATACGCCGGCGTATTTCCGCGTGACGGATCGGGCGATCCTGCACGGCCTGATGGATCGCTTCAGCTTCGCCACCCTGGTCACAACCCCCGACGGCGGCCCAATCGCGACCCACCTGCCATTCCTGGTGTATCCCGACTGCAGCGAGCACGGGACTCTGATCGGCCACATGGCCCGCGCCAACCAGCAGTGGCGAGACTTCGCGCGGGGCGACGAGGCGCTGGTCATCTTCCAGGGGCCTCACGCGTACATTTCGCCATCCTGGTACGAGGAACAGTCGAACGTGCCTACCTGGAACTACGCGGTGGTGCACGCCTACGGCGTCCCGCGCGTGATCGACGACGAGGCGCGCGTCCTTGACGCCCTGCGTGCGCTGGTGGACAAGGACGAAGCTGGGTTTGACGAGCCGTGGCCGATGGACCTGCCCGACGAGTACGTACGAAAGATGGTACAGGGCATCGTCGCCTTCGAGGTTCCGATCTCCCGCCTCGAAGGCAATTTCAAGCTGAGCCAGAATCGGTCGGCGCGGGATCGGGAAGGGGTCGTCGCGGCTCTCGCCGCCAGCGGCAACGCGATCGACCACGAGCTGGCGGCGCTGACGCAGGAGTCGGTCGAGGAGTAGCGCGCGACGGGTCGCGGCACATCGCCCGCTTTGCCTCACACCCTCGTTTTGGGAATCCTCCAGCGGTAGGTCTCGCCGTGGCTCAGATAGCGCACGCTGTCTTCCAGCCCTTCGGCGGCGATGCGCTGCTGGAAGTCTTCCAGCGGCGACTTAAACACCGGGTAGTCGTTGTAGTGGAGCGGGATGACGATCTGCGATTGAAGCAGCTTGACCGCCTCCACACCCTGCGCGCCATCCATGGTGACCAGCACGCCGAGCACCCGACCGCCACCCAGGTGCAGCATGGCAATGTCGATGTTCGGGTAGCGTTGGGGGATCGTTTTCAGATCCTTGTACATCACCGTATCGCCAGTGATATACAGGCGCAGCAACAGGTTGCCGTTCTTATTTGAGAACTCGAGCATACTGCCCATCACCGCAGGGAGCAGTTTGGAGAAGGCAGCATTACCGTGCTGTGCCGGCATGGCAGTGATGCGGAGTCGGATGTCGCCCTTGGCGAAGCTGATAGTCTCCCATTTGTCGAGCGCCAAGGGCGATTGAAAGCCGATGGTGGTCAAGGCTTCCGCCGCGTGTGGCGTGGTGACAATGGGCAGGCTATGGTCCAGCCGCTCTTGAACCAGGCGATCGAAGTGATCCTCATGCATATGCGAGAGAACCACCAGGTCGAGCGGCGGCAGATCCTCCAGATTCAGCGCCGGATTGGTCAGACGGGTCGAGCGCAGGCCATAGCCAATATGGATATGATCGCCCTTGTGGAGAAAGTTTGGGTCGGTAAGGATCGTGAACCCGGCATAACGAATGATGGTGGTGGCGGTGCCCACGAAGAGGATTGAACCGTCGATACTATTCGTCCGGCCCCATTTGCGCTTGAGCACTATTTCCTGAGTGTCTCCCATGGCATACCTCGATCAGTGTTTGTCGTTGACAAGGGCACACTCCGTGCCAGGAGGCTTCAACCGTTAGACGGCCAGGTTCGCCAGTGCTACATAGGTCACCCGCGACCGACCTTGCACTCGCACGTTCTGCATCCAGCCGGCGCGCGGGCCGGAAGCATCCACCACCTCTCGTACCTGCGTGCGCCCCGAGATGAACTGATTGGGATCTCTTTCACGAGCGAGCAGGCTTTGCCGGTCAGTGGCCAAATCGAGCGCGTGAATCGAAGACTCGGTGCGGTTCCAGATGCTCCACACCAGTACGCGGCTGTTCATAGTAGCCGTGGAGAACCCGTTGGGTGCGATGATGGTTCGTCGCCCGGAGTTCGTATCGTAAAGCACCAGTTGGTCGCCGCGGTGACACGTGGCGCGGCACTGGCGCCAGGCGACGTAGCGGCCGTTGGTCAGCGGATCGCTGCCGCCGTCCGCGGGCGTCAGCAGTCGTGGGACCCAGGTGTGCAGGTTTTCCATGACTACGTCGGTCAGTGGCGACTGGTCCGCTGCATTGACGCTGTTCTCGCACGATGGTATGTGCCCAACTCCTGGAGACGCGACATCGTGCAGCCAGCGACCACGCTCCCAGACCAGTAGCGCGCCGGCGAGATGAGGCACCGTGACAAAGCTGCATCGGTCGGTGTTTCGCAGCACGGTCTGCACCGGACCGTTGGGCAGCGTGCGCATGAAAAGAGTCGTAACCGGCGCCTCGCTGGAGGGGCCGGCAAACAGCCTGGACCAAACCACAGTGTCGCCATCCAGTGAGAGCGAAGGCGCCGAGGCTGCTCCTTGCACGAAGAAATTGATGCCATTCAGCAACGGCTGGCGATCGATCACCGAGCTCTTGCCGGTCCAGCGATCGAAGGCCCAGAGAATGAGGCTTGTGGTGCCCCCAGATGCGGACCAGACCAGCCAGCGATTGGAGAGATGGACATCGGCCAGCCCGTCACATGGCGCGCTAGCTGCCACCAGGCGCGGCTGGAAGTGACCGAGGTGCGCCAGGTAGAGGCGAGCCCGCCGATCGAGCGATCCTTGTTCAACCCAGGCAACTGTGTCGCCGAACACGTGGGTCTCACTGAGAAAGGGGCCCGGTCCCAGGCGCTGCAGATGAATCGGAACCGCGGGAGCAGGTGGCGCCTGACCCACCGCGCTGGCTAGATCGGTCTGCTGCTCCTGCCATACGCCGGGGGATCGGGACAGGGCTGCTGCGCCGCCCTCCGGGCACAGAACCGGAATAGGTGGGCGCACTGGCGTGGGCGCCGGTGTGGGTGACGTGGCAGCCGGCGTAGGGCCGACGTATGCCCGATGCGCCACGGCGGGATGTGCAGTAAGTGCAAGTCCAAGCATGAGTGTGGCGAGCGAGCCACGAGCGAAACGGCCTCGATGTGGCATGATCTCTCCTCTTTTCTCGTACCGTCTACTATCGAGAACGCAAGCTGACCAATCTGTGTAACACCTGGCACCCGGCAATAGGATTTACAGCGCCAGTAGCTGTTCCACCTCCTGGCTGCTTACCCACTCCTGCAGCTCGTCGGAGTCGTCCCTCCAGGTCTCGCACGCCTCGCCGATAGCCCAGATGGCTGCCCATCGCTCGGCGCGGGATGGATCGTAGCCGAGCTGCCCGGCCAGGTCGCGTGCCGTCGACCTGATGTGCCGAGCTGGTGGATGGCCAGCCGCGAAGTCGCCAATATCGGCGCACGGGTCGCCCACCCTGGGCATGGGATCGATGGCCACCAGGCGGTTCGAGTCGAACAGCAGGTTCTTATCCAGGAAATCTCCGTGCAACAGCACTGTCTGGCGCGCGGTCGAGCACAGGCGCAGCGCCGCGACTCGGGACTGCCCGAGCAATCCTACTCCCGCCGCCCCTGGCTCCGTCCAGGCTCGTACTCGTTCTAGATAGGAGTCGAACGCCTCAGGTAGCGTTGGAAATGGGTGCTGTGCCGGCATCTCAACCCCGTGCAAATCCCGCAGAACAGGCGCCACGAGTTCGATTGCCCGCCGCTCCCCCGCGGGGGCAGGGGTGTGCCGGGAATGAGCCGATCCAGGAGGAGCGCGCCCGATGGGAGGTCGCACGCCCGCAGCGAAACCGAGCCGCGACCGGCCCACAGACCGAGGGCGGCGGCTTCGAGGGCAGTGGATACCGCAGGTGGCGAAAGCTTCAGGACCAACTGGTTACCTTCCGCGTCAACACAGGCAAAGACACTGGCCAGGAAGCCGCCCTGAAGCGGCTGGCCGATCCGAAGCCGCCACTGCGCAGCACAGTGGTCGAGAAGATCGGGCAGCGTCTCCAGCCACCTGCCTCTACTGGAATCATCGGAGAAATCCATTTCGTCATTGTAAGGAGCCTTCTACCCCTTCCACTACACTGAACCTATCGAGATACACACGGACCTCCTCGGAAAGGAACACACCTCACATGGGCGAAAATCTGGACCGCTTGAAAGAGCGGTTGACCGAAATACGGAATCTCAATCAGGCCAACGCGGTGCTGGCCTGGGATCAACAGACCTATATGCCGCCCGGTGGCGGTCCGGCGCGCGCCGCGCAGATGGCCACCCTGGCCCAGATGGCGCATGAGATGTCCAGCTCCACCGAGATGGGCGCGCTCATCCGCGCCGCCGCGTCCGACGTGGCCGATCTCACTGCCGACGATGATGATGCCAGTATGGTGCGCGTGGCCCAGCGTGACTACGACAAATTCGTCAAGGTGCCCAGCGCACTGATCGGTGAGATAACCACGCATGGCTCGCTGGCCCAGAGCGTCTGGGCCAAGGCCCGGGAGGAGAACGACTTCGCCTCCTTCGCCCCCTACCTGGAAAAGACCATCGAACTGAGCCGGCGGTTAGCGGAGCATCTTGGCTACGAGGACCATCTGTACGATGCCCTGCTCGACATCTTCGAGCCGGGCATGAAGACCGCCCAGGTTCGCGCCATCTTCGACGATCTGAAGCAAGACCTGGTTCCCATGGTCCGCGCCATTGCCGACCGGGCTGATCGCGCCGACGATGCCGTGCTGCATCAGCCGTTCGACGAGGGCCGGCAGGAAGCGTTTGGCAGAATGGCCGTGGAACGGTACGGCTTCGACTTCTCACGCGGTCGCCAGGATCGCGCCCTCCATCCCTTCTGCACCGAGTTCTCGGTCAATGATGTCCGCATCACCACTCGCTTTGATCCCCAGTGGCTCAACCCGGCCCTCTTCGGCACGATGCACGAAGCCGGCCACGGTATGTACGAGCAGGGCGTGGCCCAGGAGCTGGACGACACCAACCTGGCCGGTGGCGCCTCGCTGGGCGTCCACGAGAGCCAGTCGCGTATGTGGGAAAACGTGGTGGGCCGGGGCCGCGGGTTCTGGCAGCACTTCTACCCAGAATTGCAGGAGATCTTTCCGGAGCAGTTGAGCACGGTCGATCTCGAAACCTTTTACCGCGCCATCAACAAGGTCGAGCCGTCCCTGATCCGGGTCGAGGCCGACGAGGTGACCTACAACCTCCATATCATGCTGCGTTTCGAGATGGAGGTCGACCTGCTGGAGGGCAAGTACCCGGCGTCCGAGGCGCCGGCCGTCTGGAATCAGAAGATGCAGGAATACCTGGGCATCACCCCACCGGATGACACGCTGGGCATCCTGCAGGACATCCATTGGGCGCACGGTACCATGGGCTACTTCCCCACCTACTCGTTGGGCAACATCCTTTCCCTGCAGCTCTACGACCAGGCAGTGCAGGACCTGCCGCAGATCCCCGAGCAGATCGCCCGCGGCGAGTTCGACGGCCTGCGTGGCTGGCTCACCGAGCACATCTACCGCTATGGGCACAAGTTCGAGCCCAACGAACTGGTGGAGCGTGCCACCGGCCAACCGCTTCAATCTCGTTCCTATATGCGGTACCTGCAAGAGAAGTTCGGCGAGGTCTACGACCTCCAGTTGACACCTGTGTAACGATAGGTCACAGCACAAACAGGCAGTGGCTCGGTGTCGCACCCCCATCCCCGACCCTTCTCCCCAGCGCCGCAGGGCTGGACAGGCCGCCCGCGGGAGAAGGGAGTTCTTGAGCCAGCAGCGTCTCGCCAAGGAACTCTCCCTCGCCCGCGGGAGAAGGAAGTTCTTTAGCGAACCTGTTCCCTGTAGTAGCTCCCCCTCGCCCGCGGGCGGGAGAGGGGGCCGGGGGGTGAGGGGGCGTCGAGGCATAGTGCACACGCACTTTTCCAATTGACCACGCCATCGGTAGCGGGCTATAGTTTTACATACCTGCATACCCGCGATGACGGAGAGTAGTAGGCGGCAACCGGAGCGATCGGGGAAGGTGCGAGCCCGAGACCGCCGCTGAACGAACTCCTGAGCGATACCACACCAGCAATGAGTGGTTCGGTAGTCCTTTTGGGCCGCCGGGCAACAAGGGTGGCACCACGGGTACCAAGACTCGTCCCTGAGGGCGAGTCTTTATTTATTGTTCAACTCTTTCCCTTTCGACTCCTCTCTCCTGCCGTGGGGGAGAGCGAGCCGGAGGGTGAGGGTGCGTGAGGAGGATCAAATGACACGTGTGGTGCTGGCATACTCAGGCGGCCTCGATACCTCGGTGGCGGTGCGATGGTTGATGGACCACTACCAGCTGGAAGTGATCACGCTTACCGCCGACCTGGGTGGCGATGTCGATCTGGAGGCGGCGCGACAGAAGGCGCTGCGATCCGGTGCGGTTGAAGCATATGTGGTCGACGCTCGACAGCAGTTCGTGCAAGATTTCGTGCTGCCCGCGCTCCAGGCCGATGCCCTCTACGAGGGCACCTATCCCCTGGCGACCGCGCTGGCCCGTCCGCTGATCGCCCAGCTCATGGTCGAGGTGGCCCGCAAAACGGGCGCTACCCTCATCGCGCATGGTTGCACCGGCAAGGGGAACGATCAGGTCCGCTTCGACGTGGCTACCACGGCCCTGGCGCCGGACCTCAAAGTCATTGCCCCCATTCGTGAGTGGCGCATGTCCCGCGAGGAAGAGATCGCATACGCCCACCAGCACGGCATCCCCGTGCCGGTCGATGTTGGCTCGCCGTACAGCACCGATGAGAACCTGTGGGGGCGCAGTGCTGAGTGCGGCATCCTGGAGGATGCCGCGGTGGAACCGCCGGAAGATGCTTACGCCTGGACGGTGAACCCGGCTCAAGCGCCGGACGAGCCACGCTACCTGGAGATCGAGTTTGAGCAGGGCGTGCCCGCGGGGTTGGATGGCCGGCGGCTGGACCTACTCTCTCTGGTCCAGGCGCTCCACCGTCTGGCCGGTGACCATGGCGTGGGCCGGATCGACATGATCGAGAATCGCCTGGTCGGCCTGAAGTCTCGCGAGATCTATGAAGCGCCGGCGGCGGTGGTGTTGCACGCCGCTCACCGCGCCATCGAGGACCTGACCCTCGCCAAGGACTCGCTCCGCTTCAAGGACATCGTTACGCCCACCTATGCCGACCTGATCTACAACGGCCTGTGGTTCAGCGCGCTGCGCCGCGACCTCTCGGCCTATGTCGCCAGCTCGCAGCAATACGTTACCGGTACCGCGCGCCTTCGGCTCTTTAAGGGCGTCTGCGCCGTGGTCGGTCGTACCTCGCCGTACTCCTTATATGACTACCAGCTGGCGACCTACGGCGGTCAGGACGTCTTCGACTATCAGGCCGCCAAAGGCTTCATCACCCTCTGGGGGCTGCCGCTCCGCACCCAGGCCCGCAAGCAGACCCTCCACACCTCAGAGGTGCCGGCGCAATGAAGACCTGGCAGGGGCGAATCGACGCGCCCGCCAGCTCCCTCTTCGAAGCCTTCACCTCCTCGGCGGTCCAGGACCAACGCCTGGCCCTCTACGACATTCGCGTGAGCCAGGCCCATGCCAACACTCTGGCCCGCGCCGGAATTATATCGCGCGAGCAGGCGGAAACGCTGGTCGGCGCGCTTGGGGAGATTGGCGCGGAAATCGCTGGCGGTCAATTCGCCTGGCGGGACGATCTGGAGGATGTTCACACCCACGTCGAATCCCATCTGCGCCAGAAGATCGGTGAGACAGCCGATGCCCTGCACGCCGGCCGCTCACGCAACGATCAGATTGCCGCTGATCTCCGGCTGTATGTGAAGGATCAGACGCTGGCCGCCATGGTTGCCCTGCTCGATCTGCAAACCTCGCTGGCGCTCCTGGCCGATCGCTACCAGCATGACATCATGCCCGGCTACACCCATCTGCAGCAGGCCCAGCCGCTGGTCATAGCCCAACCACTGCTAGCCCACGCCGCTATGCTGGGACGCGACTGGGAGCGCTTCCGCGACAGCCTGACCCGCACCGACCTCTCCCCGTTGGGCAGCGCTGCCCTGGCCGGCGCTACCTTCCCGTTGGATCGCCGTTTTCTGGCAGAAGGATGCGGCTTCGCCGACATCATCTCCAACAGCCTGGATGCCGTCTCGGACCGCGATTTCCTGGTGGAGTTCGTTTCCGCTGCGGCCCTCTGCATGACCCATCTCTCTCGCCTGAGCGAAGACCTCATCCTCTGGTCTTCCGTTGAGTTTGGCTTCGTGCGTCTACCCGATGCCTTCGCCAGTGGCAGCAGCATGATGCCTCAGAAGAAGAATCCGGACGTTGCCGAGCTGATCCGTGGCAAGACGGCCCTGGTCATCGGGTACGCCACCGCCGCACTCACGCTGGTTAAGGGAATACCGCTCGGCTATAATCGCGACCTCCAGGAAGACAAAACACCCCTGTTTGGCGCCGCCGATGCTCTGCTCCCCTCGCTCCAGATTCTCGCCGCCCTGCTGCCGGAGTTGGAGTTCGATACCGTTCGTACCGCCGCCGCCGTCTCCAGCTTCACCCTCGCCACCGACCTGGCCGACCATCTGGTGGAGCGCGGCCTGCCCTTCCGGGCAGCGCACGGCGTGGTGGGGAAACTGGTACGTGATTGTCTGGCACAGGGCCGCGATCTGGCCGACCTTTCGGCTGAGGAGTTCCGGTGCGCCTCACCGCGGTTCGCTGAGGTGCCCGAGTTAAGCGCGGCTGCTTCCGTGCGCCGCAAGCGGACTGAGGGAAGTACGCATCCCGATGAGGTAGCGAGGCAGCTCGCGGCGTTGCAGAGAGAGATTGGGGAGCGTTCCCTCCCTCCCCCAACCCCTCCTTCTCCGGGGGGGAGGGGAGCTACTACGGGAAACAGTGTCTCGAAAGAGTCCCCTCCCTCTCCCAAAACGGGAGCTACTACGGGACACAGTTCCTCTGAAGAACTGCCCCTTCCCCCCGCGAGGGGGCCAGGGGAGCCGCCGGGGGAAGGGGGGGCATGAAGCTCGCCATCCTCATCTCCCAGGTCCGCCTGGAAGAAAAACTTATCTTCGCAGCGGTGGAAGCGGCCGGCATTCAGCTGGTCAAAGTGTTCGATAAAGAGCTGATCCTCGATCTGGATCAACCCCAATTCCCTCAGGTCGATCTGGTGCTCGACCGGGGTCTGGTCCACTCGCGCGCGGAGTACACGCTGCGTTTTTTACGCGACCTGGGCATCCCCACCGTCAACTCGTACGACGCCACCATTACCTGTGATAACAAGTTTCTCACCAGCATGACGCTTCGCCGGGCCGGCGTGCCGGCGCTGCACACCATGATCGCGTACACCCCGCAAGCGGCCCTGCAAGCCATCGAACAACTGGGCTACCCTGTTGTGCTCAAGCCGCCGGTCGGCTCCTGGGGACGGTTGCTGGCCAAGATCAACGACCGTGAGGCGGCCGAGGCGGTGCTCGAACACAAGGAGATCCTGGGCTCCTACCATCACTCCATCTTCTACATCCAGGAATACGTGCCAAAGCCCGGTGGCGATATTCGCGCCTTCGTCGTCGGCGACCAGGTCATTGGCGCCTCCTACCGCTCCTCACCCCACTGGATCACCAACGTCGCCCGGGGCGCTACCACGGCTCCCTGCCCGGTTACGCCCCAGATGGAAGAGATTGCCCTCCACGCCGCCCAGGCCGTGGGTGGCGAAATCCTGGGCGTCGATCTGGTTGAGACCGATCAGGGCCTGAAGGTGATCGAAATCAATACCGGCGCCGAATTCAAGGGCCTCATCGAGGCCACCGGCGTCAATGTGCCCGCTGCTATCGTCGCTTATCTCCAGGGTTCATGAGGGGACACTGTGGTGAGGGTGTGCCCACACCGCTTCGCCGCGTGGCCACGACCCACCGTCCATTGACACCGTAGAATCGGTCTTCAGACCGTCCGGGAAGGACCGCGCGGCAGCGCAGGTCCTGGGCCCTCCCACGATGCTGCTCCTCGACTGCGCTGACGGGATGGAGTGGTCGAGCCACCCACGAGTATCCTTCCCTGCTCCGCTCCTTGGTGGGAGACCGGACCCGTGTGCATGCGACCACCGAGCAGCGCAGGGGAGGAGCGTGTCAGGGGGCCACTGGTCCTGTGCCCCGTTCGGGGATCTCCGTCCGGCGAGGCGCCGCGGAACGGTACTGCCCTGGGACGGGCCGGCGCCGGCGCTTGCGCGCGGCGCCTCCACCGGACAACCTGAAGGTTGTTCCTACGCATCCTGGCGGGAACTGTGCGGTGTGAAACTGTCCACCCATGAAATCTCCAGAGGCGCGAATAGCTCCGCTTGCCAGTATAGTGGGAACATGGTTATTCGTAGTGACAGTATTCTGGTTGTGCACCATATCCAGCGGCACAGAATCACACGAGAGGTTCACCATGGCAGTAACGGAGAAAAGCGCTAAGATCACGGTCGATCTCGGTGACAGGCAGCTGTACCGGCGGCTGCGTATGGCAGCCGTGGAACAGGACCTGACTACACGCGAGATCGTAATCGAAGCCGTCTCATTCTGGCTCGATCATCAAGAACTCGTGGAAGACACCCTGGCCGAGGAGAAGGCGGAACGGGTAATCGCCGAGTCATCTGGTGACTACATCAGAGATGACAAAGTGAAGGCACGGAGTCGCGCCAGGGACTAATCCGCCCAGCCGTCCGTTCCCTCCCGCCGATCCAGATTAGGATGGATCAGGAGGGCACGGTATGGCAACGCAATCGATGATTGGCCGCTGGATGCGGCGCGAAGACGGACGACCGAAAGTTATGGGGCAGGCAGTCTATGCCGGCGATCTGCGTTTGCCGGAAATGCTCCACGCCCGGCTGGTTCTCAGCCTCTATCCCCACGCCCGTATCACCACCATCGACACCACCGAAGCCCAACAGGTACCCGGCGTGCGTGGCGTCTACACCGCCGATGATCTGCCGCTCCTGGTTCCCGAAGGACTGACCCGCTCGCGCGATCCCCTGGCCCGCGATCGAACGTATTTCGAGGGGCATCCCGTGGTGGCCGTGGTGGCCGATTCCGAGGCGGCGGCGGAGGACGCGGCCAATCTCGTCATGGTCGAGTACGAAGAGCTGGAAGCCGCCACCGATGTCGAAGCCGCCCTGGGGAACGAGCGCGCCCTGGTCCACGATGCCGAAGCACTCGGCCTCCGCGAGGACGCCGGCGCTCATACCGCGGTCGGCGGCCACACCGAGGCGTTACCTCGCCCCGCCAATGCGACCTCGGCCCAGCGCTATCAGCGTGGCGACATTGAGGCCGCGTTTGCCGAGGCCGATGCTGTGATCGAGCGGGAGTACCGCACCTCCTGGGTCCACCAGGCATATCTCGAAACACAGTCCTCCACGGCCGTGCCGGACAACGCCGGTGGCATCACCATCTACGCCAGCACGCAGGGCGCGTTCTTCACTCGTTCCGAGGTGGCGCAGTCTCTGGGAATTCCGGAGCGGCGCGTCAAAGTCGTGACTATGGAAGTGGGCGGCGCCTTTGGCGCCAAGTACGCCCTGCTCGATCCGCTGGTGGCGGGGCTGGCCTGGAAGCTGGGTCGCCCGGTGCGGCTGGCCTTGACCCGCAGCGAGGACTTTCTGGCCGGTAGCCCTGCTCCCGGCACCATCATGCGCGTCAAGACCGGCGCCCGCCGCGACGGCACGTTAACGGCCCTCCAGGCCACCGTGATCGTCGATACCGGAGCGTATCCGGGCGGCACCGCCGGCATCGTCAGCCTGCTGCTCGGCGGCACCTATACCTTCCCCAATCTCCTCATCGACGCCTACGAGGTGCTGACCAACAAACCCGGCTGTGGCGCCTATCGCGCGCCCGGTGCCCCTCAGGCCTGCTTCGCTATAGAAGGGCAGGTCGAGGAGCTGGCTCGCCGGCTCCAGATCGACCCGCTGGAGTTCCGCCTGCGCAATGCCGTGGCCGAGGGAGACGCCAGGCCGGATGGCTCACCCTGGCCGCGGGTCGGTTCCCACGAGGTGCTCGAGCTTCTGCGCGATCAGCCCGTCTGGCAGTCGCGTCACGACAAGAAGGATGGCGAGGGCGTGGGCATAGCGTTTGCCGCCTGGCCCGGTGGCACCCAGCCCGCCTCCGCCGCCTGCCGCCTGAACGACGACGGCACCCTTTCAGTGATCGTCGGCTCCGCGGACATCAGCGGCACCAAGACCGGCTTCCGGCTCCTGGCCGCCGATGCGCTGGGCGGTTCCACCGATCTGGTCGAGATCGTGGAAGCGGACACCGACAGTGCACCCTTCGCTGGGGCCAGCGGTGGCAGCAAGATCACCTACACCGTTGGCGCGGCGGTGATCAAAGCCAGCGCCGAGGCACGGGAACAGATTCTTGCTATTGCCGCCGACCAACTCGAAGCCGCCCCACAAGACCTGGAGATCGTGGAAGGCGAGGTGCGTGTCAAGGGCGTGCCGGATCGCGGCCTCAGCCTGAAATCGATCGCTTCCCTCAGCACCGCCTTCGGCGCCAAGTACGAGCCGGTCTTGGGACACGGTCGAGTGGCCCAGTCTTCCGCCGCCCCGGGCTTCGCGGCCCACCTGGCCCGCGTCCACGTCGACCGGGACACCGGTCTGGTGACCGTGCTGGACTACCTGGCTATTCAGGACGTGGGTCGGGCCATCAACCCCGCCGGTATTGACGGTCAGGTGAAGGGAGGCGTGGCCCAGGGAATCGGCTGGGCACTGCTGGAAGAGTTGGTCTACGACCAGGACGGTCGTCTCCGTACCTCCACTTTCGCCGATTACGGCATCCCCACCCTGATCGAGATACCGGAAATTACCTCACTGCTGGTCGAAGTTCCTTCCCCCAGCGGGCCGCTTGGCGCACGAGGTGTCGGCGAGCCGCCGGTCGTCCCCGTTGCCGCCGCCATCGCCAACGCCATCTTCGACGCCACCGGCGTACGCCCCACCGAACTCCCCATGACCCCGGAACGAGTCCTGACGGCATTGAACAACCATAGACTCAGCTAGTGCCGATCTAATCCGAAACACCGGGACCTCCCTGTCGCTACGTGTGGAGGAAGGAACGGGAGGCAACGCATTCCCTGCTTCAGTAGTGCCATCCGCACTCCTGCACGCCGACCGTGGTACACCTCATTCCACCAGGCGTACTCGATAGCCTATCCCTGTTGCATTGCGGGCCAACGGGCCGTCCAGTGTCCAGAGATTCGCTCCCAATTGTTCGGCGAGGCCGATGTAGGCTGCATCATAGGCGCTAGATCGCTGCAGGCGCAGAGCAATCCGGATGACCTCCAGACCGGACGAGAGCGGTTCGAGTTGGATCGGGATCCGCTCCGCGAGTCGCCAAGCGGTATCGAGTTCCTCCGCCGACAAGCGCCCACCGGCGCTCAGACGAGTGAGGCCACTCGCGACCTCGTATGGGAGCAGTGCGGGCGCATACAGAGTCTCGCCCGCCTCGAGCCATGACCCCAGGTGACGCTCCACCGTCCCAGCTCGTGGGTCCCTGGAAGCCAGAACGACAACCAGGTTGGCGTCCACGACGATGGGCATCTAGCCGACTTGGACCTGGTCACGCTCCTCGCGGCCTTCCGCGATGATCTCGACGACATCGACCCGTGATCCGTCATCGGGCAGCCGTTGCCGCAGCTCGGCCAGGACTCGAAGGGCAGCCAGCCCTGCCTGGCGATTCTTCGCCGACCGAGATTGGGCTTCACTGGTCAGTCCCGCCCGCACATACCCGTGTGCCAGCGTCGCGGGCGCCACCCCGAGCCGCTCCGCCTCAGCTTCCAGCCGCTCGTAGTCCGCCGGATTCATCCGCAAAGTGATCACTTTTGTCATGCTCATGTGTCCCACTGTACCTGCCAGGTATACCCTCTACCCCTTGCATTCTCCAGAATCCCATCTACACCTATCTTAGAGCAGCCTCCACCTCTCCGCCGCCAAGGATCGTCGCTATGTCCACCCCCACCGCTTCCGCCGTTGCCGAGCGCACCGATCAGGCCCTCCCTGGGTGGCAGTCCAATCCTCGCGTCTGGATCGTCTCCTGCCCTGTCCACTGCGGCATAACCATCTCGCTGATGCATCCCCGATGGCACGAAGGAGAGGGTGTCCATGCCGATAGCTGAGAGGGCGGTCGATGTTGTTGCCACCAAGTACGACGGTGTGGAGAGTTTCTCGTGGACCGCAGGTTTAATTCGAAACACCGGGAGCTCCCTGTCGTTAGGTATGGAGGAAGGCACGCTGATCCAATCTGCCCACCACGGCCCGTTCCCTCTGGAATCGAGCTCGGTGATCCATTTGTTCCGATACCGGTGGTACAACGTGTCAGCGCATTTGACGAGTGACGGCGACATCGTTTTCTATTACTGCAACATAGCGACACCGTACACCTTTGATGGCCGTGTGGTTAGGTATGTTGATCTGGAAATTGACGTTGTCGTCAACGCCGATGGCGACTACTCCATTCGGGATCTTGACGAATTCGGGTTAGTCCAGTCGGCGATGGCGCCTTGGATGCGACTGGGAGCCGTCAAGGGCCTGTACCAGGTGGTAGCTGACTTACACCGAAGAAAGTTCCCGTTTGAGGGTGACGCATCAGGTTAGGAGCGACTGGCTTGGCTGCCTATCGCTTGTCTTGCGCTCCGCTGTCGAGTCGGCGGTAAAAGCGGCTGGAGCAGCACTGCCCCAAACAGCCCAACATTTACCAGAGATACAGCCCACTTGAACAGGTCAGGGCGATAGAGAAAGTCAGGCCGGGGCGCGGGGTAGAACAAGGCGTAGATGTAATAGAGGTTCGCCAGGAAGGTGAGCGTGAGCAGAGCGTAGATCAGGCGATATCGAGCGGAAATCGCCGCCTGTGCCGCGGCAAAGACCACCGCCGGAAACAGGTACCGCTCGTGACCACGCGTGGGTAATAGGAACGCGGCGAAGGTGAGTGCCAGGCAGGCCCAGAGCAGCATGTCGGGTTCCGATCGCCGGCGGTACAGGAACAGTATCACGATCAGGCCCAACGCGATGAGCATGAGTCCCTCGCCCCAGGCATTCTAGGAGAGACCCAGCCAGAACTGTTGCGTGTCCGGCTGCAGCTTTGCATCCAGCGGAGTGTTCCACAGATTAAAAGCACTCCCAGTGGTCCAGAGGCGGTAATTCCAGGCGTACGACAGACGGCTCAGCAGATTCCAGCGGGTCGGAAGCGGCGCCAGGCCAACGTTGAAGGGAAGCAACACGGCGCAGAAGACCGCGGCGGAGGCCACGACTGCCAGCACCACACGCCACCAGCGGCCGGGCGCGCCGGAAAGGGCGCGCCACGCCCGGACTGAGCGCGGGCGCAGGTACTTCGCACCGACTGTGATGGCGGGCGGAATCGCCAGGAGGGCCAGCTGTGGCTTGATCAGCGCCGCGTAGGTCAGCAACGGAAAGGCCCATTCCAGGCGAGAGCGGAGCATCAGCCACACCGCCAGCAATGCGGGCAGCATCGACACTGAATCCCATTGTCCCCAGATGGCGGTGAGGAAGATCGATGCGGGATTAAACATAAACAGACTGGCGGCACATAATCCTGCCTGAGCGCTGCGCCAGTCGCGCACCAGCACAAAGAGCACCGCGCCAATGCCCAGATCGGCGATGGCGGGCACCAGCTTCAACAACAGCAGAAATGAAAGGTCGTCGACCCGCATCGATGATGAGAACAGGTGGTAGAGATGCGCCACCATCCACAGGATCCAGAGATCGCCCGGGAGGTGATCCCGCGGCACATGCTGAGCGCCATAGAAGCTGCTCAGCGGAGAGGCAACCAGCCGCACCGCCCAGACCCGCATAACGTGCGCATCGCCCTGGAAACTGCCGAAGGGGGAGAGCGCGAGACGCAGCGCAAAGCCGGAGGCCAGCACTGCCGCCAGCCATCCATGAACGCTCAGCCGGCCCTTCCAGGTAGGCTGAGCCGACATGGGCGGTGGGAGTTCAATGGCGACCGAGATCGGCTGACCGTGTCGTTCTTCCACCTCAGTCATCATCCCGCGCCGATCCCGGCATCATCATGCCATTGCCAAAACGTCTCTCCGCACGAGCAATTGTCCGCTCCGATTCCGTACTTCTCGCCAGACCGTCAGCGTCATCACCGCGCCGCTGTTCGCATGATAGCGTAATACACGACACGTTCAAGGAGCACCACACTCGCTATGTTCGCCACCTGGGGCCATCTGGTCCATCGCTTCCGCTGGCTCATCCTCCTCATCTCGGTCCTGATGGTACCCGTCTCCGTGCTGCTGATCAGCGCGGGCGGCAGCCTGACCACCGGCTCGGATAACACGCAGACCGAGTCGCAGCGTGCCTTTCATCTGCTGGATAGCGAGTTGCCCTCCTCCGGCCCAGAGTTTACTTTGATCTTTCGCAGTAGTCGGCTGCGGGCGACTGATCCCGCCTTTCGCCAGGCGTTGGTTGCCGCCATCACCGCGATTCGTGGCAATTCGCGGGTGCAGAGCGTGCATACTCCCTATGACGCCCTCCCAGCGGGTGGTAGCGCCGGCATGGTCAATTTTCAGTTGGTATCGAGCGATCGGCATGGCGCGCTGGCGGTCGTCAAGCTGAAAGACCATTTGAACAACTACGGGGATATCTACACCAGCCTGCGAGCCGCCGTCCATCCCGGCCCGCTCACCGTGCTATCGGCCGGTGGGCTGCCGCTCAATCACAGCTTCAATGTCACCTCGCAGCACGACCTGCATATCGCCGAGATCGCGGCGCTACCCCTGGTGTTGCTCTTCCTGCTCCTGATCTTCGGCTCAGTAGTCGGCGCTACACTGCCGCTGGCCGTGGGGATCCTGGCCGTGGCCGGGGGAATGGCCGGCACGCTGCTCCTGGCTCGCGCCATGAACGTCTCGATCTACGCCACCCAGATTGTCACTATGATCGGCCTCGGAGTGGCCATCGACTACTCGCTCTTCGTGGTCAGCCGCTTCCGTGAGGAGGTGAACCACCATCCGGTGGCTGAAGCGCTGGCCAATACCATGGCGACGGCTGGACGGGCCGTAATTTTCTCCGGTCTCACGGTGGCCATCGGCCTGCTCGGCATGATGTTCTTTCATCTGGGCAATCTCGGCACCATGGGCATGTCCGGCACGATCGTGGTGGCGCTGGCCGTGCTCTACGCCCTGACCACCTTGCCGGCCTTGCTCGCGGTCCTCGGGAAGCGGGTCAATGCCGGACGTCTGCCGTTTATCCATCCCGAGCACACCGATGCCGGCCGGGGCTTCTGGCATCGGCTCGCTGGGTTTGTCATGGCCCGTCCCTGGACTGTGTTGCTGCCCACCGCGGTTGCCCTGTTGCTGGTTGGCGTGCCGGTCCTCCACCTACGCCTGGCGAACGCGGACTACACGACCCTTCCGACCAGTTCGGAGGCGCGACAGGGCCAGGAAATGCTGGCTCGTGAGTTCCCCGGTGGCCACACCGACCAGCTTGTGGTTGTAGTTCAGTATCCGGATGGCTCGCCGCTTACGCCGGATCGCATGGGGCGGCTCTACGATCTTGCCCGCTGGATGCGCCAGTTGCCTAATGTGACGAATGTCAATGGACTGATCGACCTGACTGCTCCCTATACTCGTGCCCAGTACCAGCGTCTCGCCGCGCTCTCACCCGCGCAGTGGCCGTCGTCGGTGCGCACCTCCGTCCGAGAGAACAGCGGCCGGCACATCGCCGTGCTTTCCGCGTACACCCCGTTCCGCTCCGGCACGGACCAGGCCCGCACCATTGTGCGCACCATCCGCACCTCGCATCCCGCGGTCGGCGGCGCGGTACTGGTCACCGGCGATGCCGCCTTTGACCTGGACAGTATCCGTCAGATCGGACTTGATGCGCCGCTGGCCATCGCCTTCATCATGCTGGCCACCTATCTCGTGCTCTGGTTGCTGCTGGGCTCGGTCCTGCTGCCCCTCAAGGCGGTGCTGATGAACCTGCTCTCGGTCACCGCTTCCTATGGCGCCCTGGTCTGGATCTTTCAGGACGGCCATCTCTCCGGTCTCCTGCACTTCACCCCGGCGCCGATCGATCCCAGCGTCCCCATCATCTTGTTTTGCATCCTCTTTGGCCTGTCGATGGACTACGAAGTGATGCTACTCAGCCGCTTCCGCGAGAATTACCAGCGCACCGGCGACAATACCGCATCCGTGGCGCTTGGCCTGCAGCGTACCGGCCGGATCATCACCGGCGCCGCGTTTATTATGGCTACGGTCTTTCTGGCCTTCACCCTGGCCCAGACCACGGTGATCAAGTCCATCGGCCTGGGCTTGGGGCTGGCTGTCCTGGTCGATGCGGCCGTGGTCCGTACGCTGCTGGTACCCGCCGCTATGCGGCTGCTGGGCCGCTGGAACTGGTGGTCGCCGCTTGCACTGACCCGCCTCCATGCCCGCCTCGGCCTGGCCGAGCGAGACCACCCCGCGCCGGTTCGTCCCGTCATACGCGAGGCAGTGCAGTAGGCGACGGCGATCTGTCACCGTGCCCGCTACAGTCAGTTTGCATCGCCTGTCAACTACTCGGCATACTGGACATATGAGCGCCCCCACCGGACCGCAGCCGAATACGCATACGGGATGTATGTGTTGTTGCCCGCTGAAGAGCTGGCCGGTTGGGCTGTGTGCTCCACCAGAGGTGCGAGGGACGTAGCGCCACACACACCCAGGCAAGGACACCGGTTAGCACTGAGAGCTAGCCGGTTTTTTGTTGTTCGTATCACGATCATCCACCACGATTATCAAGGAAAGGAAACGTATGACCGAATCAGCAGTGCAGACCAAGACCAGCGCGCTGGTCACCACCAATTGGCTCGCCGAACACCTGCGCGATACAGGAGTGCGGCTGGTCGAAGTCGATGTTGATACCAACGCGTATGCCACCGGTCACATCCCCGGCGCGGTCGGCTGGAACTGGAAGGAAGAGCTGCAGCGCCATCCAGTGCGCGATATTCCCACCAGGCATGAGTGGGAAGCGCTGCTCTCACGCTCCGGAATCGCCAATGATACCACCGTACTGCTCTATGGCGACAATAACAATTGGTTTGCCGCCTATGCTTACTGGCTCTTCAAGCTCTACGGGCACGACAACGTACACCTGATCGATGGAGGTCGGAAGAAGTGGCTGGACGAGGGGCGAGATCAGATGACTGATGTTCCCTTCTTTCCGGCCACTGCCTATCGCGCTCAGGACCCGAACCTCGATCTGCGCGCCTCGCGTGATCAGGTGGCACAGAGTCTGGGACGGGAAGGGGATGCGCTGGTCGACGTGAGGAGTCCTGGAGAGTTCAGTGGCGAGCTGCTGGCCCCCGAAACCATGCCGCAGGAGGGCGCCCAGCGCGGTGGCCATATCCCCGGCGCCGAGGGTATCCCATGGGGCACCGCAGTGGCCGAGAGCGGAGCCTTTAAACCGGTTGAGGAGCTCCGGTCAATCTATGCCGGCAAGGGCGTGACCGCGGACCGAGCGGCCATTGCCTACTGCCGCATTGGCGAGCGCAGCGCCCACACCTGGTTTGTCTTGCATGAACTGTTGGGCTTCGAGAATGTGCGGAACTACGACGGCTCCTGGACCGAGTGGGGCAGCCTGATTGGCGCTCCGATCGAAACCGGCAGCGGGCAATAAATAAGCAGAAGAAAGGAGAGAGATATGGCAGTAACAGAAGAACTGGTAGCGGCAAATCAACAGTTCGCCGAGACCTTTGATCAGGGAGACCTTCCCATGCCGCCTGCACGGCAGGTAGCCGTGCTGACCTGCATGGATGCACGCCTCCATCCAGAGAAGTTTTTGGGATTGGGCATCGGAGACGCGCACGTGATCCGCAATGCTGGAGGCCGCGCCTCGGACGATGCCATCCGCTCCTTGATCATCTCGTCGCGGCTCCTGGGCACGATCGAATACGTGGTAATCCACCATACCGATTGCGGCATGCTCACCTTCAGCAACGACGATTTGCGCCAAAAGCTCGTTGACCAAACCGGCATCGACGCCTCGCACATCGACTTCCTACCCTTTAATGATCTGGAAGAGAGCGTGCGGGACGATGTGCAACGCCTACAGCAGTCGCAGTTCGTGCCGAACGGTATTTCAGTTCGCGGCTTCGTCTACGATGTACGTACCGGGCGTTTGTCTGCGGTGGAAGCACACCAGGGAGCATCAGCATGAGGGCAGCAGGAACCAGCTTCGAAGAGAAAGTGCAGGGATACGCTCACCCGGAAAAGGTAGTCTCGACCGAGTGGGTCGCCGACCATCTCAACGATCCCGCGGTCCGCATAGTGGAAGCCGACGAAGATGTGCTGCTCTACGAAGTGGGGCACATCCCCGGCGCCGTCAAGTTGGACTGGCATACCGAACTACAGGACCCCCTCCGTCGCGATGTGGTCGATGCCCAGAGCTTTGCTGCCCTCCTGGCCGGCAAAGGGATCGGCAACGACACCACTGTGATTCTGTACGGTGACAAGAATAACTGGTACGCCACCTATACACTCTGGCTGTTCGATCTCTACGGTCATCGCGACGTGCGGGTGATGGATGGAGGACGCATTAAGTGGGAGCAAGAAGGCAGACCGTGGACCCGTGAGGCGTCCACCTATCCCACCACCGAGTATCGAAGTGGTGAGCCGGATCCTTCTATCCGTGCCTTTCGGGATGAAGTCCTGAAGCAGATCGAGGCCAAGCAGCCGTTGATCGACGTCCGCAGTCCGGCCGAGTACAGCGGAGAATTGGTGCACATGCTGGACTACCCGCAGGAGGGAGCGCAGAGGGGTGGCCATATCCCGACTGCCAAGAGTATTCCCTGGGGAACCGCGGCCAATGCCGCGGACGGGACCTTCAAGAGTGCCGATGAACTCCGAGAGATCTACGCCGAGCGGAACGGGATCACTGGTGAGAGTGAGGTGATCAGCTACTGCCGAATCGGAGAGCGGTCGAGCCATACCTGGTTTGTGCTGAAACACCTGCTGGGTTACCCGAAGGTAAAGAACTACGACGGTTCCTGGACCGAGTGGGGGAATATAGTCGCCGCCCCAATTGAAAAATAGAAGCACATTTCGCTCGTAGCCATGGCGCTCGCCATCGGGCTGGGTCCAGGGTCGGTCCAGTCCCGCGGCGGGCGCCAGCCGGTGCCTGGCTCGGCCCGCAATCGAGCGTTACCGCCAGACGCGTAGCTGAACGATCCACCGGCGGACACCGCCCATCAACGCGGGGTCGGTACCCATACCAAGGCCATCGGCATCCGGATCGAAGTCGTTGTCCGCTCGGGGCTGGTCGTTGGCATCGGCAGCGAGCTGGGTGTCGTCGTATTGCTCTCCGAAGCTGGCGTCGGTTCCCGGCTCGATGCCCACGCCGGCGCCGCCCACCGAGAAGCCCCGAGCGGTATTAACGGGAGAAGGATCGTCCGGGTCGATGGCGCCGCTCGGCGCCGGATCGTCCTGGTCTCCGTCCGTCAACGTGCCATTGCGAAGACTGGCGGGTAATTCGTCACCGGTCTGTTGGCTCGCGGCAATTGCCTCGCCGCTCAGTTCGCGTTGCGCTTCGTGCTCCATCATGTTCTCCTGCAAACAACTCTCCAGCTCTCTGTGCAGGGACTATGCCAGCGTCCGTACGGTCTTGACCTACAGGACCTATTGCGCGGCATTCCCCGCCGCGGTAGACGTACCCGCTGTCGTGCTGGCCGCGGCCGGGTAGCTGCCCAGGATGCGGACGAACGGAGTAAGGCGTTGCAGTTCACGCAGGCCGGGCCGTACATTTGGATCGTCGGTGTAGCCCTCAACATCGATGAAGAAGAGGTATTCCCAGGGGCGCTGGCGGGAGGGACGAGACTCCAGTCGGGCTAGATTCACACGCTCACGAGCGAAGCAGCGCAGGGCGCGGACCAACGCGCCCGGCTTATGCTCCACGGCAAAAACCAGGGAGGTCTTACCGGCATCCGGTCCCGTGGGCGCTCGCTCCGGTGTCCATGCGCCGGGAGCCAGCAAAAAGAAGCGAGTGGCATTGTCGACCGCCGTCTGGATACCCTCCGCCAGGATCGTCAGACCGTAGCGCGTGCCCGCCAACCGGCTGGCCACTGCCGCATAGCGCCGATCTCGCCGCTCCGCCACCATCTGCGCGGCGCCGGCAGTGTCGTAGAAGGACTCGGTCTCCAGTCCGGCCTGGCGCAAAAAGGCTCCGGATTGAGCAAGGGCTTGAGGATGAGAGTACACGCGTTCGATCTCCGCTGGTTCGGCGCCCTCTATCCCGAGCAAGAAGTGATGCACTGGGTGAACATACTCCGCCTGCACCGTCACCGGCTGGTCCAGCAACAGCTCGTAGACCTCGGCCACACTGCCGTCATGTGAATTCTCCACCGGCACAAATGCCAGGTCGACATCATTCATTTCGAGAGCCGTGAACACATCCTGCAGCGTCCGGCACGGCACCGGCTCGGCCTCCGGTTGGAATGAAAGCAGTGCCTCCTCGCTATACGCTCCGGGAACTCCTTGATAGCCAATCTTTAGCGCTGTCATCCTCTCCCCCTTATTTTGCTCTCGAACTGTGCTGGATGCGCACCGTGGTGTCTTTGCCCTGGCGGTGCAGCAACGGCCGAGCCAGCAGGGCCAACTGCAGAGCGAGCCGCTGCGCCGAACTCTCCAGGTCGCAACTGGCGATTTTTTGAATTCGGGTCAGTCGATACAGGAGACCGTTGCGATGCAGGTGCAGTGCGCGGGCCGTTTCGCTCACGTTCCCCTGCTGGTCGAGAAAGCAGGTCAGCGTGTCTAGTAGGTGGCCGTTATGCTGCTCGTCGTATCGCTCCAGTGAACCGATGGTTTCCTCACAGAAGGTGTGCAGCTCCGGCTGGTCGCGCAGATGAAAGAGCAGCCGATAGGCCCCGAGATCGTCGAAGACAGCGGTCGAGGAGAAGCCGGACACCGCGGTACCAATGCGCAATGCGTGCTCTGCTTCCCGATAGGAGTGCGGCAGCTTGGTCAGATCGCCGTATGCCCGGCCGATACCAGCTGAGATGCTGGGGCCGCCCAGACGTTTCTCCACATTCTCACGGAGCGTTTCCACCCGACGGCGGAAGATACGCGGGTCGTATTTGCCGGCCGGCGCCAGCACCACCATGGAATCGCTGTGCTCCCACACCAGGGTTCGACTCCAGATGGCGGGAATGCAGCTATCGATACTGCGCCGAAAACGCTCCTTCAACTGCTGGATCTCGCTCTCGTCCAGACCGTTGCGCTCGATATACGCGGAAAACTGGTCCATATCGAGCATGAAGACCACCTGTTCGCCGCGCAGATCGTAGCCGAGATAGCGAGCTCGGCGGCGCGTGCTCGTGGTGGACGTCACACTGCCCAGTAACAGATCTTCCAAAAAGGAGTTACGCACCCGGGACTCGCCTTCCACCAGGGCGTGTTGTCGCACCATTTCCATGGCGCAGGCCCCCGCCGCCTGTGCCACCACCTCGTCGACATCGGCGGCTACCCGGCTGTCACGTGCAACCACCCAAACATAGCCCGCGATGCCGGAAGGCAGCACCACTGGCGCCACCAGGTATTCGGCCCCGCTCTCCGCCTCTGCTCGCGTCGTGGGCGGCGCAGTGCTGGCCTGCGGCTCGCGGTCGATATCGAAGCGGAGGCGTGCCTGCACGTCCGGCGGCAGGGCAGCCTCCTCGGGTTCCAGGTGCCGGCCGCGCGGCCCGAAGCCATGCAATGGCTCGAACTCCTCATCCGCCACCGTGGCCGGCAGGGCCAGCATGTCGCACAGCATGCGGGCGATTGCCGCCAGCCCATTACCGGCAATCACCTGTTCCATCAGGCGCCGGTAGGTATCATTGCCGCGCATTGCGTCCACCGCGCTCCCCATCTTCCGCCTCCACTTCCGAGCAGGGCACACCAATACTTCCACGCAGGGTGGAAGCAATCCCGCTCCTTTCACTGTACCGGTATCGGTTACCTTGTACAGTAGTAAAAATAGCCAGGAAACGGGGCAAGAAAGTGTGTATCATGCATAGCTAGTTGCGCCTCTCAGAAGAGTTCCATCTTTTGTAAGCGCGGCGTCACCGTCCGGCAATACCTATGCGGAATACTGCAAGCAGAAGTAGTCAGTTTCCATCATGAGGTGCGTTATGACCTGTCTTCACTGCGGAACGGTGAACGCGAATGTCCTTTCTTTCCATCAGCCGATTGAGGGAGGCCGCGCCTTTGCTCGTACCTGTATTCACTGTGGGCGGATCCTGTCGGTTCGCCCACGCTCGCAGGGTGACCCGACTCCCGCGCCCCCGGAGTTGACCGCTGCCCAAGTCGAGCGGTTGCGCTTTGTGCAGTGGCGCTTGCGGAACGACTGTCTGGCCCAAATCGGCGAGGAAGAACATGGCCCAGGTGGCGCGCCACTGAGCGCGGCGTAGATTCTTGAGGTACGCCTATGGTGTCGGCGAGATGACCGGAGGGGGAGGGAGCGCGATGGTTGGGGTGATGGTGGGTGTCGGCGGCAGGGGCGTCTGTGTAGCGGTCGGCATCGGCGTCGGCGTGGGCCGAGAATTGCACTGATCCGAGGTCGTGATCCAGTGGCACGCGATGTAGTGATTGAGCACTGTATCCGCCAGTACGGCGCCGTGGCAGGACCGCAGGAAAAGCAGATCGCGGCTGCACACGGTATCGTCCACCTGACGGGTCTGGCCCAGCAGCGACTCGGCCGGTGGCACCACGATGTCGGCACGGTTAGCCACGCTGTGGAGGCGCCCCTTGGTGCGCCACCATTGGTTTGGGAAGAAGAGGATCTCTTTGATGGTTTCGCTGTCCGGCTGGAGGCTATAGGCGACGTCACCTCCAAAGAGACGCGTCACCAGGTTGTTGCTCAGCGTGTTCTGCAGCCCATGCAGCGGACTGTCGAAGGTGACGATGCTGTTGACCAGATGCAGCAGACCGCGCGAAGTGTGGAAGCCGTACTGCCGGCCGTTGGTCACCGCCCAGCTGGCAGCTACCACGCCACCCAGGCTGTGGCCCACCAGGTCGAAGCGGGCCGATGGGTCGTGCTGCCGGGTGGCGCGCAGCTCCCGCTCCAGCGCATCGACCGAGCGTGCCACCGTCTGATGGGTGCCGCTCACGGTATAGCCACCGCCATCACTCGGGTTGTAGCTGTAGAAGAGGGGTGTATACACCACGTGCGCCGTCGCCAGTTGACCGATAAGGGTGCGAAAGGTGGAACGGGCACGGGTGGCGGCATCGATTCGTCCATGGCAGTAGGGGTCGGAGTTGGTGTAGGCGCAGAGGCCGGGGAGGAACATGATGTAGAGGTGTCGCACGGCTGGCGCCGGTTGGGCACTGCCGGCGCGGGCAGTGCGAGCCATGGACGCCATTGCTACTAGGATGGCAAGGATTCCCAGCAGCAACCATCTCCGTCGCGCCATACTTGCCCCCCTTCCCGTGTACCGTATACTACCTGCTCAATTGTACGGAGCATGCTCCTGCCGGAATAGCGCTCCATTCTTCGTGGCCAGCGTGCCGAAACGCATATCGCTCTGGCAAGCAGTCTTCTGCCTGCGAGTTATGCTGAAGGAGTGTAGAGCGTTCGCCCGTATCAGCGGGTGGTGCGTCACGAGCAAGAGGAGCTAGCAGCATGTGCTTTGATGACAATTCCCATCCGCCCATTCCACTGTCGGAGAATAGCGGCGCCACCGGCGAAACCACCACCCTCACCTCGGCCGATGGGACGCGGTTTGCCGCCTACCTGGCTACGCCCGGCGACACCCCACAGGCGCAGGTGGTGATCCTGCCGGATGTGCGCGGGCTGCATCACTTCTATGAGGAACTGGCGCTGCGTTTCGCCGACGTTGGCATTCGGGCCCTGGTCATCGATTACTTCGGTCGCACGGCGGCCGATCAGCCGCGCAACGATTCCTTCGAGTACATGCCCCACGTGGAGCAGATGACTCAGCAGACCTTCGGGGCCGATCTCGATGCGGCGGTGCAGTACCTGAAGAAGGGCCAGGGCGAGCATCTCGCCACCTTCACCGTCGGCTTTTGCATGGGAGGATCGCTTTCCTTCTGGGCAGGTACGCGTGAGCCGAATCTCGCCGGAGTCATCGGATTGTATGCCGGTCTAACCAGAACCCGGGGCGCCGTCACGCCGGCGGTCGACTGGGCCGAGCAGATCAAGGCGCCGCTGCTGGGCCTATTTGGCGGCGCGGACCAGAGCATCCCGCAGGAGGCCATCGACCGATTGCAGAGCGGCCTGGAGGCCGGTGGCGTCGAACATGAGATTATGGTGTACCCAGGGGCGCCGCACAGCTTCTTCGATCGCCAGGCCACCGAATATGCCCAGGCCTCAGCCGACGCCTGGACCCGCATTCAAGGCTTCATCGCCAAACACTCTTGACACAGCCTGGAGCTTCAGCCCACAATAGATACAACTCAGAGACGTGTGATCGCGAGGATTGCTTGCAGCCGATCGAGAAAGTCCTACAGATGCATAGCCGGCTCGTCCCCGCCAGGGACGAGTCTTTTTTGCAACTGGGGTATCGCGCCGATCACCCGCCACACGGAAAACACGACTCCGGCGGGAGCCGCTGGTGGAGCATTGGCGCTCCACCGGATGGTCCCGGTCAGTCACCATTGCCCACCTCACTCGCCCCATCTCGGGACGAGTGTTTTTTTATGGAGATAGACAGATTCTAGGGGAAGCAGTGAAGGTATTGGACGCAATCCAGGTGACAACCGAGGCGCCGCAACAGGCGGTGGGCGAGCAGCAACTGGCGGCGACGCTGATGATGGCCGATGGCACCTGCTTCGAGGGGCGGGGACTGGGTCCGCTGGGCACCGTCAACGGCGAGATGATCTTTACCACGGCCATGAGTGGCTATCAGGAAGCGCTGACCGATCCCTCCTATCGCGGCCAGCTGCTCATGTTCACCTATCCGCTGGTTGGCAACTATGGGACTGCCCCCGGCCGGGCGCAATCGCACGAGGTTCAGGCACGAGCCGCTATTGTTAACACCCTCTCGCCCAGTTGGGATGGCCAATCTTCTCTTCACGACTACTTGCTCGATCGGTCGATACCGACCCTGTATGACATCGATACGCGGGCTATTGCCCGATGGGTGCGGACCCATGGCGCCATGCCCGCTGCCCTCAGCGTCCACCTGCCGGGCCGGCCTCCCAGTGGCGACGCCCTACGAACTGCCATCCAGACTTGCACCTACGATGCTACCGACTTCATCGGCGAGACCACCGTGACCAGGCCGGAGATCCACGGCGATGGCCGCCGGTCGATTGCGCTCCTGGACTGCGGCAACAAGCACAGCGTGACGCAGGAACTGATGAGGCGCAATGCCACGGTGACCGTACTGCCGGCCCGGACCTCAGCCGCCGACATCCTGAAGCTGGCGCCGGACGGCCTGGTTGTTTCTAACGGACCCGGGAACCCGGCTCTGGCCGGCTCAATCGTGGAGACCGTTCGGCAGCTATACAGTGCGATGCCCCTCTTTGGTATCTGCCTGGGGCACCAACTGCTGGCTTTGGCGGCCGGTGGGCGCACCTTCAAACTCAAGTTTGGGCATCGTGGCACCAATCACCCCGTCCAGGACAGCGAGACCGGCCAGTCCTTTATCACCACCCAGAACCACGGTTTCGCCGTCGACCCTGCGTCGCTACCCGATGATCTCCTGGTCTCGCACCGTAACCTGAACGACGGTACCGTCGAGGGGTTGCGTCATCGCACGCTGCCGGTCTGCTCGGTGCAGTTTCACCCTGAGGGGGCGCCCGGTCCCAAGGACGCCGGTGTGCTGCTCGATCGCTGGCTGGAGGCGATCCCGGCATGATTCGCAGCGTTCTGATTATCGGTTCCGGCCCAATCGTTATCGGCCAGGCCGCCGAGTTCGACTACTCCGGTACCCAGGCCTGCCTGGCCTGCCGCGAATTAGGCGTCCGCACCATCCTGGTCAACTCCAATCCGGCAACCATCCAGACCGATCCCCATATCGCCGACACGGTCTATATCGAGCCGCTCACGCTCGACTCGCTGGCCCAAATCATCGCGCATGAGCGTCCCGATGGTGTGATCGCCACGGTCGGCGGTCAGACTGCCCTCAACCTGGCGGTGGCCCTGGACGATGCCGGCGTGCTGGCTCGTTACGGTGTACAGGTGCTGGGCACCAGCCTCCAGACCGTCCGTCGCGGCGAGGACCGCGCTCTCTTCGCGGCCACGCTCCGCGCCGCCGGCCAGCCGCTGCTGCCCAGCGACGCGGTTACCTCCATCGAGCAAGCCATAACTGTAGCCGAGGAGATCGGCTTTCCGGTGATGTGTCGTTCGGCCTACGCGCTGGGCGGCGCCGGCAGCGGCTTCGCGGCGGACCGCGAGTCCCTGATCCGACAGGTCGGTGATGGGCTACGCTTTTCCGGCAGCGGACAGGTGCTGGTGGAGAAGAGCGTGTACGGCTGGAGCGAGGTCGAGTACGAAGTGGTCCGCGACGCCCAGGACAACTGCCTGATCGTCTGCAACATGGAGAACATCGACCCCATGGGGGTGCACACCGGCGACTCGATCGTGGTGGCTCCCAGCCAGACCCTGAGCGACGACGAATACCACCTGCTGCGTACCGCGGCCATCACCGTGGCGCGCGCCCTCGGCGTGGAGGGGGCCTGCAACGTCCAGTTCGCCTTCGACCGCCACAGCGGTCAGTACTTTGTGATAGAGGTCAACCCGCGACTCTCGCGCAGTTCGGCCCTGGCCTCCAAGGCCACCGGCTACCCAATCGCCAAGGTGGCTACGCGTATTGCCCTGGGATATACACTGCCCCAGATACGCAACGATATCACCGGCACCAGTGCCTTTTTCGAGCCTGCGCTGGACTATGTAGTGATCAAGATCCCGCGCTGGCCGTTCGATAAATTCACTGGTATCGAGCCCAAAATCGGCACTAGCATGCAGAGTACCGGCGAGGTCATGGCAATTGGTCGGAATTTTGAGGAGGCCATGCACAAGGCGATGCGTAGCATCGACCAGGCGGCGGTGGCGGTGTCTGAAACCGGTGACCTGGCCGGTAAGCTCTCCCGACCGAACAGCCGGCGCCTCCCCGCTCTGCTGGCGGCACTGCACTCCGGCTGGGATCCGATGCTGGTGTCCCGCCTCAGCGACATCCACCCCTGGTTCATCAACCGCCTGGCGGCCATGCCGGCACATTACGAGACCGGCCACGGCGCAGCCGTCTTCAAGATGGTTGACACCTGTGCCGCTGAGTTTGAGGCACGCACTCCGTATTTCTATGGTACTGACCTGCCGGGGGGCGAGAACGAGGCCGTTCCGCTGCCCGGCCCAAAGGCCATTATTCTTGGTTCCGGGCCGATCCGTATTGGCCAGGGCATCGAGTTCGACTACGCCACGGTCCACGCCTGCCATGCCCTCTCCGCGGCCGGGGTCAAAGCGATCATCATCAACAACAACCCAGAGACGGTCAGCACCGACTACACCACCTCGGATCGCCTCTACTTCGAGCCGCTTGACATCGAGGCGGTCTCGGCCGTGGTCGAAAATGAGGTCGAAGGCCTGCTCGGTGTGATCCCGCAGTTTGGCGGACAGACCGCCATCAATCTGGTGCATGCCCTGTGCGACCGCGGCATCACCATCCTGGGAACTCCGCCGGAGGCGATCGACGCCGCGGAGGACCGCGGCCAGACGTCTGCCGTGCTGGCGCGAGCGGGCATTCCCACCCCAGACTGGCAGTCGGTAGACCGCTGGGACGATCTCCTGGAGGCGGTCGAGCTGGTCGGCTACCCGGCCCTGATTCGCCCCTCCTACGTCCTATCTGGTCGCGGCATGACGGTGGTCCGCTCCGGTCACGATGTACTGCGCTACATCGACACGCATGCCCACGCCGAGCTGACCAAACCGCTGCTGGTCGACCAGTTTCTAGAGGGCGCCACCGAACTGAACGTCGACGCGGTCTCGGACGGGGATCAGGTGGTCACGGTAATCATGGAGCAACTCGAAGAGTGTGGCATCCATTCCGGCGACAGCGCCGAGGTCTATCCGGTCCAGACTATCCCGGCCGAGATCGTGGAGACGGTTGAGCAGTATACCCGCGGCGTGGCTCGCGTCTTCGGGAGCGTTGGGCTGCTCAACGTACAGTACGCCGTCCATCGTGGCACGGTCTATGTGCTGGAGGTCAACCCCCGCGCCAGCCGTTCAGTCCCCTTCGCCAGCAAAGCCAGTGGCATCACGCTGGCCGATCTGGCCATTCGCGCCATCCTGGGGCAAAAGCTGCGCGATCTCGATATCCCGGCGCCGCGCGTCGATCGGGTCTGTGTCAAAGAGGTCGTGCTGCCCTTCCGGGTCTTCCCCGGCGTGCTGCCGGTACTGGGTCCAGAGATGCAGAGTACCGGCGAATCCATGGGAATCGGGCGAAGTTTTGCCACCGCCTACTGGAAAGCTGAGCTAGGGGCGGGGTGGAAACATCTGCCGTTCGGCAAGCCCGTCTATCTCTCGCTGCCCGCGGCCCTCGATCCTCAGGCGGCGAGCCTGGTGTCGCATCTCACGACCACCGATTGCACGGTGATTGGATCGCCCGGCATGGCCCAGGAGCTGGTGGAATTGCACCGCTGCTCGGCTGCCGAGGTCGAGGTTGGGCAGCTTGGCCTGGTGGTCGCTCTCGGCCAGTCGCCGGACGAGTTAGCCTTGCTACGCCGGGCCATTGATGCCGGCGTTCCGTACATCAGCACCACGGGTGGCTTGCGAGGACTGATGCTGGCGCTGCGAGAGGGTGTGCCGGATTTGGGATTGGACGTTGACGAGAGTGCAGGCGAGGTAGGAGCGGCGTGAGTAGCCGGTCCCCCGGTTGAAGTCGAGACGGGACGATCGCTTACCATGCAATTCACTATTCCCACGGTTCTCGACGGTGAGTGGGTCGGCACGATCCACATGGACGGAGACGACTCCTCTCTGAGAGTGCGGTTTGCCGCGCATAGGCAACGCATCACAGGATCGATCGACCTCTTGCAGAGACGAG
>JAABUJ010001555.1_pt1 | contig 32975 bp, 31 predicted proteins | sample 5559131 | NCBI WGS metagenome assembly JAABUJ01 (sample SAMN10711875, study PRJNA513366) | rock metagenome | isolation source: Antarctica rocks | place: Antarctica: Victoria Land, Mt New Zealand nord | collected 2016-01-07
GCCCTAGCCCCCGGCCTGTTCACAGTGCTCTATGCAATGGGGCCTGCGCTGCCCTGGCTCGTTCTGGCCGCGCTCGTCCTCGCGGCGGGCATGCTCGTTGCGTGGTTAGAACCGTGCCTGCCCGCACATGCGGTGTGGTCTCGCTGATGCCACGCGCACAACAGGTCAAGGTCACGTCACCGGCAGCGCTTACTGGGCGGGGAGGACCACACACTCCCCGACCGCGAGCCGTCCGGTACTGTGGTGGATCAGGTTCATCCCGAACATCACGCCGCCGTTAGGGGACCGCCGATACGTCGCGAGCGTCCGTAGAGGCTCCTTGCTGAGCTGTGCCGTCCGCTGGTCCACTGTGGTGATCTTGCACCGCGCGCAGAGCTTGACGGCGCTGAACCCTATGCCCCCGATCGCGAACCGGCCAAGCGTGTCTTCATAGTACGGGATCACACACCCCGCGATCACGATGTTCGGCCGAAAACGATCCATCGGCAGTGGCTCCGCCAGCCGCCGGTTCAGATCTGCAAGCGACTCGTCCGAGAGCAGCAGGAAGGGGTACCCATCGGCGAATCCTACCTGATCCGTGGTGTTCGTGGCATACGTGGGATCGACCGCGCGGACGACCCCGGCAGCTTTACGGACGACGCGAACGCCGCGGTGGAGGAAGGCGCTGAACCAGGCCGCGACCTCATCTTCCCTGGTCGACGCTCTCCACCCGATCCTTCCAGATCGTGGTGAAAAGGCGGGCGCCGTTCTCCACAATCTCCGCCTCAAGGGGTATCATCCCTGGGGCGATGGCAGACAACCGTCCATTTCTGATCGCGGGCGCGATTAGCGCCATGGGCGGACTGTCCCGCTGTGTGAGAAACCTGCCGGTCTGGGCGTCGACAACCATGAGCTCACGGTCGTGGACCGGACCCATCTCGACCACCTCAATGCTCTCCACGCGGGTCCCACCGCACGACTTAATGGGATAGTGGTACAGTGCGGAGACGCGCGCCTCCGCCCGTGTATCGCCTGGATCGGCAAGGGTCGCCGGCATCGTCGCTCTGTGTCCCCTATCCTGTCCCGCATCCGTTACGGGTTATATGCTATCGTGGTCATGTATCGATCCGCGTGGATGAGCGGCATCACAGGCCGGACGCTTCAGCGCCACGACATGTGTCGCGATGCGGCGTTATCACGATGGCGCGAGAGCGGCCATCCTATAATCCAGTCTACACATGCAACCGTAGACGTGCACTTCATGCGTTGGACAAAGGAGAGGTCGATCCCATGACGCGTCAGGTCTTTCCGCTCAACCGGCACTGGCTGTATAGTTCCGCTCCGGTCCCTGGCTGTACCCAACCCGACTTCGATGATAGCGGCTTTGAGCGCGTGACCATCCCGCACACCAACCGCGTTCTGCCCTGGCATAGCTTCGATGACAGGGAGTACCAATTTGTCTCCATCTACCGGCGGCGCCTCACGTTGCCCCCCGACCTACAGGGGCAACGCCTGTTTGTCGACTTCGGCGGCGTGATGACGGCGGCCACGGTCACTATCAATGGCGCGCGACTCGGCGAGTATCGCGGCGGGTTTACGCCTTTTTCTTTCGAGTTGACGGACTGGGTGAGGTGGGACCAAGCCAACGTATTGGCCGTGGACGTTGACTCCACCGAGCGGACCGATATCCCCCCCTTCGGCGATCGGATCGATTACCTCACATTTGGAGGGATCTACCGGGATGTGGTACTGCGCGCCGTGCCCGACACCTTCATCGCCGGTGTCTTCGCCAAGCCGGCCGACGTCCTCAGCGACGGGCGGCGTGTGGCCGTGCGCTGTGTCCTGGATAGTCGTGGCCCGACATGCGCGCCACTGACATTACTGGCCGAACTGCGCGATGGCGATCAGCTCGTGACGGCGCAGAGGATGGATGTTCGGCCGGGCAGCGCCGCCGCGTCGCCATACGAGATCACTCTGGATAGCCTGGCAACGGTTGATCTCTGGGATATCGATCACCCAAAGCTCTATGATGTGATCGTCCACCTGTGCCGGGGAGATGAGTGTATTGACACGCATGCCGTACGCATCGGCTTCCGTGACAGCCGCTTCACGCCCGACGGCTTCTATCTCAACGGGCGACGTCTGAAGCTGCGCGGATTGAATCGGCACCAGACGTATCCCTACGTGGGCCAGGCCATGCCCGCGCGCGTGCAGCGGCGCGACGCGCTCATCCTCAAGGACGAGTTGAAGTGTAACATCGTCCGCACGTCGCACTACCCGCAGTCGCCACACTTCCTGGATTGCTGTGACGAGATTGGCTTGCTGGTCTTCGAGGAAATGCCAGGCTGGCAGCACATCGGCGACGGCGCGTGGAAGGAGATCGCGTGCCGCAACGTGGAGGAGATGATCCGGCGCGACTGGAATCATCCCTCTATCATCGTGTGGGGCGTGCGCATCAACGAGTCACAGGACGATCACGAGTTCTATACGCGGACCAATGCGCTGGATGAGTCGCGTCAAACAAGCGGCGTGCGTTACTTCTTCGAGTCGGAGATGCTGGAAGACGTCTACGGGATCAACGATTTCGACCCCGACTTTATCGAGCCGCCGCGCCATCCGCTCTACCTCAATACCGAGTTTTGCGGGCACATGTTCCCCACCAAGCGGGGCGATAACGTGGAGCGGGTGCAGGAGCACGTCCTGCGCCATGCGCGCGTGCATAACATGTTAGGGGCGGATAATCGGTTCGCGGGCGGCCTAGGCTGGTGCGCTTTCGACTACAACACGCACGCAGAATTCGGCTCGGGGGATCGGGTGTGTTACCATGGGGTGTCCGACATCTTCCGCATCCCCAAGCCCGCCGCGCACCTGTACACGTCGCAGTGCGATCCGGCGGACGCGGTTGTCTTAGAGCCGTGCTTCCACTGGGCCATCGGCGACCATTCGGACTATGGCGGACCGGGGCGCGGCCTGATTTGTTCCAACTGCGAGCACCTGACAGTGTACATCGGCGACCGGCGTGTGGCGAACCTTGAGCCGGACCACGCCACCTTCCCCCACCTGCCGCATCCCCCGTTCTTTTTCGACCAAATCAGCGGCATCGCGCCGTGGCGACAGGACTGGTGCGACCTGCGCATCGACGGCTATATTGACGGACGGCAGGTCATCTCTAGGTCCCTCTCAGCCAGCGGCGTCGACCGGCAGTTCCATGTCAAACCGGATGACACCGCCCTGGTGGGCGACGGTATCGATGCGACGCGTGTGGCGCTCCGCGTGAGCGATGAGTTCGGCGGCCCACGTCCATTCGCCACGGGCGCCATCGTCCTGACAATCGAGGGTCCCGGCGAGATTGTTGGCGAGAATCCCTTCGCCCTCACCGGAGGAGTTGGCGCGGTTTGGGTGAGGACGCGGGAGGCCGCCGGTACCATTCGTCTGCGGGCGATACATCCGATCCTGGGGCCGCGCACGATCGAGATGCAGGTGAGCGAGGCCGCGGCGGAGATGCGTTAAGGCGACGGGTATCGGCGAGGGTGGCGCGTCCTCCGCGTAAAGAGACGTGGCGCGGTGTCCACAGCGAACACCGCCCAACCCTTAACTCTCACGCAAAATCACAATCTCGCGCGGCCCCAGTTGGACCACTCCTTCGCGCCTCTGGCCGGTCAGCGCGTCGACTGAAGGTCGCGGAAGCGAGAGCTCGACCGTGCTAACGGTGTGGTTCAGGGCAAACAGGAAACTGATCTCGCCAGCAACCCGACGCGTGACCTCAACACCCGCAGGGGCATCGAGCGGCGCCGACACGCCGGCATCGCGGCAGATGCCCTCCAGGAGTCGCGCCAGGTACTCCTCCGCGGGGCGTGTCCCCACATAGTAGGCGATTCCGGTGCCGTAGGCGTGACGTGTGACGGCCGGTCCTCCCGCGTAGAAGTCGTGCGCGAACGTCGTGATAGCCTCGGCCCCTTCCAGGTGGATGACGTCGCTCCACAGGTCGCACGCGTCGCGACCACCGTCCGTCGCGATCAAGCCGTTCGTCTGGCCTGGCGCGTAGGGGTCAAATTCTTCTACCCGCAGCCCCAGCAGGGCGCGGAACGGGGCCGGGTAGCCGCCGAGGAGGATATGGTCCTCGGCATCGGCGATCCCGCTGAAGAAGGACATCACGAGCCGGCCACCCGCCGCCGTGAACCGCTCCAGGTTCGCGGCCACGCCTGGGCGCACCAGGTAGAGGTTGGGGACGAGCACGACGCGATAGCGCGCGAGGTCGGCGTCCGGCGCGACGAAGTCCACGGCGATGTTGCGGTCGAATAGGGGCGCGTAATAGCGCCCGACCTGCTCCAGTAGGCGGACGTCGCGGGAGGGGTGGGCGTCCAACTCCAGCGCCCACCAACTCTCCCAGTCGAACACGATGGCGACCGCGGCCGGGGTGCGCGCGCCGACCACCGCGTCGAGCCGCCGCAGCTCGGCGCCTAGCGCGGTCACCTCATGCCAGATGCGTGAGTTATCCGTCCCCCCATGGGGGACCATCGCCCCGTGGAACTTCTCCGCGCCCGCCCGCGCCGCGCGCCACTGGAAGAACATGACGCCGTCCGCGCCGCGCGCCACCGCCTGCATGCTCCACAGCCGCATCTGCCCCGGCCGCTTGAGCGCGTTCCGGGCGCGCCAGTTGACCTGACTCGGCGCCTGCTCCATCAGCACCCAGGGCCGGCCGCCGCCGAGCGAGCGCATCAGGTCGCAGCTCATGGCCGCGCCGACGTGCGCGTGCGGGTCGGCGGGGTCGGGATACGCGTCGTGCGAGACGATATCTTCGCGCGCGGCCCACGCCCAATAGTCCAGCGGCTTGAAGAAGCCCATGAAGTTGGTCGTCACCGGCACATCGGGCGTGATCTCCGCGAGGATCGCGCGTTCCATCTCGAACAACGCCAGCAGCGCGTCCGAGGAAAAGCGCTGGAAGTCGAGCTGCTGGGTCGGATTGGAGAAAGTCGGGGCCGTGCGCGGCGGGTTGATCTCCTCCCAGCGGTCGTAACGCTGACTCCAGAAGGCCGTGCCCCAAGCGTCGTTGAGGCGGTCGAGTGTCCCGTAACGTTCGTGCAGCCAGGCGCGGAACGCCGCTGCCGAGATGTCACAGTAACAGGCCGCGACGTGGCAGCCGTACTCATTGTTGCCGTGCCACAGGGCCAGGACAGGGTGATCGCGGTAGCGTTCGGCGAGGCGGCGCACCAGCGCGCCAGCCGCGTCGCGATACGCCGCGCTGCTCGAACAGTACTGCTGGCGCGCGCCCGGCCAGAGCGTGACGCCGTCGGCCGTGACGGGTAAGCTCTCGGGATGGAGGGCCGCCAGCCAGGGCGGCGGCGAGGCTGTGGCCGTGGCGAGGTCTACCTTGATCCCATGCTCATGCAGCAGGTCCATCACGCGATCGAGCCACGCGAAGTCGTACGCGCCGGGCCGCGGCTCGAGTCGTGCCCAGGAGAAGATGCCGAGTGAGACGAGATTGACGCCCGCTTCGTTCATCAGGCGCGCGTCCTCGGGCCACGTTTCCTCGGGCCATTGTTCGGGGTTATAGTCGCCGCCATAGAAAATATGCGGGAGCCGCGGAGCGATCATAGACTCTATCCTCTCTCTTCTCTTCCCCAATCTGTTGTAGGTGGACATAAGGTCTAGCATTGTGGGCGGGATGCTCGTGACCTTAGAACCATCCTAGACCTTGTGTACGCCTACCATTGATCATTAGCATCGCAGGGGGGCAGTTCCATGGCAAGTATTTAGTCAAACACGGCGCGGACAGCCTGACCCGGGATCGCCATGACCAGGCCGAAGTCGGACTCGTCGCCCGCCCGTCGTCCCTCGACCACCCAGCGGTCGCCTTCGAAGCGCCCCACCTCAACCAGGAGCCAGGGGTCGAACTGGCCGCGTCGGGGATGAGCCCGCAGGATACGATCGACGCCCGTGATGGGACGGAGATATACGGTGAAGCCTACGCCCGTGACGTAGAATTCCTTGGGGCCGGTCTGAATGAGCAAACCCCGCCCGCGCTCTGTCTCCATCCCGCCGCGCGTCAGCGCGCGGCGCCCGTACCAGGATAGGCCGAACTGGACCAGCGCGTTGTATCCCTCCAGCGCGATGAACTGCTCGACGACGCCCTCCTCCTGGACGATCGCGTGCAGCCGCCCCGTTTCCTGGGCCTGCGGGATCAACGACAGGATGGCGCGCGTCGCCGCGAAGCTCTCCACCAGAGCCACGCCCGTGTCAACGATCGCGCCATCCTCGTCGACGAGGCTGTCGATGCCGAACGGAGCGATACCGATGGCCTTATGCGTGGCGATGGCGTAAAACATCTGGCGGCCGTCGCCGGTCGCAGGCCGCACTCGGGGATCAGCAGCGGGTTGTCCGCGCGGCTGTACGCGGCACAAATCTGACGAAAGGAATCCGAATCGGGCAGGTAGATGTCGGGCGCCAGGATGTCGACGTGCGGCGCGGCCGCTTTCCACAGTGGAATCATGTCGCTCACCGCTCCACCCGAGGGATAATCGTAGCCTGCGTCGCGAAAGCCGTTCTCACCCAACCACACGTTGACGTAGAGCGGCACGTCGTAGACGGCCCTGGCCGCCGCGGCAATGGCGTCGATGTAGCGCGCCACATGCCAGGCGTTGAACACCTCCGCCGCGCGCCGTCCGAAGACCTCCACCCATGCGCCGCCCGTCCTGGACCCGTTCTCCGCCCATGCCTGGTGCAGGCCGGAGGGAGCGATGGTAGGTAGGAGGGACATAACGGCCGGTGGCGCCTCCGCAGCGAACAGCGCGTTGCCTTCGGGGGAATAGTCGCGTTCGGAGCCGTAGCTCCCCGGTTCATTCTCGATCTGCACGGCAATGACCGTCCGTTCGCCGACGTCGGCTCCCTTGATATGTTCCATTAGGGCGCGGAAGGCGGCCGTGTCGGCCGCGAGCGTGGCCGGGCAGTGCGGCGACAAGACCGGCAGAGGGAAACCGTCGGCGGTGGTGACGCGCCGGAAGCGGTCGGGCTGCACCTTGACCCAGCCCGGCGTGTACTTCATTGTGCCGTTCTTCCATGTGGCGAACCACAGTAGAATGAGTCGAAGCTCGTGTTCGCGGGCGCCGGCGATCACGTCGTCGACGATGCTGAGGTCGAACGCGCCTTCCTCCGGTTCGATCTGCTCCCAGTACACAGGAACCTCAGCAGTGTTGGCGTGCATGCGCACGAGCACATCCCACAGCGGCGCCATGCTGTCCTTCGTGTACGCGCTCGAGTTGTGAACCTGGCCGCCTAGGATGAAAAACGGTTTCCCGTCCACGGTGATGTAGCCATTGTTGCCGGTCATCTATCCCCCTGACACTCGCGACGTCATCACCAGCAACCCTCGGTGGAGTAGGCCAAATATCCATTGGGACTGCCGAGTAGCGGGCACACCAGGCACGAGCGGCGCTGATAGCAATGTGCTAATGGAGTATTAGCATACGGATCTGTTGACGTCGAGCAGGCCGGATGGGGCACATAGCCAGCATGGCGGCAAGCGGCAGGTTTATCTGCCTTGCGGAGCCCCCATGGTCGACAGGGCTGATGGCGCCATGCGCGTGCTGGACACCCGCACCGGAGATATCCGGCCCACGGTGGTCCTGTTCAGTGGCACGGCGCCTATAGCCGCCGTCGTCGACGAGCGCGCGAACCACACGTTTGTGGCTGGCTATATTTCCGGCAGCGGCGGGACCGTGAGCGTGATCGACACGGCTGGCGCCTGGTTCTTGCGCATCATGTCCCTCGGACGGATCCATGGAGCACGGCGGCTGACGAGGCAAGAGCGCGTACCTTCGCTATCAGCCCCGCCAGCAATGAGATCGTCGAGTTCGACACGCGCGACGGCGGCCTCACGCGCACATGCACGGTCGGAGGTGTTGATGGCGCTATTGCTCTCGACGCCTGGGTTGGACATCTCTTCGTGACCAACACGCTCAGCGCTACGGTCAGCATAATCGATGTCACGAAAGGATCGCTCCTACGGATGATTCCCGTGGACAAGAACCTGGTCGCCCTCGCTGTGGACGAGCGCACGGACCGCATCATCGTCGTCACCAAAGGACCTAGCGACGGTGCCGGTGTCGCCCCTGGGCAACGGGACGATCACCGCGCTGGATGCCGCGAGCGGGCGCATCCTGTACACAGGCCCCTGGACGGGGACCCGAGCGCTGTGGCCGTGGATGCGCGCTATGGACGCGTGGTCGTGACCAATATGGGGGCGATCGATAGCATGAGCAATTACGATGGCGCCGGACGCATGACCGAACTGGACGAGCGCACCGGGACGACACTCCGCTCGGTCGCCGTGGGTGTCGCCGGCAGTATCTCGCCCTTGACGAACGTGCCGGTCGTGTGGTCGTGATCAGCGTGGGCGGGACGATGATCGCGCGCGACGTATGGGCGTGGGCGCCATCCCGGTTCCAGCACTGGCTACCACGGCCGGGGCGGTTGCCCCGCCTCGTGCCGGCTAGCGTGACCATCCTCGATAAGGCGCCCTAGTAGTCCGTCAAGCGAACTATGGACAGTTGCCGTCCCCTGTTGCACGGCGATTGAACTGTCAAGACGGCGCTTGACGGACTACTAGGGTGCTGGCCGCATCTCGGCTATATCCCAAGGGTTGTGTGAAGATACTGACGGGATGAACGAGCGGTCGCGCGCGGATCGCTGGCGCGATCGAGGTCCGCGATGATCGGCCGTTGAACGCCATGGCGCGTCGGATATGCTACAAACATATAGCAGTCGGCACACGCGAGGAGGAGGACGCCCGATGACGTCACCCGTGGGATACGCGCTGTTGCCCTGGGAAGGGACAGCCCGCGCACGGACCGAACGGCCGGTCGAGACAATGAAACGGGGGCTGCGGGAGATCGCGGCGGCGGGCTTCGATGCCTTTGAAGTAGCCGCCGAAACGACGCTCACCTCCTACTACGCCCGGCGCGTGATGCCGTTTGCCGAGTGGATGCCGCCTCCGCGCACCTTGCTCGACATCGATTTCATCACGCGTATGGCGGCGGTGTTGCGCGCCGCCGAGGAGGTCGGCCTCACCCCCACGACCATCTTTTGCGAGTCGGAGTGGATTAACCCGCGCATCGCCGACGCGGAGTTCGACCAGGTCGTGGTCATCTCCCACCTCATGCACAGCGCCGGCATCGCCTATCTGCTGGTGGACGGGGGACCCCGCCGCGGCGGCGCGCGGCATGAGGAGGATATCCGCGCTCTGGCCCACCAGATGACGGCCATGGGCCGGGAATGCGCCAGGAGGAAGGTGCAGCTCTGCTTCCACCCGCACATCGACACCTGCATAGAGACGCCGCACGACATCGAGATGTTCTTCGACCTGGCGGATGTGGAGTTGGTCGGTATGGCCCTGGATACGGCGCACATCACGGCGGGTGGAGGCGATCCGGTGGAGCTCCTGCGGGCCAACGTCGACCGTGTCAGGTACATCCACCTCAAGGACATCGCCATGCCACCCCGCCCGTCGGTCGACTTCGCCGGCTACGCCCGGTTCGCCGCCTTTCGCAATCTGGGCGAGGGCAGCGTCGACTTCCCCGCCGTCGGGCGTGTCCTGGCGGAGGCGGCGTTCGACGGCCCGCTCATCGCGGAACTCGACCAGACCGATGACCCCGCGGCCACGGCGCGCGCGGCCCGCCAGTACTTGCGCGACAGCATGGGCGTCTAAGCACAAGCTCCCACTGTGCGCGCTGGCGATCTCACTCATCTACGGTGAGCCCCTGTACCCTGCAACGTGCAGCCTATCCCAATGCCGCTGTGTGTCAGCCGCCCATGCATGCCTACACAGAGGTGCATGATCATCCGTTGGCGTGAGTGGTCATCGGATCGTCACGGCGGCCGCGAACCGGCTCGGGCAGGCGCGACGATGGCGCTCACCCGGCTGTAGCTCGTCCCCTATGCCGGCGAGTTGGCGAGTGCATGCCGATCCGCTCATGGGGCCTCTTCACCGCGAGTCATGAAATAGTTGCGCCGCACTCTTACACGTTGTGAAAGGCTGTAGAGCAAAGTGTTCCTTCGGGGCGCGGGTAACGCTACAGGGCAGGTATTACCGACAGTGACAGAAGGGACCATGGCACACGACATAAACGCGCGGCATCGTCGGAGGGACAGACGAGCCCCAGGAGGCACGGCATGACCGACGCTCAGGCCCGCGCCCGTGTCTGGACGCTCTGCCTCTGCGCCCTCGTGCTCGCGGCCCTCACCGGCACCGTCGCCGCCCTCCTCACCCCACTGGCCCACGCCTCCTCGACCGCCCTTCACGTCGTGGCCGCCGTCCTCGCCGCCGCCCTCGTCGGCGCGTACGTGGCCCTCGCCGTCTTGCTCGCCCGCGCCGTCCTGCACGTCATGCGGCTCCGTCTGGACGGCCACCGCTAGCCCTCGTGGGAGCGCCACCGCATCCCCTCGGCGTGGCGCTCCTGGCTCTCCGACGGGCCTCATTATGGCGCTATTGTGGCGCTCCTGGCCCTCCGACGGGCCTACACCCCGACCTTGTACTCTTGGGCGAGGCGTGCGGCGAGAGCGGGGCGAGCTCGCGGCGGAGGCTACACCTGTCGCCGCCTCACCCTCGTCGGCAGCGTACAGGTCGCTCGCCGCGTCCCTGGCGTTACGGCTGACCCAGACAGGCGGCAACGAGGGCCACGGCGCCGCCCGCCGCGATCAGGGCCAGGCGCGGCACCAGGGCGAGGGATGCCGCGTTAGTGCCGAGGACATACAGGGCCGCCGAGGCGAGATGCCGCGTCGCGCCGCGCCAGACCATCCGGGGCGACACCCGCTGGTCCACCAGCCGGCCGCCCTCCGTCGCGTAAAACCAGCGGGTCGCACACGCCACCTCGCCGAGACCGAGCGCGGCACCGTACGTCGTGAGCGCGTCGGCGTCCCAGGCGGTCGCCAGGCCCAGCGTCGCGACGACGATCAGGAACAAGCACAGCGACGTGACGAGGCTCAACGCGACGAGCATAGTGTCCGCCCGCTGCACGGGGCGGAGGCCGGCCCGCTGGTCCAGCCAGTGGCCGCCAATGAGGGCCAGGCTTAGGACACAGACGGACACCGCGCGGTGCCACGCGGGGTGCGGGCCGGGGGGTGCCCCGACGATAAACCTCTCGACAAACCCGACGACGAGGACCACCGCCGCACTCAGCGGCAGGTAGTGCCCCTGGACACGCAGGGCATCCAGCCGACCGTCCGGGTCGTCCGTGCGCTGCGGCCCCGTCATCGCGCCCATCCCTCCCTACCCCCGGCGCAGCGCCCCGTTGTACACGGCGACGTAGAATTGACCCATCTGCGCCAAGATAACGTGACCCTTCTTTTTCAAGCAGTTCGTACCTGGCGTGTGCTCTCATCTCTGGTGGATGCTGAGCGACGCGGTCGCCAGGCGGGCTCACGAGGGGTCAAGCTAACTTGGCGATCACTGGGTCAAATCTCACTGGCGTTGACACCGTCCCGCACGAGACGATCATGGGACGCCGACGCGGCCCACCCTGCGGGGGAGCGCGAAGAAGAGGGCCAGCAGGATGCACAGGGCGAGGCTCGCCTCGGCGCTGACGAGGGCTAGGGCGACGGTCGCGCTATAAATGAGCGGCCCGAACCGATAGGCTTGGGTCACCCCGCGCACTATCCGCTCGTCCGCGTCCGGGCCGAGCAAGCGCCGGTCGCGGGAGGCGTAGGCCCACATTCGATTGAACGCGGTGGCCATCGCCAGGGACACCGCGCTGTAGACCACCTGGGCCGCGCGCTTGTCCGGCTGCCGGAGATAGGTGGCCAGCAGGGAGGTCGCGAAGGGGACGGTCGTCACGCTCAGGAGCAGCAGCCCATTGAGCAGCAGGAACAGGTGATCGGTGCGCCGGATGAGGCGGAACAGGTTGTGGTGGTTGATCCACATGATCAGGATGGTGAGGAAGCTGAGCCCGTAGGCCAGGTAGACCGGCCATTGGGTCAAGAGCGCATGGACGAGTCCGTGGGGGAGCTTGTCGAGCCCGAGCGGGAGCGTGTCGGGCGCGGGCACATGCAGGTCGAGCGCGAGCAACGTGATGGCGACGGCGAAGACGCCGTCGCTGAAGGCCTCCAGCCGCGTGGTGTCGGCCCTCTCTCCCGCTGTTTCCCCTGCTGTCTCACCCGACGCGCCCATGACCACGCTGCCCTCCACTCGTCGTGTCCCTCACCGCTCCCCCCTCTCAGACCACCCGCGCCGAGGCACGCGTCGGTGCGTGCCCCAGCGCGCCGACTATTCCGGCTTGCCAGATGCGACCCATCGCTGGAAGACCGCGACCTTCTCGGGGGGCCAGGCGCCGTCGCACGGCATCGTCCCCTTCTGCAGGCGTGCAAGGATACCGTCGGCGTGCTCCGTCACGTCCTTGTACGCTTACAGGTCGAAGGCGAACGTCATCGACTGGCGGTCCAGCGGGCGGAACAGCGGCTTGATGTGCGCCGCGAAGTGCAGCGGCTCGTCCGCGGCGGGCAACGGTAGCGGCTTGTCCTCCTGCGGCAGGGGGGCGAGCGCCGAAACGCGTCCCCCCGGCGGTCCGGCGGTGCCCCAGTCCCACTGGGGGCAGGGCATGTGCTGCGGCGGGTGCGCGTCCTGTTGCGAGTTCTCCACCGCCAGGTGGGAGCCCCACTCGATATAGGACACGAAGGCAGAGCGGAACTCGGCGTCGTTGGGCAGGCCGGCCTCCCCGGCGCACTGCACCATCAGGCCGGCCCACCGCGCCCGCTGGGTCTCGGTCAGCCCTTTGCCGACGTGCTGGGAGAGCATGCGGGCGTAGCCGCCGTAGTCCGCGCTGTACGTGGCCGGCCCCCCGAAGACCTCGCCGAGCCAGGTCGCGACGCGCTCCGGGTGGTCGGGGGCCATGCGCGCGAAAAGCGGCCCCAGCAGCGGGTCCTGCGGCACGTACTTGTCGTAGAAGAGGCGCGTCATCCGTGTGAGGGCGGGCCGGCCGCCGGCCCACTCGAACAGGGTCGGCGCGCGGTCCGCGGGCATCTCAGGGTCATGGAAGGTAACGTACCAGTGCATGCCGCTGCAGAAGGGTTTGTTCTGGGAGTGGCCGCAGCGACACAGGCTGTAGTGCTCCGGCGAGGCCCCCTCATTGCGCGGCTCGTCGGCGCCCTGCCCGTCCGCGAGCGGGAGGCCGCCAGTGATCCGATATGGCCCGTCCTTGGAGACCTCGATGGCGGGGGGGCGCGGCTGGTCGACCTGGTCGCGGGCCTCGACGCCGCCGAGCGCATAGCTGAGCGCGCCGGAGGGGCAGGCGCGCACGGCCCGGACCACGTCGTCCATCCGCGCGGCGTTGGGGACGACGAACGGGTCCTGGCCGGCGTGGAACGCCGCCGCCAGGCGGTCCGTGCAGAAGCCGGAGTGGGCGCAGATGCCGCGGTTGTCGAGCACCGTCACCGCCGTTCCGACGTGCGTATCGCGCCGGTCGGGGACCCGCGCGGGGTCCTTCCGGCCGGTGAAGTCGAGGCGCGCGCAGGCCCCGTCGCAGAACGGCTTGCTGGCCGCGCCGCCGCACCGGCACAGCGCCATCTGCGGCCGCGTCGGGAGGCGCTCCCCCAGCCAGGTCGTCAGCGTGTCCACGTTGGTCACCAGGTAGGGGCCGTTGACCGCGGCCTGGATGCCCCGGTCGAGCCCGGCCTGCATCTCCGTCAGCGCGGCGACCTTGGCCGCCGCGCCGCGGGGGCCGTCCGCGGGCGCGAACTGGCAGGCTAGGTCTTGCAGCGCGGCCGTGGCCTCCTGGAGTTCGGTCGGCAGGGCGGGGTCCAACCGCAGCGTCGTCGCCGCCGTCGCCAACCGCCACAGCCGCTCGTCCAGGAGCGCCCAGGCCGCCGCACGGTGCGTCAACGCGGGCAGGTCGCCGCCGTCCCCGAAGGGCGGGCCGGCGCACAGGCCAGGGCGGGACGCGCTGTCCGCCGGCATCCGCGCGAGCGCCTCGCCGAGGGGGCGGATGACCGTGCCCATGAGCCGCCGCGCGGCCCCGGCCAGTTGGGCGAGGTCGGCGTCGGTCTCCTCTCCGTGGGCGAAGACGCGTCGCAGCACGAGCAGCAGCGTGTCGTAGGCGTCGTTGAAGAGGACGGCGACCGCGCCCGTGGGCGCGTCGACGATAGACGTGCCCTCCGTCGTCCCGTCCGCTGCTATCCCCGCACAGGGGCGCGTCGTCGGGTTCGCGGCCACCGGACGCGCGGGCTCGAACGGGAGGCTGCTGTGCTGGGCGTCCGCCACGGTCGCGGCGTACGCCGCGCGGATCGTGGCAAAGACGCCGGGGTGTGCGCCGGTCCCCGCCGGCGCCGCCCCCGCCCCTGGTCCGACGATCGCCGTGAGCGCGGCGCACGCCGACGCCTGGTCGACGACGGCGACGAGGTGGCCGTCCACGCCCAGGTCGAGGAAGCGCGGGTCCACCTGCGCCTCCGGCGGGCCGATGAACAACTCGTCCGCGGGCAGGGCGCGCACGCTGGCCGCGAGCGCCGCGTACACGTCCCCGCCCGTCGCGTCGCCCGACCGCTCGTCGGTCGCGAGGTGGTCGAGCGTCGGCTGCGACACCGGGTCCAACGCGAGCCGGACGCCGGAGGGGTCGGCCGCTGCCCGCGCGGGGAAGGTCGGCCGCGTGAGGTGCGGCGCCCCGCCGATGGCGGTCAGCAGGTTCGCGAGCTGGGCGACGTGGAGCATCCGGTCGGCGGCCGCCGCCGCGAGACTCCGGCGCCAGCCGCGGACCGTGTCCGCCTGCGCATCGGTCAAGCCGCCCTCGCGCGCATCGTTCTTCAGCGCGGACGCCGTGAACAGAGCGACGCACGCCCAGCCATGCTCCAGGTCGGATGCGCGCGACAGGAGGTCGATCACGTCCTCGCGCGTGGCCAGCGGCGGGTCGTGGGGGCGGTCGATCGTGGGATCGGGGGGTGTTTCCAGCATGTCTGCTCTCCTTTTTGTCCGTGACGTGGCGTGGTGTGTGTCGGGCCTCGGGGCATCGTCCCCGGGCCTCGGGGACAGGGCGATCCTCCGACGCGTCGGCGGCCGGTCAGGCGTCCCGGCCGCGGCCGAGCGCGGCGGCCAGCGCCGCGCCGTCGGCCTGCAACGACCCGCCGGCGAACGCGAGGGTGGCGAGGGACCGTGCGGCCGCCGCCTGATCGCGCGACCCGCACGCGTCCGTCACGACGACCGGGATGTAGCCCAGGTCCGTGGCGTGGCGCACGGTCGGCTCGATCCCGATCTCCAGCGCCACGCCGACGACGGCGAACGCGACGATCCCGCAGTCGCGCAGCGCGATGTCGAGCGGCGTGCCCTCAAACGCGGACATCGTGATCTTGTCGAAGACCGCCTCGCTCGGTCGGGGGGCAAGCTCGGGCACGATCTGGAAGCCGGGGGAGTCGCGCTGCAACCCCGGCGTCAGGTCGGCCACATGGTCCACCCGCTGCCAGGCCATCGCCGTGCGCAATTGCGCGACGCCGGCGACCTCCAGGGGCAGCCACATATGGCGGGTGAAGAAGGTGCGGACGCCCGCGACGCGGGCCATCCGCAGGACCGCGGCGACGCGCCGCGTAACCTCCGCGCCGTCGGGCAATTGGCTCACGACGCCGACCTGCATGTCGTACACGAGCAGCGCCAGGCGCCGGGGGTCGCAGACCTCATCGAGCGTCCGCGGGATATCCAGTCCGAAAGCATGCTCCATGGTCGTCCCTCCCCTAGCCAGCCGCGGCCGGCGTGCGATCGTAGGGGCTGCTCACGTCCACCGTGGGGGCGAAGATGCTCTCCAGCGGGAGCGGCGCCATGAGCGGGATGCAGGTCCACTCGAGGTAGCCGGCCTTCGTCAACGGGAAATCGGCGAGGTACCGCTGGGCGTCGGCGACGCTGTCCAGCTCGAACACGATGACGACCCCCGGCTCGTCGGCGCGCGCGTAGTTCTCGCGGACGATGCCGGCCTTCCACAGGCGCCAGACGTTGGCGACCTCGTGGGGTAAGAGCGGGGTGATCGTGTCCATCGTGATACCGGGCTTGAAGCGATCGTAGGCGAAGATCTTCACGAACGTCTCCTCGGGGCGCGGACGGCTGTCGTGCGCCAAGGCAGGGTGGCCGCAGCCACCCCTCATAATCGCTCTAATTCAAGCGGTTATACGCTCTATCGTACCAAATAACGCGTAGTGGAGTAAACTAGACAGATAGCTAGGTGGGTGGCAACGTCGATAGCAATAGCATAGGCGAGCGACGACTGGTCCAGCGCGATTGGGTCGATGGGGTGATGAACGCGTGGGCGCGTGAGCGGCCAGAGCTCGATACCGCCCCTGCGGAGATCGTCAGCCGCCTAGGGCGACTCAGCGCCTTCCTCGACGCGGAGTTGGAACGCATGTTCCGCCGGTATGGCCTCTCGCGGGCCGGGTTCGATGTGCTGGCGACGTTGCGCCGCGCGGGGGCGCCCTACCGCCTGCCGCAGAAAGCCGTGATGGCGGCCACCTTGCGCACCTCGGGGACGACGAGCTTTCGGATCGACCGCCTCGAACGCCAGGGCCTCGTACGGCGGGAGCCGGACCTGGCGGATCGCCGTGGTGTCTTCGTGACCCTCACGGAGGAGGGCCTCCGGCTCGTCGATACCGTCGCCCCGGTCCACCTCGCGAACGAGGACCGGCTGCTGGCCGCCCTCTCGCCGGCCGAGCGCGCGACGCTCGTCGGGCTCCTGCGCCAACTGCTGCTCAGCGTCGAGGCATCGCATCGCTAGCCCTCCTGGGAGCGCCGCCGCAGCCTCCCGGTGTGACGCTCCTGGCCCTCCGACGGGCCTCGGATCGTGGCGCTATTGTGGTACTACTCTGGCTCCAACGGGCCTCGGATCGTGGTACCATCGGGCCGCGAAACGTAGTACCATCCGTAGCTCTAGCTCCACAGGCATGGAGCTACGATAGAGCGACGATTCACACGGGAAAATGGGGGTTTAGCGCGCCCATGGAGCTACTCTTTATCTTGGGCGCGGTCCGACCCGTAGCTCTAGTACCATCGCCGCGCTAGTACCATCGCCGCGCGAGGCCGCCCGCGCGCACGGCTGGCAAGGCCGGCCCCGCGCGCAGCGACGGGGCGGAGGGTACGGGGCAGGGAGTACGCCGGCATAACGACAGGCGGGGGACCGGGCAGGAAGCTCACGGCCCCGCTGCCCCTCAGCCCACTGACACCGGCGCCGGCCTATGCCCGTTCCCCGCTCCACTGTAGAAACGCGCGAGGAGGCGCTGTGGTTACGCCGCTATCCGTGCGGCGGTGCGACACTGAGCCAGGACTGTCCGCACACCCGCCTCACAAGAGGGGACCGTATGAACGAGCCCGACGCTGCGGAACGCTGGGCGCTCTTGCGCACGATGCGGGGGACCGACGGCATCGTGGCGAGCGAGGCCCTCAGCGAGATGTGCGGCATGGTCGAGCTGATGCTGGACCCGCACAAACACCATAAGGACCGCCTGCGCTACGGCCACCCCCTCGCCGAGGAGGTGCTGCGGCGCTACGACGCCCGCCACGGCACGCCGCCTGCGGACGCGGGTGGCCACCGCTTCTACGACGGCGCGCGCCTGGCCGCCCTCGTGGACGAGATGGAGCGCACCCTGCTCCATGGCGGGCCAGGGCCGGCCGACCCGGAGGCGCCGACGCGCTAGGCACGATCCGCCCACCCAGGGGGTCGCGCGCAGTGAGCGCGCCCGCTCGTCGGCCGCCAGCCACTTGAGGTCGGGGAGCGCGCAGTAGCCCCGTCCACTTGGCGCGCGGTCGTCACAGCCAGCCCTGCTCCTCGGCGATGCGTGCGGCTTCGCTGCGGTTTGGTGCGCCCAGCTTTTGCATTGCCTCAGAGAGGTAGTTGCGCACCGTCCCCTCGGTGAGAGACAGCGCCGCAGCGATCGCGGCGATGCTCGCGCCGTGCGCGGTGGCCGCCAGCACCGCGCGCTCCCGCTCGGTGAGCGGGCTGTCCCCCTCGCCGAGCGCCGCCGCGGCCAGCGCGGGGTCGACGATCCGCTCGCCGGCCATGGCTCGCCGGATGGCCCCCGCCACCTGGGCGGCCGGGGCCTCCTTGACCAGGAAGCCCACCACCCCGCTCTGCATGGCGCGGCGCAGGTAGCCGGGCCGCCCGAACGTGGTCAGGATGAGCACCTTGCACGCGGGGAGGCGGTCGCGCAACGCCGCCGCGGCCGCCAGGCCATCCAGTCCCGGCATCTCGATGTCCAGCAGCGCCACGTCCGGCCGAGCCACGAGGGCCGCCGCAACGACCTCATCGCCCCGGCCCACCTGGGCCACGATGTCGAGGTCGGGCTGCAACCCCAGCAGGGCCGCCAACGCATCGCGCAGCGTGGCCTGATCCTCGGCCAGCAGCACCCGGATCATCGGCGCCCTCCGGCGTCGCGCGCGAGGGCGCCGGCCGTGCCCGCGACCGGCAGCGTGACGGAGAGGCGGAAGCCGCCCTCGGGCCGGAGGCTGGCGTCGTAGCGCCCACCGAGCGCGGCCACCCGTTCGGCGAGGCCCGGCAAGCCGCTGCCGCCAGCGCCCGGCGCCGACGCGGACGGGGTAGCGTCCGACGCGCTGCCGGAACTGCTGGGGCCGTCGTCGTCTACCTCGACGCCGACGTGGCCCTCCGCATGCGTCAGGCGGATGGCGCAGCGCGTGGCGCGGCTGTGCCGGATGACGTTGGTGACGCCCTCGCGCACCGCCCAGGCCAGCACCGCCTCGGTCGCGGGCGGCACGGTGACGGTCGTGCCCTCATCGTGGTAGGCGATGCCAGCGGCGGCCAGGATTTCCTCCGCACCACGTAGCTCACTCGCCAGCGTCGGCTGGCGGTAGCCGGCTACGGCCGCGCGCACCTCCTGCAAGGCCAGCCGTGCCGCGTCCTGCACCGCGCGCATCTCGGTGGCCGCGCGCTCGGGCGCCGTGGCGATCAGGGCCTCGGCCAGCTCGCCCTTGACCGCGATGAGCGCGAGGTTGTGGCCCAGCAGATCGTGCAGGTCGCGCGCGAAGCGCAGCCGTTTCGCGGCCACGGCCAGGCGGTCGTTCTCCGCGCGCGCGGCGCGCAGCACGCGGCTCGTGGTGACCGCCCAGCTCAGGGTCATCACGACGGCGCCGACGACGCCGACCAGGAACGTCGTCTGCACGAGGTCGGGCACGTCGGTCGCCAGGAGCCCGCCCAGCGCGGCGGTGACGAGCACCAGCGCGGCGACGAGCAGCGTGGCCTGGCGGGGCGGAAGCGCGCTGCCCGCGCTCGCGCTGGTGAAGATGAACAGTATCAGCCAGCCCGGTCCGTCACCCAGGGTCACGGCGAGGCTCAGGGCGGCGAGGACGGCGACCGGGAGCCAGGGCGACCCCAGCCCCCGCGCCCCGGCCACCGGCGCCACGAGGGCCGTGCGGCTCACGTCGTTCTGCCACGCTGCCCAGAGATAGATCACGGCGAAGAGCGCAACGCCGGCCAGGCTCGCGAGGAGGCGCGGCGGCGCGGGGTGCGCATGCAGCAGGCGCAGCTTCAGGGTGAAGGGGGCGGCGAGGAGGGGCATCCACACCACCCACACGAGCGGCCAGAGCCGGGCGAAGCGGTCAGCGTCCGGGGCGCGGTCGCGCGTCCCGGCTCCGTCCCCTGGCCGCAGGGCCGCGCGGCCCTCGTCGGCTGGCCGGGCCATCCACATCCGGGTGTGGGAGGTCGTGCGGCCCAGGAGCCGCGTGGCGATGATCCCTTTCGTGGTCGTCCTCCCTCGATGACGGCGCCGACACAGGAACGCGGTGGCGCGGCCTGTGGTGAGGGCACCCCCTTGTCCTCGTGTCGCGCGCGCGGCCGGCCGGCGGGCCAGGGTGCGTGTGCCGTGGTCACGCCGCCAAAACGCTCTCGTGTGGCGTGCCCGTCCGTGTCACCGATCGGCCGCGCACTCTTTCTCCTCCTCATCATCATAATCATAGGGCAAGACGGGGACGGCCGGTGTGGCGCTGTCCCTTAGCCGAGCGCGGTCGCGGCCAGCGCGGGGTCAATGACCCGCTCCCCCGCGACGGCGCGGCGGATGGCTACCGCTAACTGGGCGGCCGGAGCCTCCTTGACCAGGAAGCCGACGGCCCCGCTCTGCATGGCGCGGCGCAGGTAACCGGGCTGCGCGAAGGTGGTCAGGATCAGCACTTTGCATGAGGGGAGGCTGACGCGCAGCGCCGCCGCGGCCACCAGGCCGTCCATGCCAGGCATCTCGATATCGAGCACGGCCACGTCCGGCGTCGCCGCCGCGGCCGCCGCGCTCACCGCGTCGCCGCGCGCCACTTGGGCGACGATCTCGATATCGGGCTGCAACCCGAGCAGGGTCGCCAGACCCTCCCGCACGGCGTCCTGATCCTCGGCCAGCAGGACCCGGATCATGGGTGACCTCCCGTGGCGAGCAGCATAAAAACCATGACACACACGCCTTCCTGGCTGACCATGACTGTCCCTCCGTGTCGATGAGCGGGATGAGCACCGTCGATGGGACGGAGGGGGCCGCGTGGGGGCTGCCTCAGCGCGGCCTCTGTTGGATGATCAGGGCTCCTCGCCACCAGCGCGGACCCTAGCCTTGGGGCGACACGCGGCCCGTCCCGGCCACCAACCGCGCCGCGAACACGAGCGTCAAGAGGGACGCGACGATGGTTGCCAGGCGCTCGAACAGTCCCGCCGGCCCATGGTGCGCCATCGCCACCCCGAAGGCGGCGAGGAAGACGACCAGGAGTATCCCGGTGGCCACCGCGTACAGCGCCCATCCGCGCCAGTGAGGCTCCTGGGCGAAGCGCCGCGCCATCACGAAGCACCACGCCGCCCGTGCGGTAAAGATGACGATGGTGCCGAGGAGATGGATCAGCCCGTGCAAAGTGGGCGTCGTCGGGGCCAGCGTCCCCAGCGGGTACCCGAGCGCCGGGTCTTGCGAGGAGAGACCGATAACGATCAGGCCCAGCGCGACGACGCCTTGGAGGAGTGGCGCCCAGGTCGCCCCGACCCCCCGCCCAAGCGCCACGCGCAAGCCGCCCACGAACCCGGCGAGCAGCAGGCCGAAGACGATGAAATTCGCGGCCTGCATCCACCCGCCAGGGCCGAGGCTCAGGGCGCTGATGGGTTGCTGCCACGCGTCGTAGCCGGGGCGGGTGGCGCCCTCGACCAGGAACGCCCCAATAAACAGCACCGGCCCGACCACGCCGCAACTCAGCAGCAGTCGCTGGACGGCAGACGGCCGTGCGGCGATATCGTGCTGTAGCAGGGGCGTGACGGTTGTCCTCTAGTCAATGGCGCTGACGCGATGTACCGACATGGTGGACCTCCTGGTGAACTGATCTGACGATCAGCGTGTGGAGGAAGTCCTCGTCAGTCCAACTCCCTCTATCTCCATTGTGGGGGTTGGAGGTCGCGAGCGGTAGTGTGCGGAGTCATCAGATGGAGATGATAAATCTCATCAGGCTGAGATGAGATATCTCACCTCCGCGCCCACTGCCCCTGGTCGCGTCCCCTGTCGTGTCCCCTTTTGTCTCGGCTGGTTGTCGCGCGTGGACGCCTGTAGACGGTCGGCGTCGGCACCGGCGTGACTCCCGTGCTAGCCGCGCTCGCGTCGCCATGCGGGGAGTTAGGCCCGACCCACCAGCGCCAGGCGCGGCGGGTCGCCGGAGGGGCGCACGCAATCCTTGCCGGCGTCCTTGGCGGCGTAGGCGGCCTGATCGGCGGCGGCGATCAACGCGTCGCGCGTGCGCGCGTGCCGGGGCAGCGCCGCGACGCCCAGGCTCGTCGTCGCGCGGATGGTCGCGGCATCGGCCGGGAGCGCGATGCCAGCGACGGCCGCACGGGCGCGCTCCGCAACGGCCAGGGCCTCGGGCAGGTCGGCCTCGGGCAGGAGGGCCGCGAACTCGTCGCCGCCGAGGCGTCCGGCGCTGTCCCCCGCGCGCAGGCTGCCGCGCAGCGCCGCCGCGATGGCCACGAGCGCGCGGTCGCCGGCTTGGTGCCCGTGGGTGTTGTTGATGGTGCGGAAGTCATCCAGGTCCACCAGCAGCAGGGCCAGCGGGCGGCCACCCCGCTCCGCGCGGGCGATCTCCTCGTCGAGGCGGGCGTGGAAGGCGCGGTGGTTGAGCAGCCCGGTGAGCGGGTCGGTGCTCGCCAGCGTTTCCAGGCGCGCGTTCGCCGCCGCGAGGGCCTGGTTGCGCTCCTCGATCTGCTGGTAGAGCCGCTGGTTGTCGCGCAGCGCCACGACCTGGCGCACCAGCACCAGCCCGATGAGCAGCGCGCCGCCAAGGTAGACGCCCAGCTCCAGCGCGGCGGCGACGTGTCCCCGCGCGGCCCGCGCGTTGCCCACGAGCGCGAGGACGGCCGGGACCAGCCCATAGGGCAGATAGGGCTTGGCGGCGCGCCATTGCCACGCGCTCCGGCGCACCGGGCGCGCGGGGAGGAGCGGGGCCGGCGCGCGTGCCGCCGCCGGCCAGGCGCGGGCCTGGCGCAGCGCCAGGGCGGCCAGGCCGACCAGCATATAGCCCAGCGGCCAACCGACGTCCACTAGCCCGCTCGTGGCGTAGGTCCCCCGCAACGTCCCATAATCGAAGGCGCCGTCCGTGACGACGATGACGCCCAGGCCGAGCGCGAGCGGGCGCACCACCCGCTGCATGGCCCCGTCGCCGGCCCGCGCCCACAGCAGGAGCAGGCAGACGATGAGCACGAGGTCCCCGAGCGTCGAGGCGGCCCCCACGACCTTAACGCCGACGGACGTGTCCCCCTGCAGGACGGTCGGCCCCAGGATATAGTACCAACTGAAGGTGGCCACGGCGACCATGATCATCAGCCCGTCCATCAGGACGCGCGTGCGCGCGGCGCCCCGGAGCGGGCGCGTGGGCAAGAGCAGGATGCCCAGGAGGAGGGAGGGGTAGGCGCTCAGATAGCCGGCGCTGGCCCAGAGCGAGAGGGAGCGCGCGGGCGGCGCCACCGCGTCATACGCCCAGAGCGCCTGCCCCACCGCGTCGCCGAGGATGCCGAGCCCGAGCAGCACGGGGACCCAGCGCGCCGCCGACGACACGCCGGGAAGGGGACGCCAGGGCGGGGCGAGCCCCCCCCAGCACAGCGGCAGGACGAGCAGCGGGCCGACGCACTGGGCCACGTTATCGACGGCCTGGATGACGGGAGCGGGCGCCGGCCGCAGCGCCAGCCAGGCGGCGAGCAGGCCGTTGTAGAGCAGGATCAGGGCGAGGCCCCCCCACAGGGGTCGCGGGATTGCGGTCAGGGAGCGGGAGGAGGTGGTCGTCGGCATGGGAGCGATCCGTTCTCAGGGTGTCAGCCCGCCGGCGAGCGGGCGGGCGTCGCGATCCACGTCGGCGACGTGGAACCGGGCGTACCCGCCAGGCGTACGGACGGTCGGCGCGATCTCGCCGCGTCGGAGCGCGCGCAGGAGCGTCATTTTGGAGATGTGGCGGCGACGCGCCGCCGCACCCGTCGTCAGAGAGGCGTCGCCATTGCCGTCGTGGTTCCGCTCCATGTCCCCTCCGTCCCGTGGTGCGCCGTGATGCGCGTGTTCCAGTTGGGACCATCATAGAGGCCAAGGGACGGTCGGCGCAATACCCCGGTCAGGGAGGTCCCCTTTCGGGCACGCCCATAGGGGGGGTAGCGCCTGTCCCGTGCCGCTGCCTGGCATCGGCGTACGGACAGACCTACCGACGGAGGACGGACCACGCGGCCGCCCTCACGGCCGATCGCGGAACGTGACGGTGGCGAGGCCGCCCGTCGTCGTCGCCCCACTCACCGGGTCCTGATACAGGACCGCCGCCGGCAACGCGAGCACGACCTGCTCGCCGTCCTGATCGACCGCGGCCACCACCGCATCGCCCACGCTCTCCGTCGTCAGGTCCCGGCCGGTGAGCGTCCTGTAATCGCCGAGCGTCCCCAGCACGCGCCCGTCCGTCGGCCGGCGCACCACAATCGGTCCTCCCGCGTCGAGCGTCACCAGCCGGCCGCTCCGCCACCGACGAGGGTAGCGCGCCGTAGTCGGAGACCACGCGGGCGCTGCTGACGCCCGACGAAGTGACGAACATGCGTGAGGACGAGCTGCCGGTGACGCTGCGACGCCGGCGACGACGCCGAGGAAACCGGCGCCAGAGCCGCCACGCGACAGGCCGCCACGTCGCCACAGTCCGCATGATCTATGATGACACTATTGCGCCGGACGGGCGCTCGTCAGACGGGCCGGTCCGGCGCGCGGTGTCAAGAGGGTAGAAGGGTACCGTAGTCGATCCCTTGACGCGCCCATAGCCCGCGCGCCACCACAAGGGCGGCACGATAGCGCCTGCCCGTTGCGCGCGTACGAGGAAGTAGGCGCTAATGAGCAGGCTCAGCGCGATGAGGACGGGCGATGCATCCACGATCCCCCCGCCGCTCAAGAACCCTGTGCCCACCAGCCGTCCCTTAAACAGGGGCGTGGCGGCGACGCCGACGCCCGGGACAGAGAGTCCGGCCCAGAGGTTGTAGCCGAGATGGAGACCGATGGGGAGCCAGAGCGCGCGCGTCAGCACGTAGGCGGCGGCGAGCAGGATACCCGCCTCCAGCGCGATGCCCACGGCGGCGGCCACCGACGTATTGGCGCTGAACAGGTGGAGCAGCCCGAACACGAGCGCGGTCACGGCCAGGGCGAGCCAGGTCCCAAGCCCTTCCTCGGTGATGCGGAACAGAAACCCCCGGAAGACCGCTTCCTCCAAGAAGGCGGCGGACACCGCATTGGCCAACACGACGAGCGCCACCATCCACGCGTTCGTGCCCGTGATGCGGTACACCCCCACGAGCCAGAGCAGGGTCAGGGTCAGGGCGACCAATCCTAGCGCGACAAGGAGCCCCGCGCCGAACTGCCGTGCGGCTGTGGGTAGCGCCAGCTCGGAGACCGGGCGTCGCTCGACGATGCGCACGAAGCCATAGTAGGCGAACAGGACGCCGAGCGCCCCGGCAACCTCCAGGAGGAGCCGCACCGGGGGGCGATCGCCGACCGCGCCCACGCCGAGCGCGTGCAGAACCACGCCGAGCGGGACAGCCACCACGATCTTCCCCACCTCTTGAGCGAGGGTGACGACCACGATGCCGAGGACAAGCCGGGTCAACGGGAACTGGACGATGTCCCGCATCCACCGCGCGGGGCGACGAGACACAGGGGCATCGGGCGGGGCCTGCATCGGTGTACCTCCTCCTCGCTCAACCGATTGACGCGTCCGGCGCATAAAAACGGGCGCGCATCCGCACGGGCATGGTCGGTTGCACCAGTCGCTCCCCGCAGCCGGGGTGACCACACAAAGGCGGGCGTCAACGCGGAGAGGGGCCGCTACGCCGCTACGCGCGATTCCGGTGGCGTCGGCCCCGACACGACCTGCGGTTCCTCGCGTCCACGGTCCGGGTGACCGTCGCTCGCTTACGCCCATAGTAGCACAGGCACGTCCGGCGTTCAAATGGGGGCTGTTGTTCGGCCATCCATGTCGTCATGGGCGACGGCGAGCCGGCAAGTCTTGCATACGCGCCCGCGCCTGTTCACGTTTGCGCTCCTCGCGACAGGTGTCGCAGGACGCCGTGACGCCGTGACCGGGCCGCGCTCACCCCGGATGACCGTCTCCCGTTCCCCGCAGGCTGCGCACTTGATACGCCGCTCCTTGATCGCCATGGCCCTCACCCCCTGTAACGCTAGTTTTAGGATAAACATAGCGTTACAGTTTCGGCTACCCGTTTTAGCGGTCGTGATAGTCCTTGTCTTTGGCCGGCGCGCGGCCGCGCGCCGGCGTGCGGGCCTCCTCCTGAGACTGGGCCTGGGCGCGCTCCTGCGCGGCTCGTCGTGCATCGTTCCAGTCCTTCGCCCTGATCGGGCGGCCACGCGCGCACGCTGGCCTCGACGCGCACGACGGGTGGGGTTGGCGGCTAGTCGATGATCACTCAAAACTAGGACGGCGGCTCGCCGCGCAGGCGGAACATTTCCGCCGACACGACCCCGTCGACGACAACCCTATAGTAGGTGCGCTCCCCGGTGAGCGGATTGGTGTCCGCGTCGTCGGCCCACCAGGCGGCGGCCCGGACTCACGAGGTGGCGACGTGCGTATGACGCGACGGCTGTCGGTGTGATAGAGGCGCACGGGGTGGCCGTCGCGCACCGCTACGCGGATCAGTACGGGCGGGTGTGCAGGCGTGTCATAGCATCACCACGATAGCACGACAGATCTATTGTAAGTGCCACTTTTGATCTGGCTCATGGGCGCTTTTGATGATGCTGTCCGAGAGGGACGTTTGCACCATAAGGGTGAAAACCAGAACGTTTGTCTCCACCTCTGGCGCTGACCGCCCGTTAGACAGCCGAAACGATCGAGCGGCTTTGCATTATCCCGACCATGGCAGTCGGCGACGAAGCCCGGCAACAAAACGAGTGGTCGCGCGTTGCGAGCACTCAACCACTCTTATTCCTGATTGATCATGTGTTCTGTCGATATGACGTAAGCCAACCACCACGCGCATAACTTCTCGTCGTCGCCACCGCACATCGACATGACATCGGCATCATCAAAAGCGCCCATGAGCCACTTGAATGCCGGCACTCACATCTATGACCCGACGGACGTTATCCGTCCCATCCTTCATCATGAACCGTGATGCTTGGGGAAGCAACCATACCGACTACAATAGGGTGAGTCTCCACTAGCTCGCGCCAAAAACAAATATTCGGACGAAAGGAAAGACTATGAGCACAGCATGCTATCCCGATGTGGACAGGTCGGCGATTGGTGCGCTGCGAAAAAGTCGCGGGACGCGGCACGGCGCGTGGGCGTTCGCGCTCGCGTTCGCGGTCGTAGGCTCCCTTGGCGGCGGTGTGGCGGACGCGACGGGCGGGGCCGTAACAGGTCCGCACACCGCCCGCGCGGCCCAGGCTCCTGTGTGGTCAACCCGCATGGGCGGGGCAGGGATGGACATGTGCGCCCCGGCGACGGGTCCTGGTGGGACGACCGCTCCGATGATCATGGACGAGGGCGGCCTGCAGATGGAGATGTACCCGACCTCCTGCACCCCGCCGACCTGGGCCGACCTCGACCGTGTGCATACCATGCTCGCCCGCGCGAAGGCCGCGACCGACAAGTACCGCGATTTCAACGTCGCCGTCCGGGACGGGTACTATCCCTCATCCATCGCGTTCGTCCAGGGTCAGGGCTACCATTACGCCAACCCGGCCTACCTGGGCGGGATCAGGGGCCGTGGCTTCGACCTGTTACACCCGCCGTTTCTCGTCTACGACAAGGTCGCGGGCAAGCTCGTGCTCCGGGGTCTCATGTACTACGTTCCGGCGACGACGACAGCCCGGCAACTCGCCGCCATCTTCCCCCCGTCGCTGGCCGGCTGGCATCGCCACCTTAACCTCTGCCTGCGCGCCGGCGGCGTCCTCCCTGTCTACACCGACGCGGCCTGTACGCAGGCGGGCGGTTTCTTCCTACCCTCGACGGGCTGGATGGTCCACGCCTGGCTCTGGCGCCCCACTAGCGGCGTCTTCGCTATCGATATGTGACCCGTGGACGGGTGACCGCGTGGCAATGACCACCAATAAGCCTGTCGGTGTTGGACGGGTGCCCACGGGCCTCCCTCTATGCGGTGGACGCTTATGCTTGGGGGCAGGGAGATGCACTCTCCGCGCCCCGCACCTACTATAGCGAGAAGGGACACGATGATCATGCGCACCTTGCCCACGCGTGACGTGACGCTCGCCGACGGGCGGCGCCTGTACTACCAACAAGGGGAGAGCCGCCAGCACGCCGCGCATGGAAAGCTAGCATCCGTGTACATGACCAAGCGCGGCCCGGACGGCGCGCTGCGCATCCTCATCACCATGGACGACGATCCCGACTACGGCGAGCACTACCACCTCTCGGGCAGCTACCCGGAGCGGACGCCGACGCCGGACGAGATGATGGCGGCGCTCAAAGTGCTGATCCCTGGCGGCGGCCAGTTCGGCGCCGTTACGCCCGCACGCAACCGCCATGCCTTGCACGGTCATGTCGTCCACCTCATCGAGGAGACCCCCCAGTACCTCGCCCGCCGCGCGCGCGAGGGGCAGCCGCGCGACGACACCACCGCCGAGGTCTACGCGCGCAGCGAGCCGTCCCCGGCCACCGACCCGATTGACGACGCGGCGACGCACGCGGAGTATCTGCGCATGGTCCGCGACGACTTCGGGCTTACTCCACCCTTCACCACCGCCGAACTGCGCGACGCCCTCGACCAGGTGCGCGCCCGTCGCGGCCTCCCGCTTGGCTGGCTGCCGACCTACTCCTGCACCGAGAAACGCGACAAGGACGTGATGATCCCCTATCCGAGCAATGTCCCGAAAGCCGAGCAGGAACACGCCAAGTGGCATGGCATTGCTCATGTTGTCCTCGAACACCCGCAGCTCGCCACGGGCGTCTACGCGGTCGAGCAGGAGCGCGCGGCGGAGGCATGGGCCGATAACATGATGACCTACTCGATCTGCGGCCTCTCGGATCACCAGGCCGACGCGGACGACACATCGAACGCATAGTGGGTGGACAGATAGGATCGGCTACCAAGGCGCTACGGATAGTGTCATGCTTGGGCGGCTGGTACGATGGAGATGGCGATATAAGATTTAACAAGCAAGAAGGGCTTATCCATGAAAAAACATCTTTTGGTGGTGATCGGGGCCGCGATCATTCTCTCTGTTGTTCCCGTGCGGGGTGAGGCCGCGATGCGCGCGGCATACCGCCCAGAGTTGCGCCTATTCGCGCTCCCTTCGACCGTCGTTGGAGGGAAAAGTAATCGCGTGCCTGGCGACGCGCTCGCGAGCATCAGTGCAGGTCCGGTTGCGATGTGGACGGTGGCGGCCCTCGGGCCAGATCGCGCGAAAAACGGGACCTATACCGCCTGGATATTCCCCACCGATGCCCAGGAGCGTGCCGGCGTCGCGCGTTTGAACAATACCGCGACGTCCGGCCCACCATTGAAAATCGTCCGGCGTGTCGGTCCCGACGAGTGGATACGGGGCGAGAGCGGAACGTGGGGCTATTATATCCAGGGAGAGGTATCGTACCGCAACATCGGCTTCGACGCCCATTACAACTCGAAGACTCCTGCGCGTGGTGCGGACTTTCAACGATCACAGGCATGGGTCGAGCGCGTCCTGGGTGCGCTCGTCGCACGCGCCCACGCCAATGATCCAACGACAGGGGGCGCGACGCGTGCATCATCGTAGCGTCCTCGCTGCTGCCTTCGCCGCAGTGAGCTTGATGGTGTGCACCGCGGCGTCCCCTGGACCGCACGCGATGCACACCATCCATCTGCCAGCCGATGCGGCGGCACACCCTAACGCAGGGACCGAGTGGTGGTACGTCACAGGTCACCTCGCCGACGATAGCGGCCATACGTATGGGTTCGAGACGACCTTCTTCCGTTTCGCCGACCTGCAGAAAGTCAGCCCACTCGTGCCGTTCGACACACTCTATCGGACCGACGTCGCCCTCACGGATGAGACGGCGCACCGTTTCGACGCCAGCGCCGCCTACGCCGCCCCCCTGACAGGGACCGTGATGAGCACAACGACATTCGATGTGCGCGCGGGTACACTCGCCATGTCCGCGCATCCTGGGGGCACGTATTCCATCCAAGGCCACACGGCTAAAGAGAGCGCCGTCAGCCTCACCGCCATCCCGGACCGCCCGGTTATGCTCGTCGGTGGCGGGTACATCCCTTTCGGCGACGGCGGTAGCTACTACTACTCGTACACCCACATGCGCGCGGCCGGGACACTCACGATCGGCGGCCGGACTATCGCCGTCCACGGTGTTTCCTGGATGGATCACCAGTGGGGACGGTGGTCGACCCGCTCGGTGACCGGCTGGACCTGGATGGGTGTACAACTGGACGACGGAACGACCGTGGACTTAGCCGTTGGGCGTACCCACACGGGCATCGCCGGTGGCTCCGGGGCGACCGCTCTGCTGCCGGACAATCGCCAGGTCACGGTAACGGCCGTCACGATCTCTCCGTCAGGGACGTGGCGTAGCCCCCGCACGGGGACCACATACCCATCGGGCTGGCACGTCGTGGTGCCCAGCCTCCACCTCGACCTCATCGTCCACCCGACCGTTAGAGACCAGGAAGTGGTCGATACAAATGCGCTTGTCCACGAATCGTACTGGGAGGGGAGTTGCATCGTGACGGGCACGCGCGCGGGCCGGCCGGTCACGGGCAAGAGCTACACGGAGCTTGTGGGCTATGACGCGATGGGCGCGGGGCGCGGCAACCCCTCCGCACCCTAGCCAACTCGTTAGAGCGCCGCGACAGCGTACCGCTGCCAGCCCAGGATTTGCTCCTCAATGACGAATGGCGGGAGCGCGTCCCGTATGATCTCTGCTACCTCGACACGCCAACCGTAATGATGCACGGGCGTCACGGCATCCTTGGCCTGCAGGCGGTCGGCGTCAGCCAGGACCGCGATGGAGTGGGCATCGCGCCAGTAACGCTCGGTCCCCGCCGTCCGCGTCAAATGGATCATCTGCGTCGCGAGCGCTGGCCTGAATCCCTCCACGATCCCCACGACCGACAACGGAACGCCCGCCTCCTTCGCCAGGATTGCGGTGTCGTTGAGCCGATCAAGGATGATCCAACGCGTTGCTTCCAGCGCGATCTCCCGGTGACACCCACGCACGCCCGCCGCGTCGAGTCTTCGGGCGACGACGCCGACGACCTCCGGCGACCCGTAGAGACGTACCAACTCGTCGGTGATCCACACGTTCGCCGCGTGGAGGGCGCGCGCGATCTGGACCAACTCAATGCTCGCGCCGATGATCGGCGCCGCGTGCCACGCGGAGATGACGGGCCTCAGCGTCAGGGCCGCGGGAGCGACGGCCCCGGCTGGCCAACGCCCGGTCAAGATGCGGGCCATCTCCTTGTGTTGTGGACGCGGGCGCGGCGCGGCTGGCAGGCCATCGATGCGCATCTCGGGAGACACAAGTGTGCGGACCAGGTAGGTATTGGCGTAGTACCGTCCCTCCTCAACCTTCCGGCTCGCGTCCGACAAATCTGGAGCGGCGGCGGTCACCTCCGGCGCCATCCCCGACGGGTACGTGGGTAGCGGGACCGTCCCCGAGGCCGTCAGCGCACGCCAGCGCGCCACTTCCTGGCCGGCCACGCGCCAATACCCGCGTATGCGGACGCGATCCATAGCGTCGATCACGGCGGCCATACCATTAGGGTCGCCGTAGACAACCACCAGCCGGTCGGTGAGGAAGTTTGTACGCTGTATGACTTGTCGCTGGAGCGGGGCCACGATGAGGCGAGCCGGGACGTTGCCGAAACGCAGGAGAAAATTGTTCAGGAGCAATCCGAACGCGGCGAGGACGACAGACCCGACCGACACGGGGAGTTCGGCCGTGAACACGCCGGCCGGTCGGCCTCGCGTGAGTTCCGAGAACGTTTCGATGAGTATGACCCCCCCGTACAGGATGGTGCATGCATAGATAACGGCCCAGAGCAGCGACGATACACGCGTCGCGCGGGCCGTTTCCTTGCGCGCGGTCGAAACGAACGTTGCGACGAGTAGGCCGCCCACGAGCAGGAGCACGAGCCCACTGCACACGTTGAAAAGGAAGAGGGGCCACGGGCGCGCCAGGTACATGGCGTAGTGCGCCGGATAGTATGCCTGTTCGGGGAGGCGCTGGCGCCACACGAAACCCCACAGCGCGATGGCCGCGACGACGATCGCGCCGTACACCGGGACGAACACCCGCCGCGCCCGCACCCACTCGACATTCTCTAGCGACAAAGACACGAACAACAGCGCCTCCGCCGTCGCCCCCGAGAGCAGCAACGCGGGAAGGGCTACGTGGTGGCCGACGAGCGCATCCAATCCGCGCGCGTAGACACCCGGCACGAGCGAGAAGAAGACGAACCAGCAGAGAGAGTGGGCGAGATGGAGGATCCCCGCGAGAGTGCGCCGCTTCCAGTAGACGCGCACCCCCGCCGCGACGGCCACCAAGCCGAACAGTGGCGCCAGTAGTGCCGTCATCGCTCGGCCAAATCCTGGATCAGGCGGCCGATCCCTGTCGCGGCCCGCGGTCGCAGACCCCAGCCCAAGGCCGACGCGTAGGCCATCATCGCCTCCGCCCACACCTCGGCTAGATATTCTTTCTCTGGCGTTATAGTGAACTGGCGTTCTTTGAGGTCCGGGGTAACGTGGCCGAGCACGATGTGGGCGAGTTCGTGCCACATGATGAGCTCACGCTGTCCCATCCCCGCGTTCTCTCGATAGCGGATGTGATAGTAATCCCCTGCCGCCGTGCATTGGCCGTAGAGCCCATGCCGGCCCATGTCGCTGGGCTCGATCACGATGTAGCACCCCTTGCACACAAGTCGCCCCGCAAACATATGTGGACCAAAGGGTGGTGTGAGTGCGAGTTCACGCGCGACACGCCGCACCGCCCGCTCCATCTGCCACCTAAGCCGCCATTTATCGCGCGTCGCCTTCTTGATCATCCCCACCTCCCGTGTCCGACAGGGGCGCCGTGTCGGCGCTATCCCTGTTCGTCGCCGCCCTCTGCTCGGTCCACCGTTTGAGCGCATCCAATCGTTTGAGCGCATCCTCCATCGCGGAAAAGACGAAGGCCCTGTCGTCAGGGTCCAAATTACCCGCTCGTAAGGCCATCCTCTCCACATCGGAATGCGCGAGCGCGGCGGCAAGTGGTGACCCCGGTGGGAAGGACGGTCCACCTGCCACGCCAATCACTTCGGACGCATCGACCTGGAAGAAGCTTGCCAGTGCGGCAATCTTCTCAGAACTTGGATGGCGGATACCGCCCTTGCGCGCTAATGAGAGATAAGAGACCGAGATTCCCGTCGCACGGTTGATCTCTCCCAGCGTGTATTCGGCGCCGTCTGGTTTACGATGCAGATCGAACAGGCGGTTGAGGGCTGTAGCGAATGGCGAGTCGCCGGGTTGCGCGGGGGGGCGGCTCACAACACCTCCGAACGTGTCCTCCGGTTCCATCC
>JAABUJ010001556.1_pt1 | contig 32944 bp, 26 predicted proteins | sample 5559131 | NCBI WGS metagenome assembly JAABUJ01 (sample SAMN10711875, study PRJNA513366) | rock metagenome | isolation source: Antarctica rocks | place: Antarctica: Victoria Land, Mt New Zealand nord | collected 2016-01-07
GCGGCGCCAGGTTGGGTGTGGGCGGTTGCGCCGACGGCGGCGCGACGAAGGGGGCGTAGGCAGCTATCATGGGTGATCCTCCTCCCCCAGTCTACCTCACCCGCACACACCTAACGTTGTAGTATTAAGGATTACCTGCGATTCGAAAAAATGTCCCTGCCAAATGACGCTCAAGAACAGGAATATATTGTTGGTGTTTTTCGAGCGTGCGACGAGCAACTATTGTTGTACAAACAACAACTCTCAGCGAGAAAGAACCAACGACATGGCCTTGCACAGCGCCTGCTGGCCGGCCAGGTGCGCGTCCGCGTGGACGAGGAATAGGAGTTACGCATGGCCTCCGCCGACGCTTTCAAAGAGGTGGTCAGTTCGCAGATTCCCGCGCTGCAGCTGCTGATCAATCTGGGCTGGCAGTACCTCACGCCCGCCGAGGCGCTGGCCCTCCGCGGCGGCAAGGAGAAAAATGTTGTGCTCACCGGCGTCCTGGAGCCCTGGCTGCGCGCCCACAATAAGATCACCTTCAAGGGACGCCAGCACGCCTTCTCCGACGCCACTATCCGCGAGGCCCTGGGCCGCCTGCTCGACGAGCCGCTGCAGAGCCTCATGGTTACAAACGCGCGCCTCTATGAGTTGCTGACCCTCGGGACCAGCGTGACGCAGGCCATTGACGGCGACCGCAAGAGCTTTAGCCTGCACTACGTCGATTGGCGCCACCCCGAGAACAACGTCTATCACGTCGCCGATGAGTTCTCGGTCGAGAAACAGGGCAGCCAGAGCACGCGCCGGCCCGACATCGTGCTGTTCGTCAACGGCATCCCCCTCGTCGTGATCGAGTGTAAGCGGCCGGACCTCGATCTGCAGGGCGAGAAGGCCGTGGCCGAGGCGGTGAGCCAGTCCCTGCGCAACCAGCAGCCGGGCGAGATCCCGCATCTGTTCGCCTATTCCCAGCTCCTCATGGCCCTCAGCGGCAACGATGCCCTCTACGCTACGACCGCGACACCCAAGAAGTTCTGGTCGATCTGGCGCGAGGAGGAGGATGTCGATTCCGCCGTGCACGCCGCGATCAATCGCCCCATCGACGCCGCGACCCAGGGCCGCCTCTATGACTGGCGTCCCGACGCCTGGCGCATCAAGCGGCACGCCGCCGGCCTCGGCGACCGCTTGCCCACCGACCAGGACCGTCTCCTCTACGCGCTGCTACAGCCCGCGCGCCTGCTGGAGCTGCTCTATCAGTACATCGTCTACGATGGCGGCGTCAAGAAAATCGCCCGCTATCAACAGTACTTCGCGATCAGGGCCACTCTGGATCGCGTCGCCCACCTCAACCCTCAGGGGACCCGCACGGGCGGCGTGATCTGGCACACCACCGGCAGCGGCAAGTCGCTGACGATGGTGATGCTGGCCAAGGCCCTCGCGCTCCACCCCGCCATCGCCAACCCGCGCGTCGTCCTCGTGACCGACCGCGTCGATCTCGACGACCAGATCTACGGCACCTTCCACGCCTGCGGTAAGTCGGTCGTCCAGGCCAGGGACGGCAAGCACCTGGTCCGCCTCGTGACCGATCGGCTCGATCCCGGCGACGAGCGCGCCGATATCATCACGACGATCATCAATAAGTTCGAGCAGGCCGCGCGGCAAAAGGTCCGGGACAATGGTCCCAATACGTTCGTGCTCGTCGATGAGAGCCACCGCAGCCAATACGGCTCGCTGCACGCCAAGATGGAGCGGGTGTTCCCCCGCGCCTGCTTCATCGGTTTCACGGGGACGCCGCTCACCAAGGCCGAGAAGTCTACCGCCAAACGCTTCGGGGATTTCATCCACAAGTACCCCATGCGCCAGGCCGTCGCCGATCAGGCCGTCGTCCCCCTGCTCTATGAAGGGCGCGTCGTCGAGCAAGACGTGGATAAGGATCAACTCGAGCGCTGGTTCGAGCGCGCCACTCGCCACCTGACGTCTGACCAGAAGATCGACCTCAAACGTAAGATGAGCAGCGGCGAGGCAGTCAACGCCACCGAGCAGCGCATCAAGGAGATCGCCTACAACGTGGCGCAACACTACGAGGAGAACTGGCGCGGCACCGGCCTGAAGGCGCAGCTCGCCACTCCCTCCAAGCATATCGCCCTCACCTACCTGCGTCACCTCCAGGCCAACGGCGTCGATGCCGCCCTGGTCATCTCGCCGCCGGATACCCGCGAGGGACACGAGGAAGTGGGCGGTCCCGAGCCCGAGGTGCAGACCTTCTGGAAAAGGATGATGGAGCGCTACGGCGATGAGGATACCTACCTGCGCGAGACAATCGCCTCCTTCGCCCGCGCCGACGGCGTCGAGATCCTCGTGGTCGTGGATAAACTCCTCACCGGCTTCGATGAGCCGCGCGATACTGTCTTGTATGTCGACAAACCCCTCAAAGAGCACACGCCGCTCCAGGCGATCGCCCGCGTCAATCGCCTGGCTGAGCACAAGGACTTCGGCTACATCATCGACTATCGCGGCGTGCTCGGCGAGCTCAACGAGGCTATGAATCTCTACGACGCCCTCGCCGAGTACGACGCGGAGGACATCGCGGGCACGTTCGCCGATATCTCCGCCGAGATCGCCCGGCTCCCCCAGGCGCATTCCGATGCGTGGGCCGTCTTCGAGGGCGTCGCCAATAAGAACGACATCGAAGCCCTCCAGCGCCACCTGCAGCCCGACGACCGCCGGTGCCGCTTCTACGAGGCCCTCACCGACTATGCGCGCGCGCTCCGCGTCGCGCTGGGCTCGATGCAGTTCTACGAGGGGACGCCCGAAGAGCAGGTTCGCCGCTACAAAGACGACCTGCGCGCTTTCCACAGCCTGCGCCAGGCCGTGAAGATGCGCTACGCCGAGGTCATCGACTACGGTGAGTATGAGGAAAAGGTCCGCAAACTCATGGATGATCATGTCCGCGCGACCGGGACGACGACGATCACGGAGCTGGTCAACATCTTCGACGCGGAGAAGTTCGACGCCGAGGTGGAGAAGCTCGGCGAGCCGGCCGCCAAGGCCGATACGATCCTCAGCCGCATGAAGCGCACCATCCGTGAGCGTATGGACGAGGATCCCGCCTTCTACCGGCGCTTCTCGGAGCTGGTGGAGGAGTCGATCCAGGCCTTCCGCCAGGGGCGCATCGATCAAATCGAGTACCTCAACCGCGCCCGCGCGCAGCTCGACGAACTGCGCGCCGGCCAGCATGGCGGAGCGCCGGAGCGCCTCGCGCGCTATCAGCACGCCCCGGCCTATTATGGCGTCCTGCGCGACTCCATGGCCGGCTACGATGTGAGCGACGAGCGCATCGCCGATGTCGCCATCAAGCAAGAGGCGATCATCGAGGCCAATAAGGTCACCGATTGGCACAACAATCTCGACGTGCAGAAGCGGATCAAGCGCCAACTCGACCATTCCTTCTATGACCTCGAGCAGGAGACCGGCGTGGAACTCGAACCGGCGCGGCTCGACGCGCTGATCGACCAGGTTCTGGAGGTCGCCAAGTCCCGCGGCAGGCGGCTGTCGTGAGTGGGGCCGAAGCCGCCAATCGCGTCCACTACGGCGAAACGGTCATCGCCTACGACGTGGCCTATGCCCCACGCAAAACCCTGGCTATCACCGTCGCGCCCGATCTGCGCGTGACCGTTACGGCGCCGCTCGGGGCGGCGCCCGACGCCGTCGCGGCGCGGGTGCGCAAGCGCGCGCCCTGGATCTTGCGCCAGCGGCGCGAGCTAGAGCGCTACCTGCCGGCCAGACCGCCCCGCCTCTACGTCAGCGGGGAAACCCATCTCTACCTGGGCCGTCAGTACCGGCTGAAAGTAGTGGAAGAGCCGCGTGACGAGGTCAAGCTGGCGCGCGGGCGCCTCTACGTGTGGACGCCGGACCGGACCGATACCGCTCGCATTAAAGCGCTCCTGGACGCCTGGTACCACACTCAGGCGTCGCGCGTGTTCCGCGAACGCCTGCGCGCCATCATCCCCCAGTTTCATCACGCCGGCATCGTGCAGCCGGAGTTGGCTATCAAGCCGCTCCAGGCCCGCTGGGGCAGCTGCACGGGCGCCGGTACGATCACGCTCAATCTCGCGTTGATCCAGGCGCCCAAACCACAGATCGACTACGTCATTGTCCACGAGCTCAGCCACCTCGTCGAGCACAACCACGGCAAGCGCTTCTACCAGCTCCTCGACCGCATAATGCCCGCGTGGCGCGAGCGGCGGCGCCAACTCAACGAGTCCTATGGATAACGACCTCCGCGCGATTCTCGCTGCCGCGCTTGAGGCGGCCGATCCCGGCGCGGCCGTGCGGCGATTCTTACGCGTCGAGGGCGGCGCTATCGTGGTCGGGGAGCGGCGCATCGCGGCGCGGCGCGTCGTCGTGCTGGCGGTGGGCAAAGCGGCCGCGTCCATGGCGCGGGCGACGCACGAGATACTGCGCGACCGCATCGACGGCAGCCTCGTCGTCACGAAGAAAGGGTACGACGTCAATACGCCGCGTGTGTTCGACACTATCGTCGCGGGGCATCCTGTCCCCGACGAGGGTAGCCTGGAGGCGGCGCGGCGGGTCACGGCGTTGGCCGTGTCTTTGGGCGAGGGTGACCTACTGCTGGCGCTGCTTTCGGGTGGCGCCTCGGCGCTGCTGGCCGACCCCGCGGGCGACATCACGCTGGCGGACTTGTCCGCGTTGAGCCGGGATCTCTTGCGCAGCGGCGCCGCTATTGGCGAGATGAACGCGGTGCGCAAGCATCTCTCTACGCTCAAAGGCGGCGGCCTGGCGCGGCTGGCCGCCCCCGCCGCTGTCGCCGCCCTCCTGCTCTCCGACGTCGTGGGCGACGACCCGTCGACGATCGGCAGCGGCCCGACGGTTCCCGACCCCACGACCCTGGCCGATGTCGCGGCAGCGCTGCGGCGCTATGCCATCACGCCGCCCCCGCGCGTCGCGCGCTACCTCGACAGCGCGCCGGAGACCATGAAGCCGGGCGATGCGGTGTTCGCGCGCGTAACCAACACCATCATCGGCGGCGGACGCCTCTCGGCCGCGGCGGCGGCCACCAAGGCGCGGGAGTTGGGCTATACGCCGCTCATCCTCTCTACGCTCATCACGGGCGCCGCACGGGAGGCCGCCGGCCTGCACGCGGCGATTGTCCGCGAGGCGCTGGAGACGGGGCATCCGGCGTCTCCGCCTTGCGCCCTCATCAGCGGCGGCGAGACCACGGTCGTGGTGCGCGGCGCGGGCCTGGGTGGACCAAATCAGGAGTTCGCGTTGGCCCTGGCAGTGGAGTTGGCCGGTGTCCCACGGTGGGCAGCGCTGGCTGTCGACACGGACGGCTCCGACGGCCCGACCGACGCCGCGGGCGGTCTCGTCACCGGCGCGACCGCCGCGGCCATACACGCGGCCGGCGTGGACCCGGTCGTTGCGCTCGATGCCAACGACGCCTACCCGGCGCTACGGGCGGCGGGTGCCTTACTGACAACGGGACCGACCGGCACGAACGTCAACGACGTGCGCGTTGTGCTGATCGGGTGTCCCCCATGATGGTGGGACGCGGCCTGACCTTAAAAGGTCATGGTAGCGGCCTGACCTTGAAAGGTCTGCCCGGTCGCGACGCGCGTGCCGCCCGTCTAGCGTGCGGCCACCGCGGCGGTCGCCAGGAGACCTTTCAAGGTCCGTATCCTGCCATGGTCTTTTAAGGCCAGGCCCACGGCGCTCAAGTCACTTTTTTGTGGCGCATTCGATGGTTGACTGGAGGGACACGATGAAGATAACGCTCGCCTACGGGCGCACGGGACTGGAGATCGAGGCGCCGGAGGGTCGGACCGACGTGGTCGAGCCAGTCGAGGCGCGTGGTTTGCCGGACGAACACGCTGCTGTCCTGGCCGCCCTGCGCGCGCCATTGGGGACCGCGCCGTTGCGCGGCCTCGCGGGCCTCGACGACGATGTGGTCATCGTCGTCAACGACGGGACGCGCCCAATGCCCAGCGATCGTGTGCTGCCGCCGCTGTTGGCCGAACTCCACACCGCCGGCGTCCCGCGTGAGCGCGTCACCATCCTGGTGGCGACGGGCACGCACCGCGCCAATACCCCCGCCGAGCTCGACGAGATGCTCGGTCCCGCTATCGCGCGTGGCTATCGCGTGGTCAACCACGACGCGCGCGACGACAGCGCGCTGGTGTACCGGGGCGTGACGTCGCGCGGCCATCCGGTCTACCTCAACCGGCTGTACCTGGAGGCGTCGGTCACGATCGTGACCGGCTTCGTGGAGCCGCACTTCTTCGCCGGCTACTCGGGCGGACCCAAGCTCGTCATGCCCGGCCTCGCCGGGCTGGAGACGGTGCTGCACAACCACGGCCCACGCATGATCGCGCACCCCAACGCCGCCTTCGGTGTGCTGGAGGGCAACCCCATCCACGAGGAGCAGCGCGAGGTCGCCCTCGGCGCGCCGCCAACCTTCAGCCTCAACGTGGCGCTCAACAGCCGCCGTCAACTGACGGGGGTGTGGGCCGGTGAGTTGATGGCCGTGCATGCCGCCGCCGTGGGGTTCGTGCGCGCCACGGCTATGCGCCCCGTCGCGCGGGCCTACGACGTCGTCTTGACCACCAACAGCGGCTATCCGCTGGACCAGAACCTGTATCAGAGCGTCAAGGGGATGTCCGCCGCGGCGCGGGCGCTGCGCGACGGCGGCGACATCGTGCTCGCGGCCGAGTGCGCCGACGGCCTACCCACGCACGGCGTCTACGCCGACCTACTGGCCGAGGCGGCGAACCCCGCCGAGGTGCTGGCGCGCGTCGAGGCGGCCGTGACGCCGATCGCCGACGGCTGGCAGGCGCAGATCCAGGCCGGCATCCAGCGCCGCGCCGCCGGTGTCTACCTCTATTCGTCGCTGCCGGACGAGGTGGCGCGCCGCGCGCTGCTGACGCCGTGCCACGACGTGGCGGCGCAAGTACGCGCCTCTCTCGCCGCGTGCGGCCCGGACGCGCGCCTACTCATCCTGCCGCAGGGCCCGCAAACGGTTGTCTACCGCGACCAGGCGTGACGGTTATACTGGCCGATGAAAGACGACCCATGACGCCGGGGCCAACGGGGCGGCGCTGGCCCATCCCGTGAATCAGCATTATGCGAACGGATCGATGAGGAGGAGGACGGACATGAGTACGATGCGAGCGGCGATCTATGAGCGATGTGGCCCCGCGCGCGACGTGCTGCGGGTGCGCGAGATCGAGCGTCCCGAGCCGGGCCCGGAGGACGAGCGCGGCTATGAGGTGTTCGACGCGGGCGACGTTGCCCTGCAATCGGGCGAAACGCTCCGCGACGCGACGCTGGCCTATGTCACGCACGGGACGCTTAACGCGCGGCGCGACAACGCCATCGTCTTCCCGACCTGCTACGCGGGGCGGCACGAGGACAACGCGTGGCTGATCGGGCCGGGCCAGGCGCTCGACACCGACCGCTATTTCGTGGTCGTCCCCGATATGCTCGGCAACGGGCTTTCGTCGTCGCCGAGCAATGCCGCGCTGGGGCAGGGCGGTCCCGACTTCCCGCGCGTCACCATCCTGGACAACGTGGCGCTGCAGCATCGCCTCGTCGCGGAGCGCTTCGGCGTTACGCGCCTCCCGCTCGTGGTCGGCTTCTCCATGGGCGCGCAGCAGGCCTACCAATGGGCTGTGAGCTACCCCGACCTGGTCGCGCGCATCGTCCCCATCTGCGGCTCGGCGCGCTGCGCCCCCCACGCCTGGGTATTCCTGGAGGGGGTGACCGCCGCGCTCAAGGCCGACGCCGCCTGGCGTGACGGCCGCTACGACGCGCCGCCTGAGAAAGGGTTGCGCGCGCTCGGGCGCGTGTGGGCCGGATGGGGCCGCTCACAGGCCTGGTATCGCGCCCATCTGTATCGGGAGCAGGGCTACGCCACACTGGAGGAGTTCATCGTGGGCGACTATGAGGACGCGTTTCTCGCCTGGGACGCCAACGACCTCCTGGCGATGGCCCGGACGTGGCAGGACGCCGACATCGGGGCTACGCCCGGCTACGACGGCGACCTAGACTGGGCGCTCGGGGCAATCCGGGCGCGCGCTCTGGTGATGCCGTGTACGACCGACCTGTATTTCCCGCTGGAGGACAGCGCCGCCGAGGTGGCGCGCCTGCCGCACGCCGAGTTGCGCCCGATCGACTCGCTGTGGGGCCATGCTGCGGGCGCCGGACCCACGCCGCGCGATGCGGCGTTCATCGCCGCCGGCATCGCGGAGTGGCTGGCGCGATGAATTGTCCACCGGCATGGGGGCATACCACCAGTATGGGGCATACGGCCCAAGACGCCGCTTTCCCTGTAGACCTCCCGTTAGCTAACGGGAGGCCTGTGTCACGACGCGGCACGAGATGTGCGCTCATGTCTCGTCGTGGCCTATGAGGGCTTCTTGTATAGAACACCGCAACTCGATGGAGGAGGGAACATGCAGTATCGTCGGGTGGGCGCGTCGGGGCTTCAGGTATCGGTCATCGGGCTGGGCGCGAACAACTTTAGTGGACGTACCGAGGAGGCCCAGTCAATCGAGGTGATTCACCGCGCGTTGGACCGCGGTGTCACGACTATCGACACGGCTGACGTCTATAGCAAGGGACGCTCGGAGGAGATCATCGGACGGGCGTTGCGCGGGCGGCGCCACGAGGCGCAGATCCTGACCAAGGTGCGGGGCGAGATGGGCACGGGGCCGCACGATAAGGGCTTGAGCCGCACGCACATCGTCGCGGCCTGCGAGGCCAGTCTGCGCCGTCTGCAGACCGACTACATCGACCTGTATCAGGTCCATTCCTGGGACCCCGACGCCCCGTTGGAGGAGACGCTGCGCGCGCTCGATGACTTGGTGCGCGACGGGAAAGTACGCTACGTGGGCTGCTCGAACTTCGCGGCGTGGCAGCTCACCTGGGCCTTGTGGATCGCCGACCGGCGCGGCTACGCCCCTTTCGTCTCAGCGCAGCCGCACTACAATATGTTCGAGCGCGGCGTCGAGGCGGAGTTGTTGCCGGCCTGCGCCCAATTCGGCGTCGGCGTCATCCCGTATTTCCCCCTGGCCAGCGGGCTGCTGACTGGCAAGTATCGCGCCGGCGCGCCGATCCCCGAGGGGACGCGCTATCACGGCAACGAGCGCCTGCGGGAGCAGTTGACCGACGAGCGGTTGGGCCAGGTCGCGCGCTTGGAGGAGATCGCGCGGGCGCACGGCAAAACGGTCGGGCAATTGGCGATCGCCTGGCTGCTGGCCCGTCCCGAAGTATGCAGCGTGATCGCCGGCGCGACGCGGCCGGAGCAGGTCGAGGAGAACGCGGGGGCGGCGGGATGGGATCTCGACGCGGCGACGCTTGACCAGATCGCGGGCATCTTGGGCTAGCGGACCCGCGCGTTCGCGCGCGGATGCGCTGAGGGCACGACCCGCGTCGGCGCCTTCACAGCCGTCACCGACGCCCGCGCCGGTATGGCGCGACCGCGTGTCACCATCGGATTGTAGCATCGCACCGAGCCGTGGTCTACCGCAGCTCGCCCCCTGGCGGCTCGACTCGTGGGAGTGCGCGGCCGACACTCAGCGCGTAGTTCTCGCTCGCCGCTGCCGAGCAAGGGCGGCGTGTTAGAATGGGAGAAGGAGATGAGCCCAATGAGCGAGGTTTGAGCCGCGTGCGACGACGCTTCCCTTCGATATGGGACAGGGACGCGGCAGCGGTCCCGCGCGATCTCGTCGCGCTGTTCCTCTTGCTCCTGGCGCTTGTCCCACCGGCGGCCTTCGTTGAGGCGCGCTTTTCGGAGCAATTCGTGTCGCAGCCGCCCGCGTTCGACCAGTTTATCGCCGCCGTCGACAGCGCGGCTCCGTCGACGGCGCGTGTGTTGGTCGTCGACGGCGACCTTGATCCCCATGACCACCTGTTCCTACGGGCCACGTACGACCTCTATCCACGCGGGGCTATACTCTACTCGATCGCGGCAGGCGATGTCCGCGCGGGCGCCCTCACGTTGAGTTGGACCCAGCTCATGCGGGTGGCGCGCCGCGAGCGGGCGGGGTGACTCGTGGTGTGGGCGCCGCCCACGCTAGGGCCGCGTGACGCGGCGGGACAAACCGCGACGCCGTCGGTGCCCGACCCGAGGGGCTGGGCGCTGGAATCCCCGCCGCAGGGCGCACCGCCCGCAAGCGCTGTGCGTCTGCGCGATGGGTGGGGGACCTTGGTCCGGGTGGCGTCATGATCGGAGCCCCGTCGTCCTTTCTCGAACGGTTCGCCGAGCTTATCGGACTCTCCTGGGCGCTCGGTATGGCGCTGTATACAGCGGTGTACTTCGTGTTCTACTTACTATGGCGCGCCGCTGGGAGCGGCCATCGTTCCCGCGCTCGCCGTCGCCGTGGCGGGGACCGTCGTGTGCGCGCGCGTCGTGCTGGCCGCTACTCCCCTCGTCGTACCTGACGATGCAGGCGACCGCCGTTCATCCGGCGTCGTGGCAATAATCGGTCTGTGCCTCGTCGCGCTGCAAGTGGGTGTGGCCGTGTGGGTCGCCATGGGCTCGCTCTTGCGCTATGACGACGCCTGGACCGTTTGGGCCACCAAGGCGCGATTGTTCCTCTCCGGCGGACCGCTCCCCAGCTACTGGCATCAGCAAGCGTACCAGAACCATCCCAATTATCCGCTCAACGTGCCCCTGGCGGAAGCGCTGTTTTTCCATGTCCCCGGTCAGATCGGCCTGCATCTCGCCGCGCTAATCGGCTCGGCGTGCTTGGTCGCGCTGCTGCTCCTGTTCTACGCGGGCCTGGCGCGCCTCTACGGGCGGACCACGGCCATACTGGGGACGGCCTTGCTGAGTGTCGTGCCTACGGCGCCGCAATTCGCCGGGTACGGGTACGCGGACGTCCCGGTGTCGATGTACGGGGGCGCCGCCGCGCTCTATCTGCTGCTGTGGCAGCGCGCGCGCCGCCGGGTCGACCTCATCTTGATGGGCCTGTTGGCCGGCGGCGCTATCTGGACCAAGAAAGAGGGTCTGCCCATCGCGCTGATCGTGTGGCTGGCCCTCGCCGTGACGGAGCTAGCGCGGCGCGCCCCGCTCCGCGCGCGCCTGGTGCCGGTCATGTGGGCCAGCTTGGCAACGATCGCGCTGCCGTTCCCGTGGATACTTTTCAGCCTCATCGTGCGTCCCGTGGGCGCCGATTTCCGACCCCTCACCATCGGCGTCTTCCTCGCTCACGCCGGCAGATTGCCGCACATCGCCGTGCGCTTCGTCGAGGAGGTGATCGACGTGTCACACTGGAGCCTGTTCTGGATCGGACTAGCCGCGCTTCTGGCCGCGGCGGCGCGCCGGCTATCGCCGCAAGGGCGCCTCCTGCTCGCCATGCTCGCGACACAGCTCGCGGTCTATCTAGCCGGCTACGTGTTCTCGCACTGGCAGTCGTACGACGACCATATCGGCTCGTCGCTCAATCGCCTCGTGCTCCAGGCCGTGCCGCTGGCGGCGCTCGTCATGATCGAGGCGGCGCGTGCGCTGCCCGCCGGCTACGGAGTATCCCTGTCGAGGCGGGAGGCGGGAGGCGGGAGGCGGGAGGCGGGAGGCGGGAGGCGCGGGTTTCTTCCTGACGCCTAACGCCTAGTCATAGTGCTTGAAGCCGGGCCAGAGGTCTTTGAATGCGCTTCGCGGCCGGTGGCACACGTAGACCACGACGTTGGCCTCTTCGGGCATGCAGGACGCGCAGGTCCTCCGCGCGGCCGCCGTCACCACGCCGAACGACCTCTGTAGGTACCAGCCGGGATAGCCGATGGCGATGACGGTCGCGCCGTTGCACGCGCCCGGTCCCCAGAGGTAGTAGGTGTTGTGTCCGCTGATCGCGCGCGGCAGGTGATAGGCCGGACCAAAGAAATTGAGCGCGCCGGCCTCGCCGTAGTTGACGGTGAGGATGCACGCCCGCGCGCGCTCGGCCGCGGGCAGGCCGTCGTAGACATGGGCCACGGCCGCCGTCATGGCGCTCCAGCCGAAGCGGTCGGCCAGCCACTGCGGCAGCGTCGTGCCGCTGCCGCCGCCCTTGAGGAAGCCGTAGTAGCGGGCGTACGTCGCCGGCGGGAGCACGGGCATGGCGAAGGGGACGAGCAGCAGGCCGACCAGCACGAGCAGGGCGGCGTAGGGCAGCCTGAGCAGGCGCCAGGGACGCGTGGCGAGACGGCGCTCGACGACCAGGGCGCCGGCCGCGAACAGGGGCGGATAGGCCGGAGCGAGGAAGTACACTTTGGCGTGGGTGAGGGTGAAGGCCACGTAAAGCGTGACGAAAGCAACCCCCACCGGGCGATAGCGCCGGCCGTCGCGCGTGAACAGGTAGTAGTATAGCCCCGCCAGCCACAGCGGCAGCGTGAGCGCGTTCATTAGGATTGCCTGTTGCAGGAAGAACCCCACGGGCGACACACGGTCGGCGTGCTGCCCGTAGTGGCTCCAGAACGCGATCGTGGGCCAGCCGTTGGCGGCGTTCCACAGCACGTAGGGCAGCAGGCCGACCAGCGCGATGCCCGCGGCGAGCCAGGGCCAGCGTGTGCGCAGATGGGCGCGGGTCGGCGTCAGCAGCAGCCCGACCGTCAGCGCCGCGCCAAACGAGAGGAAGGTGAGCTTGGTCAGCAGGCCGAGGCCGGCCACGAGCCCGAACAGAAACCACAGGCGCGGCTCGCCCCGCTTGAGCAGGCGGACGACGATGTAGGCGCCCAGAACCCACCACAGCTCGTCCCAGGGGTCCATCGAGAAGATAGAGTCGATCGCCAGGAAGATGTCGGCGGTCAGGGCGGCCGTCGCGGCCAGTCCCTGGGCGAAGCGCCCGCCGCCCAACTCGCGGGCGATCAATCCGGTCAGCAGCACGACCAGAGCGCCGGCCAGCGCGGGCGCGACATGCAGCGCCACGGGAGCGTAACCCAGCGTGTGACCGGCGAGGGCGGCGAGCAAGGCCGTGAACAACGGGAAATCGACGTAGCCGAGAGAGAGATGGCGTCCGGCGTCGATGTCGTAGAGCTCGTCCCGGAAGTAGCCGTAGTTCCATGCTACCAGCAGGTGCGCGAGGAACGTGACGAGCGCCGGCACGAGCAACACGGCGTTGGCGGCCGCCGCCGCCCGGCGTGTGGCCGTATCCCTATATGTGGGTAATGGGTGTGATAGCGCTGGTGAGGTCATCGAGCGTACCTCCCCGTTAGTCGTGGATCACCAGGAAACGCCGCTAGCGGGCCGGCGTTTTTCTTAATGATAGTGGCAAACGGGGGGGACAAGTCAAGCTCCCGTCCCTACGCGCGCACGTCGACCACCACGCGGCCGCGCACCTGCCCTTTGAGGATCTCCCCGGCCAGCCGTGGCACGTCGCCGAGCGATACGACTTGAGTGATGCGGTCGAGCGTGTCGGCGGGTAGGTCGCGCGCGAGGCGTTCCCAGGCCGCGCGACGGCGGTCTGGCGGGCACATCACTGAGTCGATGCCCAGCAAGTTGACCGCGCGCAGCAGGAAGGGGATGACCGTTGTCGGCAGGTCGCTTCCCCCGGCCAGGCCGCACGCGGCTACGCTGCCGCCGTAGGTGGTCGTGCGCAACAGCGCGGCCAGCGTCGCGCTGCCCACCGTGTCGACCCCGCCGGCCCAGCGCTCGGACTCGAGCGGGCGATTTGAGGGCGCGGCGAGGTCGTCGCGTGCTACGATCTCCCTTGCGCCGAGACTCGTGAGGTAGTCGCGCAACGCGGAGCGGCCGGTCGAGGCGGCCACGGCGTAGCCGAGGTGGGCCAGCAATGCCACGGCGACGCTGCCCACCCCGCCGGCCGCTCCGGTCACGATGACCGGCTTTTGCCCCGAGTCCGCGGGACGCAGGCCGTGATCTTCGAGCGCCATCACCGCGAGCATGGCGGTGAAGCCGGCCGTGCCGACGCCCATGGCCTGTGCGAAGCTCAAGCCCCGCGGCAGCGGCGTGAGCCAGGCGCCTTTGACGCGCGCCATGCCGGCGTAGCCGCCCCAGTGCCGCTCGCCGACGCCCCAGCCCGTCAGCACGACCTCATCGCCGAGCTTGTAGTCGGGCGACTGCGACTCCGCCACCGTACCGGCGAGGTCGATTCCGGGAACCATTGGGTAGGCGCGCACGATCTTGCCCTGTCCGGTCACGGCGAGGCCGTCCTTGTAGTTGAGGCTGGAGTAAGCCACGGCGACGGTGACGTCGCCCGCGGGCAGATCATCGCGCGACAGTTCTTGGATCGACGCGTGGACGGCGTTGCCCTCCTGGTCGAGCACCAGGGCCTTGAAACGGTCTTGCTGCATGGGTGGCGCCTTTCATAGTCGTGAATCGTGAATCGTGAGTTGGGTGTCATCCTTATGACGGTAGCACGCCCGGCGCCGCGCGACAAGGACCGCGTATGCTTGTGCTATACTCCCACCGAAAGAGCGGCATAATGACAGGGGAGTAGTACAGTGGCGGACACAAGTGGGCGCGTCTGGCGACCTGACGCCGGGTCGGCCATCGCGGCGGACGCGGCGGAGACTATAGCGCGCCAGGCCTCATCGTTCCTCGGCGCGTCCGTGCACGCTGAGATCGACGGAGCGCGCGTCGGCGTGACGCGGATTATGGCTACAGCGGATGGCGGCCACGTCTACGCCGGAGCCGTGGTGGCCGGACCGCTGCGCGCGTATCTGGCGACGGTCTCGGGGCCGGCAGGCCGCGCCGTACACAAGTATATCGTTTCCTATGCTGATGTCGCGGGCGCGCAAACGGCGCTCGACGCGGAGTTGGTGCGACAAGAGAGGCAAGGCTATGCGCTCATTGGGACGGTCGATGGCGAGGCGTAGCGCTATGAGCGCTTTCGTGCGCGCCCTCCAGGTTGGCGCGCTGGCCCTGGCGCTGGCGTTGCTGTCCAGTTGTGGCGGCGGCGGCGGTAGCGTTGGTCCATCGGCGTCGGGTCCTGAACCAACGACCACCTCCGCGCCGACGCCATCGGGCTCGACGGGGACGACGGCCACTGGCGCCATGCAGGAGGAGACGTACCAGGGCTGCCCGCCGCGGGGCGATGGGGGCGACACCGACCTCAACCTGCGTAAGAACCGCATCGACGCCGCCCCCGATCAGCCCGTGTCGCTGCAGAGTCTGCTAGCGCTTACCTGGCCGCGGGGCGTGGAGAAGGCGCGGCGTAGCGCGTGGGCGCCGGACGACGCGGCGACCGTCGCGCGGAACGAGGGGCGGGCGGTCACGGCCGAGGGTTACGTGCTGCTGGTGCGGCACGAGGGACCCGAGTCGCCCAACTGCCATGACGCGACCGCGCGCGACTACCACACCTGGCTGGCCACGGCGCCGTCGACCAACCTCGCCGATCGCGCCAACAGCATGGTGGTGGAGTTTACGCCGCGCGTCGTCGCCAACAATACAGGCTGGGGCGGCGAGTCGTCGCTCTTACGTCTAAAGGGGCGCCATGTACGCGTCAGTGGCTGGCTGATGCTCGACCAGGAGCACCCCGAACAGGTGGGCAAGACGCGCGGCACGTTGTGGGAGATTCATCCGATCACGCGCGTGCTTGTCGACATAAATGGGGCATGGCAGGATCTGAATACGGCGTCTTCCGCGCTGGGCAGCGCGCCGATCAACCGGCAGCCGGCCGGCGACGGACCGGCCGGCCCCGACTATGCGACGCCGTCGCCCTACCACCACCGGACGCGCCGCCCGCATCACCGCCGGTCCTACTCGTCCGGCTCGTCGTAGTAGCGTTCCGCTTGCACGCAACAGGCGCGACGTGAGGCGATGGAACGAACACATGCCCCCAATTCCACTATTTTAAGGCGCGCCCGATGGGCATAGTGACGTTGCCTCTAACCCCTCTCATGCGGTAAAATAATGGGGTGTTATAGTACAAGTGTCCTAGATATAGGGGATGGAGAGGGGCGGAGAGCACATGGCAGTGAGGGCGAAAGACATGGCGCGCGGAGGGGGCGGGAGTGATTATACCGCCGACCAGATCCAGATCCTGGAGGGGCTCGACGCTGTCCGCCGCCGCCCCGGCATGTACATCGGCTCGACCGACTACCGCGGCCTGCACCACCTGTTGTGGGAGGTCACCGACAACGCCATCGACGAGCACCTGGCGGGGTGGGGCGACCGCATCCGCGTCGTGCTCAATAAGGACGGCTCGGTCTCCGTCACCGACTGGGGCCGCGGCTTCCCCGTCGACCGGCATAAGAGCGGCAAGAGCGGCCTGGAGGTTGCCCTGACCGTGCTGCACGCCGGCGGCAAGTTCGGCTCGGGCTCCTACAAGGTCTCGGGCGGCCTGCACGGCGTCGGCGTCTCCGTCGTCAACGCACTCTCCACGCGCCTGGTGGCCGAGGTGCGCCGCGGCGGCCGCCTCTACCGTCAGGAGTTCGCCGACGGCAAGCCGGTCGCCGACGTCGCCAGCGTCGGGCGCGCCAAGGACACCGGCACCACGATCACCTTCTGGCCCGACCATAAGGTGTTCGGGAACGCCGAGTGGAGGCTCGACCTGATCCACGACCGCATGCGCGAGACCTGCTACCTCAACTCCGGCCTGACCGTGCAGATCGTCGACGCGCGCGCCGAGCCCGAGAGCGCCTACTCATTCTATTTTGAGGGCGGCATCGTTTCCTACGTGCGCTTCCTCAACGAGAACAAGACCGTGCTGCACGCGCCCATCTACATCGCGCGCACCGTCGACACCACCGGCGTCGACATCGCGCTACAGTACAACGACGGCTACAACGAGAGTACCTACGCCTACGCCAACAACATCCACACCGTCGACGGCGGCACGCACCTGACTGGCTTCCGTACCGCGCTCACGCGGGTGCTCAACGACCTCGGCCGCAAGGCCGGCTACCTCAAGGGCGACGCGTCGCTGACGGGCGAGGACGTGCGCGAGGGTCTCTCCGCCGTCATCTCGGTGCGCCTGCTCGAGCCCGAGTTCGAGGGCCAGACCAAGACCAAGCTCGGCAACGCCGAGGTGCGCTCGCAGGTCGACGGCACGCTGGCCGAGGGGCTGGCCGCGCACTTCGACCGCAACCCCGGCGACCTCAAGAAGATCATCGAGAAGTGCTGGCTCTCGGCGCGCGCCCGCGAGGCCGCGCGCAAGGCCAAGGATCTGGTGATCCGCAAGGACCCCCTGATGGTTTCGACGCTGCCGGGCAAGCTGGCCGACTGCCAGGAGCGCGACCCCGCCAAGAGCGAACTGTTCATCGTGGAGGGCGACTCGGCCGGCGGCTCGGCCAAGCAGGGCCGCGAACGCCGTTTCCAGGCCATCCTACCGCTGCGCGGCAAGATCCTCAACGTGGAGAAGGCGCAGCCCGACAAGTTGCTCGAATCGGAGGAGATCAAGGCGCTTGTTACCGCGCTCGGCGGCGGCATCGGCAACAACTTCGACGCCAGCCGGCTGCGCTACGGCACAGTGGTGATCATGACCGACGCCGACGTCGACGGCGCGCACATCGCCACGCTGCTGCTGACCCTGTTCTTCCGCCATATGCGCCCGCTCATCACCGACGGCCATCTCTACGTGGCGCAGCCGCCGCTCTACCGCATCGCCGTCGGTAAGGACGTGCATTGGGCCTACTCCGACGCCGAGCGCGACGCCATCGTCAAGCGGAGCGGCGGGCGCAAGCGGCCGGACATCCAGCGCTACAAGGGCCTGGGCGAGATGTCGGCGAAACAGTTGTGGGAGACCACCATGGACCCGGCGCAACGCACGCTGCTGCGCGTCACCGCCGAGAACCTGCTGCACCTCGACGAGACCTTCACCATGCTCATGGGCAGCAACGTGCCGCCGCGCAAGAAGTTCATCGAGACCCACGCGCATAGCGTGAGCAACCTGGACGTGTAGCGACCTCCTGACATGGTTGAGGTTATACTGATGATAGGAGGTTATACTATGGCTCATGCAGTAGGACCAAAAGGGCAGGTTGTCATCGCTAAGGAGATCCGCGATCAACTGGGTGTGCGGCCGGGCTGGCGCGCGGTGCAAATGCTGGTCGATGACCATGTGGAGATTCGCTTTATTCCGCCGGCGCACTACCAATCCCAGCGAGGGGCGCTCGCCTCATACAGCGCGGTGCGCATCCCGGACGAAGATGCGTTCCATCAGGCCACGGAGGACGCGTGGGCAAAGGCTGTGCGCGAGGATGAGTCGGCGTCGCTGCCGTTGTCTCACAAGTAGACGAGAGTAAGATTTTATGGCCGCCAGTGGGTTTCTCGATACGAGCGTTGTCGTACGCTATCTCATGAACGATGATGCGGCGCTGGCCGAGCAGGCGGCGCGCATCATCGAGAGTGACGCCGACCTGTTGCTGACCGACGGTATCCTGGCCGAGATTGCCTTTGTGCTCACCAAGAACTACAACGTGTCCCGCCAGGCGGTGGTAGACGAGCTCATCAAGCTCGTCGAGCGCGGTAACGTCCGGTTGTATGGGCTGGACAAAGGCGTGGTTGTGCAGGCGCTGCAGTTGTGTCGCCCGTCCGGCCGCGTCTCTTTTGCCGACGCTATGCTGTGGGCCTCGGCGCACTCCGCCGGTGTGCGGACCGTCTATTCCTTCGACCAGCGTTTCCCCAACCGGGGCATTGCCCTGCTTCGCGCATCACAGCAAGAAGAGGAGACGAGCGATGACGACTGAGCAACGCGCGCGGCAGCTGACGAGCGAACTCGACCGCTTCGTCCAGGTCGTCGTGGAGCATATGCGTCCCGAGCGCATTATCCTGTTCGGGTCGTTCGCCAACGGACCGATCCACGAATGGTCCGACCTCGACCTCGTCGTGGTCGCGGAGACCGACTTGCCGTTTTACAAGCGGCTCAAGCAGGTTATCCTGCTGGTCCGGGCGCAGGTGGGGATAGACGTGGTTGTGTACACGCCGCACGAATGGGAGGAGATGCAACGGGATCGCCTGTTCGTGCGTGTAGAGATAGCGGGTAAAGGTAGGGTCATCTATGAACGAGACCGATCAGTGGCTTGAGTACGCGGGCAATGGTCGTTGGCAATGATAACGTTTGACGCCGACAGAGCGCGCTTCAACTACCGAATCGTCGCTATTATCCGCCACGACGATCACGTTCTTTTGTGCCAGGAAGAGGGGCAAGACTTCTGGTTCATGCCGGGAGGGCGGGCCGAGTTGCTAGAGCCCTCGACCGAAACAGTCGTACGCGAGATCCGTGAGGAGTTAGGCGTCGAGGCGCACGTCGAGCGCTTGGTGTGGATCGTCGAGAACTTCTTCCCCTGGATTGATGGTATCGACGCGCACGAGTTGTCCCTGTTCTATGCGCTCACCCTGCCGCATGATGCGTGCGTGTTCGATACCGGCAAACCGTTTCGAGGAATCGAGGACGGCGTCAAGCTGATTTTCGCCTGGCATCGGCTCGACGCGCTCGCGCACGTCCCGCTCTACCCCGCGTTCCTGCGCACGGCGCTACGACGCCTTCCCGATACTATCCAACACATCGTGCACGTAGACAACAAAGAAAGTGTGTTATAGTATTAATGTACAAAGGCGCAACGTAGAGAGAGATCAACCAATGGAGCCAGTGGGTACCATGTCTACGATCAGGACGGCGAGAACAGTCGCGCGCCTGACCAAGGGGGGACTGTGCCCATGAGCAATTTGACATAATGTAAGCGCCGTCAGCGCTGGCGTGATGCCGAGGCCGTGGGACACTCCGAAGTCCCACGGCCTTTTTGTTTGCCTTACTCACATCGTTCATCACTCACCTCGTTCATCGTTCAGGACCTCGCGGGAAGCGGGAGGGAGATTATGTCTATCATCAACGCCTATAATCTCGGCCTGTCGTTCGGCGCGCGCGACGTGTTCGCCGGCCTCAGTGTCGATCTGCCCGACGACGCCAGGGTTGGGCTGGTCGGTCCCAATGGGATCGGTAAGACCTCGCTGTTGCGAATCCTAGCCGGCGTTAGCGCGCCCACGACCGGGACGGTCCACCGCGTGCAGGGCACGCGCGTGGGCTACCTGCGCCAGGAGGCGGTCGAGGCTTTCGCCGGCCGTGAGCATTCCGTCTACGACGAGATGCTGACCGCCTTCGCCCAGGTGCGGGAGCAGGCGGAGCGCCTGCGCGAGATGGAAGGGCGCATGGCCGCGGGCGATTACTCGGACGACCTGATGGCGGCGTACGGCGAGACTCAGGAGGCCTTCGAGCAGGCCGGTGGCTACGACTATGACGTGCGCATCCGGCAGACGCTGGAGGGCCTGGGCTTCTCTCAAGAGCAGTGGGGCCTGCCGTTGAGCGTGTTGAGCGGCGGCCAGAAGACGCGCGCTTTATTGGCGCGCCTGCTGCTGGAGCAGCCGACTCTGCTGATCCTCGACGAGCCGACCAATCACCTCGATGTCGCGGCGATCGAGTGGCTCGAGACGACGCTGCGGGCGTGGGCGGGCGCGCTGCTGATCACCAGCCACGATCGCTATTTCCTCGATACGGTGGTCGACCGCGTGTGGGAGATGGGTCCGGCGCACATCGAGAGCTACCGCGGAAACTACAGCGCCTACGTGGGGCAGCGGCAGGAGCGCTGGGAGCGCAACCAGCAGTTGTTCGACACGGAGATGGAGCGGCTGTGGCGCGAACTGGAGTTGGTGCGGCGCTACATCGCCTGGCGCAAGTTCGATGAGGCCAAGGGCAAGCTCAAACGGCTCAGCCGCGACCTCGTCGCCATCGAGCGTCACGGTGTGCTGGGCGCGTTGGAGCAGAAGGGCGTCGACAAAGTGCACCTCATGGCGGTGGAGGAGGCGCATCAGCGTCTCAAGGCCATCAAGTCGCCGTTGGTACGCCCGCCCGTCCTGCGCATGCGCCTGAAGACATCCGGCCGCAGCGGCGACATCGTGCTGCGTACGAAGGGGCTGCGCGTCGGGTATGGGGACAAGGCCCTGTACGAGTCCGGCGACGTGGAACTGCGGCGGCTGGAGCGCGTGGCGCTGATCGGCCCCAACGGCTCGGGCAAGACGACGTTTCTACGCACCGTGCTGGGGCAGTTGCCGCCGGTCGCGGGCGCGGTGCAGCCTGGGGCCGGGCTCAAGATCGGCTACTTCGCGCAGGCGCACGAAGCCCTCAACGGTGACAACACGGTCGTCGACGAGTTGCTGACGCACCGTGATATGTCGCAGGGGGAGGCGCACAACCACCTGGCGCAGTATCTCTTCCGCGGCGACGATGTGCACAAGCCCGTCAAGGCGCTTAGCGGCGGCGAGCGTGGGCGGTTGGCCCTGGCCATCCTGGCTCTCGACGGCGTCAACCTGCTGCTGCTCGATGAGCCGACCAACCACCTGGACATCCCGGCGCAGGAGGTGTTGCAGGATGGCCTGGAAGGGTTCGAGGGCACGCTGTTGATGGTCTCGCACGACCGCTATCTAGTCGACCGGCTGGCCACGGAGATCTGGGAGTTACGCGACGGCCGGCTGCATGTCTTCGAGGGCACGTACCAGCAATTCCTGGCCGCGCGGGAGGGCGAGGCGCTGCGCCTCAAGGACGAGGCCGTCCGGCAGCGCCAGGCCGCTCCGCCGCGCGACAAAAAGGCGTCGCGTGAGAAGGCGTCGCGCGACGGTGAGCGTCCGGTGAGCGCGCTGGAAGGGCAGGTCGCGGAGTTGGAAGCGTTGTTGGCGCGCTACGACCGGCAATTACAGGACGCGGGCGACGTGGGCGACGTCGCGGAACTCGGGCGGCTGGGCGTGGCCTACGCTGAGACGCAGGCGCGACTGGAGGGGTTGATGGCCGAGTGGATGTCCCTGGCCGCTTCGTAGTACTATCCTACAGAGGTTGCTTTGCAGCGTCGTACCCCCTGGGACCGCCGGCGCTCGCTCCGCTGCCCGCCGGCCCATGGTTGGGCAGGCCGGCGGTCCCAGAGGGCGCGGTTCCGCGGTTGCAAACGACCTCCCTTAAACCTGTAGTAGGCGCCAGCCGCCAGCGCTAGTCGAGGTGGAGCGTCACGAAAGTCTCGGCCAGCGGCCGGTCATCCCCCTCTACACCGACTTTTCGTTAGCGCGCAGAAGTCGCGGGGTGACCGCCACTGGGAGCGCGGACGCCCGCGGGGACGGGCGAGACGCCCGCGCTCCCAGGCTGCCCCGAGACTTCTGCGCGCTAACGACTTTTCACAGATCCTGCGTCGTGGTCATGATGATTGGCTGGAAGCGTGGGACGCGCTAGACTGGGGCGGTAGGCGGCATGGGCCGCGCCGTCCCGTGTTGTTCCATCAGACATTATATTTTAAGGATTACTGAGAGCCATGCGTCGTATCCTGCCACTCATACTCGTCGCCGTCATCGCCTTTGCCCTTGGTACGTCGGGCGCCGCCGCGCGGCTGCTGCGTGACGCGCACGTTATCGCCGCGCTCCCCGGCGCCGCGAGTAGTCCGACCGCCGCGCCGGGGGAGACCGCGACGCCCGCGACTAATGGAGCGTCCGCTCCCGTGACGGTAACCGTTACCACCGCGGTCGGCGGCGGCGCGGGTCCAACGCCTGTCGCGACCGCCTCGGCGCCAGCCGCGCCGACGAAGCCCTCCGCGCCGGCGGCGCCTCTCTCGCTCGCCCAGGTCCGTCCTAGTGGCGCAACGCTGGCCGCGGGCGATTGGACCAACGGGACGGGGGCGACGCTGCAGGTTATGGCCCCGATCGGCGTGAAGGGGCTGCGTGCGGAGGTTGAGGCGCGTCCCACCGGGCAGGACTTCAAGGGGACGCCGACTGGGTCGGGCGCCGTCGTCAACGGCGTGGCCGCCATCGCGGCGCGTGGCCTCGCGGCGGGGCGCTACCACTGGCAGGCGCGCCTGGCCTCCGACGCCGGCGCCGGTCCCTGGGTCGTGTTCGCGCACGGCGCGCCCGCCTTCGGCGTGCAGGTGGCCGCGCCCGCCGCGCCAGCCGTGTCATCCCCAACCAACCCGCAATCCAACGCCTCCTACGCCACGTCGCTCGTCACCTTCCACTGGACGGCGACGGGCGACCCGGCTGGTATCGCTGGCTATAGCTACCGCCTCGATACCGACCCCAACGGCGCCGCGCGCGCCCACATACGCACGAACGAGCCGCGGGTGTCGCTCGGCGGCCTGGGCACGGGAGTGTACTACTTCCATGTGCGCGCGCTCGATGCGGCAGGCAACTGGGGCGTCGGGGCGACCTATCCGGTACACGTCGATGTGACACCGCCCGATGTGCGAAAGATCGCGTTTTCAGCTTATTACTTCGACCCCGCGCTGGAGCAGTTGAGCCTTGACTACAAGGTCACCAAGGTGTCGACGGTCACGGTCGGCATCTATGACGGTAGCGGTATGCGCATCCGCCACCTTGTCCTCCACGGTCTTAAGCTTCCCGGCGTCCTACAGCACGTCTCCTGGGATGGGCGCGACGACAAGAATAACCTGGCCCCGGCAGGGTCGTATAGCATATACGTGCGCCCGACCGACCGCCTCGGTAACACGCCGATCAGCGCGCCGGGGTGGGCCGGTCTCAACATCACGTACAAGCGCATCGTCGTGTCGCTCTCGCAGCAGCGCCTGTTTGCCTACGACGGCCCCACGCCCTTCCTGAATACGTTGGTCACGACAGGGAACAAAGAGTTGCCCACTCCAACGGGGCTCTTCCACGTCATGTTCGGCAAGAGCCCCTTCGTCTTCCATAGCCCCTGGCCGAAAGGCTCGAAGTTCTACTACGCGGACAGCCCCGTCACCTACGCGCTCTATTTCAAGGACAGCGGCTACTATATCCACGACTCGCCGTGGCGCACCTCCTACGGCCCCGGCACCAACACCGTGGTCGGGACGCCTGGCCAGAACTATACCGGCACGCACGGCTGCGTCAACGTCCCCCAGAACGTCATGAGCCAGCTCTATCCCTGGGCCACGCCGGGGACGCCCGTAAAGATTATAAATTAAGGACCTGCGACTGCCCCCCCACTGCGGTGGGGACCCCGATGGCAGACCACGGGCACTGCGGCGCCGGGGACGGGCGAGACGCCCGCGCTCCCAGCCCGACCGCAGTTGGTGTAACGCTGCCATGCGACCGCAGTCGCAGGCTCCTATGCGACCCACCCGCCCAGCACAAAGAAGGCGGCCAGGACGCCCAGGAGCATGGCCGAGGCGGTCAGCCATGCCTGGTAGGTCCCCGGCCGGCGCAGCAGTAGCGCCAGCACGATGAACGACGGGAACACGCTGAGGGCGAAGCGCGATGACGACATGAGCGGCAGCTTGGAGGCGTCGCCCACGGCCGGGCTAACCAGCGCGGCCAACCACACCGCCCCGGCGTATATGGTGTACGAGAGGCGCAGCCGCCGCGCGCCGATGGCGAGGAGCGCCAGGAAGAGCGCGACGGCACCGAGCTCCAGCGCCATGTGCGCCCGTTGCAGATCGGTCGTCGCGCGCCAGCCCCAGCGTTGCACTGTGGCTACGATGCCCGCCCACGGCGGCGCGGGCCGGCGATGCCATGTGCCTTGCGCGTGGACGAACATCAGCGGATTGCCCGTCACGCGCCACAGGTACACGAGGTGCGCGGCGACGGCGGCGGGCATGAGGGCCGCGCCCGTTATTAGTTGATAGTCGATAGTCGATAGTCGATAGAAGACGCGCGAGATGCGCGTTCCTCCGCGTAACGGCATCTGAGAGCCTACTCGTGCATCGTCGATACTACCACCCGTTGGCTGCCGATCGTTAACCGCTGACTTACTATCGACTATCGACTTTCGACTTTCGACTACATAGGCTAGCAGCAGCACCAAGCCGGTTTGGCGCGTGAGGGCGCCGAGGGCGCCGCAGAGGCCAGCGGCGAGCCAGCGGCGCTGCCGTAGATTCCAGAAGGTCAGGACGGCGAACAATAGGTAGGGCGATTCGGTGTAGGGGACGAAGAAGGCCAGCGCGGTCGGGAAGAGGGCCAGCAGCCACAGCGCGCGCGCGGCCACGACGCGGGGGAAGTCGAGGGCGATCAGCCTATACAGATAGTAGAGCGCGGCCAGGAACGCCGCGTTGGCGATGAGCGTGGCTGCGGCGTCCGCGTTCAGCCCCCTCATCGTCAGCAGCCGGATTACGAGCGGATAGAGCGGGAAGAACGCGGCGGCAGGATAGTAGGGTTGCGAATGCGGGGCTAGGACCTCTTTGTAGGCGTAGCCGTGCAGGGCGATGCCGGTGAACCAGCGCGCATCCCATAGCGCCCACCCGGCGCCGTCCGGCGCCGGCGGTGTGCGTGTGGGGTGGTCGGCGTAGAGCAGCGGTGCGGCGAGCCCGATCACGATGAAGGCCAGCCGCGTCGCCAGGAACGGCCACAGCGCGGCGCGCGCCGCCGCGAGGTCGACCGCGCGCGCGAGGCGGTCGCGCCATCGTGTAGGCGCGGGTTGGGGTAGTGGGGGCGCTGCGACGGGCTGTGTGGTTAGCATACTTCCATTATCAGCTATTACGACCTACGACCTACCTATTCGACTGGTTTACTACCTATTCGACTGGTTTACTACCTATTCGACTGGTTTACGCGCCCCCGGAGCCATGCTATCATTGCTACCAAGCGGGCGGTTGTCGCTCGCGCCGTGGATGTGAGGAAACGAGACATGCTAGAAACGACCCCCGGTCCCGGACCCCAAATCGACCGCTCGCACATCAAGCCGGTGACGACCCGCGAGGAGTTGATCTACCTCCTCTTCTCGCGCCTGCGAGCTCGAACACGGCCTGGCCTGCATCTACCTGTTCGCGGCGTACTCGCTCAAGAACGACGTCAGTGAGGGCGGGATGGCCGATGACCAAGCCGCGATGGTGCGTGGGTGGCGGCGTCACCTCGCCACGGTGGCCGTCGAGGAGATGCTCCACCTGGCCCAGGTCGCCAACCTGCTGACCGCCATCGGCGGGGCGCCCAACTTCAAGCGCGCCAACTTCCCCATGCCGGCCTCGGCCTACCCCTTCGGCGTCTGCCTCACCCTGGAGCCGTTCTCAACGCTGACGATTGAGCGCTTCGTGACCTACGAGATGCCGGAGGCCGGCATCCTCCCGCCCGAGCAGCAGGCCGTCTTCGACGCGATCCGCGCGCGGGTGCTCGCCGCCCAGGGCGACGAACCGGCCCCCGTCGCCGCGGACGACAGCGTGAGCTTCGAGCCCTTCGATATCGACTTCTCGACCGTCGGTGAGTTCTACCACAAGATCGAGACGGGCTTCCACCACATCTCGGAAGAGGAGCTTTTCATCGGGCCGCCCGAGGCGCAGGCCAACGCGCGCTACGTCGATCTGGGCGGCGAGCTCACCGCCGTCCTTGACCGCGCCTCGGCCTGCGCCGCCATCGAGATGATCATCGAGCAAGGGGAGGCGCCGACGGCGATGCATCCCGACGCGCACTTCGTCGTCTTCGACACGGTCCGCCGCGCGTATGCCGAGGCGACGGCCGAGGCGGAGCGGAGCGGCATCCCCTTCGAGCCGGTGCGCCCGGTGGTGGCGAATCCGATGACGCGCTTCTATGACGACACCTCCGGCGGCACGGTCATCCGCGATCCGCGCACGCACGCGGTCGCCGACCTCTTCAACATCGCCTACGACACAATGCTGCTCATGCTGCTGCGCTTCTTCGCCCACACCGAGGAGAGCGAGGCCGAGCTTGAGCACCTCTCGCGGGCCACGCTGCGGCTCATGACCACGGTCATCCGTCCGCTGGCCGAGGCGCTGACCACGATGCCAGTGGATGGCGCTGCGCTGCCCGGCCGGACCGCGGGACCGGGCTTCGGCTACAACCGCGACGTGCAACTCCTGGCGCACCAACGATCGGCCTGGACGTTCTTCGGCGAGCGGCTCTGGGAACTGGCGACTATCGCGACGCGGCTGCGCCTGGACCCGGCCGTGCCGGCCCAGCTCCAGGAAGCCACGGCCGCGCTACAAGATCTGGCCTGCCAGTTCGCGCCGGCGGAGGGTCCGCGCGGCGTCGCGGCCAAAGTCGCCGCGCTGCAAGAGATGCAGGCCGGCCTGGGCCGCGGCATCCAGGCCTCGCGCAACGGCCCCTATCTGGTGACCAACGCCGACAGCCTCCAGACCTGGCTGGGCGAAAGCATACCGGCGCGTCCACAAATGGCCCTCTGCCGCTGCGGCGGCTCGGCCATCAAGCCGTTCTGCGACGGGACTCACACGCGCATCGGCTTCAGCGGCGCGAAGGCCCCCGACCGCGTGCCGGACCGGCGCGACACCTATGTTGGCGCGCAGGTCACGGTGTTCGACAACCGCGGGATCTGCCAGCACTCCGGCTTCTGCACGGACAACCTGGCGGCGGTCTTCCATCAAGGCCAGGAGCCCTTTGTCGATCCGAACGGCGCCCAGCGGGAGGCGATCATCGCCGCAGTGAAGAAGTGTCCCTCCGGAGCGCTCAGCTACGCGCTTGACGGCGTGGAGCGCCGCGCCGCGGTCGATCAAGATCGCGCGCCGACGATCATGGTCTCCAAGGACGGGCCGTATCGCATCACCGGCGGGATCGCGCTCAATGATGAGCAGGGCGCCGACGAGCCGCGCGCCCAGGGCTCCTCGCGGGAGCACTATGCCCTGTGTCGTTGCGGCCAGTCGAAGAACAAACCATTCTGCAGCGGGATGCACTGGTACGTCAACTTCAAAGACCCGGTGGCCGCCGCGGATCATCAGCCGACCCTGTTCGAGTGGGTCGGGGGCCTGCCCGCCCTGACCCGCCTGACGCGCATCTTCTACGAGACGTACGTGGCGCACGACCCGCTGCTGCAGCCCCTGTTCGCGCACATGGCGCCCGACCATCCCGAGCGCGTGGCCGCGTGGCTGGGCGAGGTCTTCGGTGGGCCACAGTACTTCACGGACGAGCATGGCGGCTACGACCGCATGGTGTACCAGCACCTCGGGAAAGGGCTGACCGAGGCGCAGCGGGCGCGGTGGGCCAGCCTGATCTGCCAGGCCGCCGACGACGCCGGCCTGCCCGCCGACGCCGAATTCCGTTCCGCCTTCGTGGCGTACATCGAGTGGGGCTCGCGCCTGGCGGTGGAGAACTCTCAGCCTGGCGTGCACCCGCCGGAGCACATGCCCGTGCCCCGCTGGGACTGGGGCACGGCGGGGCCTCCGGGAGGGAGAGTGTCCGCGCTGGCGCCCAAGACGGACGAGGCGGCGGTCGCGCTGCCCAGCGCGGACGAACTGCTGCACTTCGAGGCGCACATCAAGCCGCTGTTCCGCCCGATGGACCGCCAGTCGATGCAATTCGCCTTCGATCTGTGGTCATACGACGACGTGACGAAGAATGCCCAAGGCATCCTCCAGCGCTTGCGGGCCGGGTCGATGCCGTGCGACGGGGCCTGGCCCCCCGAGAAGGTGGAGGTCTTCCAGCGGTGGGTCGACTCCGGCACGCCGGAGTAGCCGGCGTGGAGCGGGATCGTCATCTAGTGGCACGACGAGGAGGGGAAGACGTGGACACACGCCAGTATGTATCCGGCCAGCAGTTCTACGAGCGGCAGCTGGCCTATCTGCAGGCTGGCGACGTTAAGGGGCTGATCGACCATCATTATCACGCCGATGCCGCCCTCGTCACATTCGATGTGACCGTGCGCGGACATGACGCGCTCATAGCGCATTTTCGCGGCTATCTCCAGAGGCTGGGCCAGTTGGAGGTGCTCTCAACTGATAAGTTTGTGGAGACCGGTGATACCATCTTTCTGGAGGCGACGATGCGAACCGCGTTGGGCGCCGCGCGGGTGTACGATGCCTTCGTGCTGCGTGATGGCAAGATCGCCTACCACTTCACCGGCGTGATCGATCCGGTATGACAGCGCGGCGAGCGCGGCCTGCGCGGCGCACGGCGGGAGCGCGCCGGTCACGATGTAGAGGGACAACACATGAGCGGATCGCACAGCATAGGGACGGGCGGTGGTCTGAGTACCGCCCGGCTGGAGGCCCTCGTCGACGGCGTGTTCGCGGTCGCGATGACGTTGCTGGTCCTCACCCTCATCGTGCCGCGCGAACCCGCCGGACTGTCCTCCGCGGCCCTCACGCGGCATCTGGTCCACGACCTGTACGCGTTGCGGTTCACGGCGCTCACCTACGCGATCAGCTTCGTGATCGCCGGCGTCTACTGGGTCGGCCACCACAACCAGTTCCCGCTCATCCGGCGCGCCGACCGCGTGTTACTCTGGATCACCATCCTGTTCCTGATGGGCGTCACGGGCATCCCCTTCTCCACGGCGCTGCTCGGGGCGTACCCAGGCCAACAGATCGCGGTCGTGCTCTACGGCGCCAACCTGATCGTGATCGGCCTGGTGCTCGCCCTACAGTGGTGGTACGCCACCAGCAACCACCGCCTGACGGACCCGGAGCTCGACCCGCAACTGGTGCGGCGGGCGATGCGCCGCATCCTGATGGGGCCGCTCGCCTACCTGCTGGCCATCGGCCTCTCGTTCAAGAGCCCCGCCCTGAGCCTGGCCATCTACGCGCTCGTGCCCCTGCTGTACATCCTGCCCGGCCGCGTGGATCGTCACTTGGGCGCGCGTGACTCCCACGCGGATGCGGCGGACGCGGCGACATCCCCTCGCGTGATCGATGGATCAGCGGATGCTGCCGATGGTCACGCCCTCGATGAAGAAGCGCTGGAACAGCACGAAGAGGACGACGACGGGCAGCATGACCAGGACGGAGGCGGCCATCAGCAGGTTGAGCTGCACATCGTGGATCGAGCGGAAGAACTGCAGTCCGATGGCCAGCGTCCGCTTGCTGTCGGACTGCAAGTAGATCAAGGGACCCAGGAAGTCGTTCCAGGCCGCGATGGCGGCGAAGATGCCCACGACCGCGAGGGCCGGCCGCGCCATGGGCAAGACGACGCGGCCCAGGATCTGTAGCTCGTTCGCCCCATCGATGCGCGCCGCTTCCGACAACTCGACGGGGATCTGCAGCATGAACTGGCGCAGCAAGAAAATGTAGAAGGCGTTGCCGAAGAAAGCCGGCACGGTCAGCGGCAGGAACGTGTCTACCCAGTGCAATGAGGCGAACATGTCGAACAGGGGCACGATGATGATGGGGAACGGGAGGAAGATTGTGGCGATGACCAGATAGAAGACGGCGTCGCGCCCCGGCCACTGCACACGCGAGAAGCCGTAGGCGATCAGCGCGTTGGAGAGCACCGCGCCCACCACACTCACCACCGTGATGATGGCCGAGTTGACGAAGTAGGTCCCGAAGGGGATGACGTTGACGGCGTCGACGAAGTTCCGCCAGCGCAGGCTGCGCGGCCACAGGCTCGGCGGAAAGGCCGTCAGCTCCGTGGGGGACTTCAGGGCCGTGACGATCATCCAGTACAGCGGCACGAGGAAGAGCACGCACAGGGCGATCAGGAAGATCCTGGGCGCGAGGCGCCCCCTGAGCGCGCGCAGCGATCGCCGGCGCCGGATCGTCGCCGGCTTCTCGGCGGGTTGGGTCGTGATGGATCTCATCGCACGATCATCCTTTAGCTCACCAACTCATAGTTCACGAAGCGCCGCGACGCGGCAAACAGGGTGAGGGCCAGCGCCAGGCTGATGACGAACAGCACCAGCGCCTGGGCCGAGGCGTAGCCCAACTGGGCGTAGCGGAAGGCGTTGTTGTACAGGTAGTACACGTAGAACAGCGTCGCGTTGTTGGGGCCGCCCTGCGTCATGATGTACGACTGCGTGAAGACCTGCAGGCCGGCGCCGAGGCCGGTGATCACGTTGTATAGGATCACCGGCGAGAGCAAGGGCAGCGTCACCGCGAAGAAGCCGCGTACGGGACCCGCGCCGTCCAGCTTGACCGCATCGTACAGGGTGACGGGAATGCCGCGCAGGCCCGCCAGGAAGACTAGCGCGGCATTGCCCGCCCCCAACTGCGCGATCACCACGATGGCCAGCTTGGCTCCGTTGGCATCGCCCAGGAAGTCGGTCGGCGGTAAGCCCAGCGTGGTCATGACGTAGCTGACCAACCCGAACTGGGGGTTCAGCAGCGCGAGGAAAATGAACGAGATGGCGAAGATCGGCAGGATGGACGGCAGGTAGAGGACCGCCCGGTACAGCGCCACCTCCCGCACGTCGCGATTCATGGCCAGGGCCATGAGGATGGCGACGACGACGCCGACCGGCACCGCGATGATCGTGTAGTACAGCGTGTTGTAGATCGACTGCCAGAAGAGGGGATCGCTGAAGAGGCGCGTGTAGTTCAGCGTGCCGAGCGGGGCCGCAGGCTGGAACCCCGAGTAGCGCTCGAAGCTCAACCTGAGCGAGTACAGGATGGGATACACCGTGAAGGCCAGGAAGCCGACGATCCAGGGACTGATGAACAGCAGGCCCACGCGGAGACCGCGCCGGTTCTGCCGACTGCGCGTGAGGCGCCCCAATGCGATCATATACCGTACTCCTTCGATGGGGTGTCGCGGACGTCACGCGTCCGCCTGGCCGGGCTACTACTTCTTGAGCGGGCAATACGCCTGCAACTGCGGCTGCACGCGGTTATCGACGCCGTGCAGCGCCTGCAGCGGCGTCGCCGCGCCGAGCACGATCTGCTGCTGCGCCGCGTCGAAGGCATCGGACAACTGCGCCCCGACCGGCAGCGGCGGACGGCTCTGCGCGTAGCGGAGGATGCTCTTGAAGAACACATGAGGGCCGCTGAAGAGGCTGTTGTCGTTGAGCAGCGCCCGCCAGGTCGGCAGGTGGGTCGTCACCTTGGTATAGATGCGCTGCCCCTGCGGCCCCGCCATGAAGCGCATGAAACGCCAGGCGGCGGCGGGATGCCTGGCCCCCTTGGGCATGACGAGCGAGAAACCGCCCGACCACGTAAACGGCGTGCGCCGGCCCTGGGGGAGGGGGATGTAGGTGATGCCATAGTTTAGTTTGGGCACATACTCCTGGATATTGGACAGCAAGAAATCGCCGCTGAGCGTCATCGCGACGCGTCCGATGAAAAACGGGTTTTGGGCCGGCGGCAGGCTCACCGGATAGAAGGTGTCTGAGAAGGTCTGGGCCTTTGGCGCGTTCATCCGCTGGGACCAGTCGTACATAAAACGAAAAGCCCGCGCCATGGCCGGTTCGGTGGGCGTGATCTGGCACGCCTTGTAATTGACGAATGTCGCGCCGAAAAGGAGCCCCCAGGTGGTGTGGAAGGCCTGATCCTCCCAGGGGAGGAAGCCGACGCGGACATAGCGGCCCTGGGCGTCGGTCTTGTTGAGCTTGAAGGCGATCCGCTCGAACGTGTCGAGGGTGAGCGGCCCATGGCGCGGGCTGAGCGCATCGGGATTGACGCCCGCCTGGCGCAAGAGATCCTTGTTGTAGAAGAGGGCGCGCGCGTCGGTATCGAGCGGCAGCCCATAGGGATGGCCCTGATACTGCGCTTCTTTCCAGGCGAAGGGAAGATAGTCGCTCTCCAGGCGCTGTGCCCCGAACCGTGACAAGTCCTGTAGCAGCCCGATCGCCGCCTGCTGGTTGTCTGTAAACCGGTCGAGCAAATAGACATCGGGGCCGGTCCCGCCGCGCACGGCCGTCATGAGCGCGGTCAGGTCGATCGTGCCCGGTTGCGTCGGGACGATACCCGCCGTGACGTGGATGTCAGGATTGGCCTTGTTGAAGGCAGCGATGATCTGGTTCACCGCCTGAATATCGACGGGCGTCGTATCGGCGGTCCAATAGGTGACGTCCGTGGGACCTGTCGTACTGGCGGTGGCGGTGGGCGCGTTGGTAGGGCCACAGGCGGTGAGCAGCAGCGGGAGCAGCAACACCCACAACGCCAGCATAGCCGCTATGCAAGAGCGGTGTCTCCCAGGGCTCATAGTGGGCTCCTTCTTGCGCCCAGCGAATTCCATCCGGCGGCCGGCCCATCATAAACAGCTTAATCCGTGTGCTGTACAGTATCACGTAAAACGCCTGGTGTCAACAATAGCCGCCGCGCGGGTGCGCCACAGCAAAGTTCCCGCCGTGCTGAAAGCGGTACCCTACCGAGGGGCGGAGATGCAGACACACCTCCACAACGGCCCCTCGGAGGATACCCATGGACAGAACAGAGCTGTCCAGCG
>JAABUJ010001558.1_pt1 | contig 32929 bp, 46 predicted proteins | sample 5559131 | NCBI WGS metagenome assembly JAABUJ01 (sample SAMN10711875, study PRJNA513366) | rock metagenome | isolation source: Antarctica rocks | place: Antarctica: Victoria Land, Mt New Zealand nord | collected 2016-01-07
CGCTATTTGGATATCACCGAACTGCGTCAGTGGCAACGCGATCATGCGCCCGGGGAGGTGGTGCTGACGGCGATCTCCTAACCCCGATCGAGGTGGAGACTTTTACAGAAACTTCCGGACTTGATCCGCCAACCCTGTGCCGCTTGTGGAGCCCTTTCACGGAAGCACATGGTAGATCTTGAAGAGACGCTTGAGATGCACGACAGTCTTGCGTACAAAGCAAAGCGCCCAGGCTTCAAGAGCAGCGGGAAGAGTCGCCCCTTCCTGGAGGGGTTCTCAGGCGACGATCAAAGCAACGACGGTACATGGGCGAAAGTTATTCGTGTCATCGACCGTCTCACTAACCGGTATCGTGAACGGGTAACTCTTGAGGATGGAACGGTGCCACGAGACGTAGATGAGCCCCTCACAGACCATTTCGGGAGAGGTTCCGCGAAGCACAAGCAGAAGGAATAGGTGCATGTGTAGCAGTGAATCAGCGACGCACATGCTCCAGTGAGCGGTTCCGCCATCCGTTCGTTGTGGTTTTTAGCCACGAAGCCGCACAACAACTTGGTGAAGAAACCCCAACGACTAACTTACGGTTGGGAAGTCGGACTCCCTGCACGGTGAGAGACCAGCAACTCCGAATCTGCCTGGGTGGCTGAGTTGCCAATGTGGTGTAGATCCAGCTTTGCCCTGCCTTCGCTTCATAGCGATTCCCTTGAGGACCGGTCCTCGTGACGGCAGTAACCTCGGTAGGTACTCTGACTCATGTGGTGTTGGTCGTTATCCCGACATGCCCCAAACTTATCTCGCGGTTGACCAAACTCGGGTGAATATAAGCGGATATTTTGTTTCTCAGATCGTTTCTAAGACCCTTGACAAGATGTATTGAGCTGAGGCCATTTAAGGGATTCCGACGGCTCAACAGGCCCATTTTGAGGCTTTCTGGAGGGGGTATCCGAGTTCCAAGTTATGCCGCTTTCGCGACCGAGCTTAGCCTCTCCAGAGCGCGAAGTGTAGATCCGAATCTTCAGTTGTCAACTGCGCTGGGGGTTCTGAGGAAGGAGTGTTAAACCCTAACCTGGATCAAGTTCTGGTTCTAAGTAGGTTGGGGTAGACGTATGTACCCTCGATCTGCAGATCGTTCCGCTATATCGCAGAGACGGCGAGACTCACGAAGTCCCAAGGCGTGACAATTCCCGCTATTTCTTCGATAGCTTTCCCAGTGGGCGTGACCAGAATGGCTTGCAAAGGTTCGCTCCGTTCGAGTGAGGCAACAAACGCTTCGACACCGTCTCGAACCGTTTGCCGACCACTCATGATTTGTGAAGAATTCTTGGCTTCATGAGCGAGCACATCCGCGATTCGAGCGTCGCCCACCGCAACATCTTTCGCTGCCTGGCTCAGCAACCAGCGCGACACTCCTTCCTCTGTTAGGAGCACCGAGTGCCCACGATCTCGGACAACCACCTGCGAAAACCGGAGGCGAGCCATTTCGGAGAGCGCATCAGTCAGTGGGTCATCTGGCGAATAGTGGGACATCTCCTGCTCGAAGAGGGGAAGCATTAAACGACCTGAGAGCAGGACGCTACCAAGTCATCCTCATCGCGCACACCAGTCGCTTCATGCGCAACGTGGAAGAAGCGGAGACCATTAAGCGCCAGATCTATGACGCTGGAGGCATCCTGGTCTATCCCCTGCTCAATCTCATCTCGGGACAACGTTCCTCTTTGATCCCTGAAGGCGTGCATCACCTTCTCGATCAGCAGTACCGAGAGGATTTATCGATGTACGTCCAGATGGGGTTAAGGGAAAAGTTCCAGTCCGGAGTGGCGAACGGGGTGCCTCCCCTCGGAACCAAGAACGCTTACATAAGGAGAGACGGCACTCCCGCCAACGCAAGGGACCGGAGTAGTCGTGCAATTCGGGTGATTGACGAAGAGAAGATGCCAGCGCTACGCGCCCTCTTATCCCGTTACGCAGATAAGGGTTCGTATCGTAAAACGGCAGATTGGCTGAACGCGCAGGGTTTTACCAATCGCGAGGGCACTTCCTTCACGACCGCGAGTGTCAAGGAAGTCATACGCAACCCATTCTTCGGTCCTGAGGAAGTTGTGATCTTTCATCGGGGCGATGTGGATGAGGTTCGCAGGGAGACTGAGAAAGAGAGGCAGATTTTTCCTGACGACATCCACTCTCTTTGGCTGCAAGCGCAGGAAAAGCGCAAGCCCAGAAGCTCCTTTCAGCCCTCGACCAAGGGACTCGTGTACCCGTTACATCCGGTCCTTCGTTGCTCGGAGTGCGGAAGCGTTTACAACGGTCAACCACGTGAGGGGACACGGTACTCGGAGCATCGGGGGCCTCGGACAACCTGTAGGTGTCCCTTTCGTGTTAAGTCCGAGAAGCTGGAGGCACAGTTTTTCGAGATGATGAATCAGGTTGCCGTACCGCGTAGTTGGAAGCAGCAGATACTGCGTCTACTGGATCAGTCTCCTGTTGATGAACATGTACATGCCCGAGACCGCCTTCAGAGGGCGGTAGCGAGAATACAGGACATGTACAAGTGGGGCGATCTAGATCCCGATGACTACCGAAGTCAGGCTCGATCTCTGCAAGAACAACTGGCTATGATCCCGCCACCGGCTCCGGTCGATATCAACAACTATCGCTCTGCCGTTGATCTGCCATCGATCATGGCATCCACTACACCTCCGCCATCTTCCGGGTACAAGAGTGGCTGCATCTGCCGTGTTCGACGCCAGCCCTCCCTGAATTTTGAAAGTCCTCTCTTTGGACCTGCTCCAGTCCCAACACTAGGCGCGACACGACGGATCAGCCGGTGTCAGCCGGTGTCAGCCGGTGAAGGGTGAATACTATTTGTCTTGCATGTTCCTCAGGCCCGGGCGGGTCCGTGTGGTGCAAGCATGTCATCGATCACCTATACGAACTGACCGACTATGAACTGTTGCAGCAGTTGCCCCGCGGCAGCCTGGATGCCTTGAGTGCATTGCACGATCGCTACGCGGGTTATGCGTTGGCACCAGCCTATGAGATGTTGCGTGACCGTGGGCGGGCCGACGACGTAGTGCAAGAGGCCCGCCTCTCTGTCTGGCGACGTAGAACGCGTCATTGTAAGGGGGTGCCGTTCAGTGCCGTCAGGTACAGGCTCCAAGCGTGATATCCTGAGGGCGTCCGGCACCGTGCTGCACCGCTCGGCATCAAATCACGACCAAAATCACGACCGATTGCCGGTGTGCATCACGCCATCCTCACAGCGGGATGATAGCGGTCCCTGAACTGGATGAGCTTGATTCTGAAGCGGCTTTCGCGGACTGTCGTGTTGCCCGAAGTACAGGGAAAATCGAGAGAGGACCTTCGCGCAGAATCGCTTACCATCGCCTCGTTGGTGGACGAAATGGTGGGCGTCGCGACATTTCCCGCTTCTCCAATTCTATCCTTATAGCTCAGTGCGAAGCCCATCTGCGCATGGTGCGAATGGCTCGAATACCCCGCACAGATCCCCAGATCTGGCGGGGTTTCTTTCTGTCTTCCGTGCATCGTGCGCATACTCTGCACCCCGTTGGGGGTCACTCTGGGGGTCAGCCCTCGTCCGTCGGCTCTACCCGTCGGAGTCGAACTCAGTAGACAGAGCCGCGTGCTTTTATTCCTCGTCGAGTCCAACCAGCTGTATCGTCCCTTCCCTCGCAACGATCGGGAAGTGCCGGAGATCAAACGTCAGGACGCGGCCGCCGTTGCGTTCGGCACAGGCGATAACCGCGGCGTCCGAGTACCCGAGCGGGAGGTCCCGATACCGGGTGACCAGGACACGCACCCGAGAGAGATCACCCTCCTGGCAGTCGAGAGCGAAGGCTCCCTCCTCCAGATCGGCCAGGAACTCATCCAGCACCACAGCGCCGAGCCGGGCTTCGATCATATAGGTGACCTCGGCCATGATACCGACCGGGACGATGAACGGACCACCGTCGGCGCGCAGCGTAGCCACAGCTTGGGCATGATGAGGATCGCGGTTATTGAGAGCGGCGAGGATGCCGGAGGTGTCGAGCGTCAGCACACGTATCGGTCGGGCTCGTCAGGCTCTTCCATCTCCTGTCGCCACCGTTCGCGGACCCAACCCTTCACGTTTTCGGACGTCACCGCCCGGTCGGCGTTCTCTCCGACCCCTACCGAGCGCGGCCAGGGACGTGTCTGCCCGTGGAGGTACTGCGAGAGGGCGTCGCGCACGATCTCCGCCTGTGGGCGGCGGGTCCGCCGCGCAGTCTCCTGCAGGCGACGCTCCAGGTCCTCGGTCAGAAAGATGGTCGTGCGCTTCATGCATATAGCATACGTCATACTACGGCGATGCGACCGGAGGGAACGGCTACACCTGCGCGCCCGGGGCTAATCGCTTCTTACTGCGGCGGGAAGCCGAGCACAAACTATGGCTCGGGGTTGACTTCTCCCCATGCGAGCTGGACGCTCGCAGGTGATCTATAAGATGTTCGTCGCGATTCGGAACAGACGCACTTCCCCCGACGAATTCCGCGCGGGTTTCCACTCTAGTCGTCACCTTGCTCTTGCGGAGGGCATCGATGCTGAGCTCTATTTGGCGGCGCTGGGACAGGCCAGCGCAGACGGGGTGCCGAATTCGGGGATGTATGACCATTTGAAGCGGGTGTGTATGGGCTCCCCCGCGCAGTCTGTCTAGTCATGGGACAGCTCGCGCAAGCAGCAATCTGACTATCGAACCGGGATGTCGGTCGAGCGCAGGTGGATCCGGCGACGATATGTGGCGAGGGCGGGGCGCACGACGTCCGGCTCGTCGTACCCGTGTCGCTCGAGATGTTCGCACAGCCGCCGGAAGAGCAGTTGGCCCTTACCCGATTGTCAGGCTCGTTGCATACCGACCAAACGGCACTTCCGCACTCTCGGGTCGAGCTAGCCGATTCTCGCGACCTCATCTACAACATGCCGGTGAGGTCGGTACCACAGGGCAGCATCCCGCACACCGTCGAACTCCGCTTTCCGCTCTCCATGTCAGTCATTGAGAAGCTCGAGGGGCAGCGATTGCTCGAGTGCTGGGGCTCAACCGACGAACGGTCATCCGCTACCGGGGCTGGGCAAGCGAGCAGGGGCTGCTCAGCGGAGCGCCAATGGAGCCTGCCGCCCTGCAGCGCCTGATTACCACGACGCTTCCCCCTACCCTGCCACCGCAGCAGACCTCGACCGTGGCGGGGTACGGCGGGGAGATCGCCGGGATGCGAGAGCGTGGGATGGAGATCGCCGCCATCCGCAGCCGGCTGGCTATGGTCTACCCAACGCGGTAGAGTGGGACAGATCAAGGGTCAGGAGGCACTGATGCCCGTCCAAAAACAGTGGGTGTTCGATCCGGATAGCGGCGGCGTCAAGATCACGGATGCCGTGAAGCGACGCACCGAGGCCCGGATCCGCAGCTACGCGCGGCGCCTTCGCAAGGCGGCTGCCCTAACTCAGGAGGCGCTGGCCGAGAAGGCTGGCCTGAACGAGCGCGTCATCCGGGGCCTGGAGCGAGACTGGCCGCATCGACCGCGCCACGACACGGTGCGTCTTCTTTCGGCGGCCTTGACGCTATCGGGCTCAGAGCGCGACACCTTCGAGGAAGCGGCACGTCGCTCAGCACCGCTGCTCGCCACTTCCGCGTGTTCACAGGACGCATCTAATGCCCTCACCTCGCTCATCGGCCGCGCATCCCTTGTCGAGACGGCCGCTGCCCTCATGGGCCGTCCTGACGTGCGTCTCCTCACGCTGACTGGCCCTGGAGGCGTAGGTAAAACGCGGCTGGGCGAACGAGTGGCGGATGTCGTGCGAGCGGACTACCCCGACGGCGTGATTATCGTGACCTTGGATGCCACCCTCGATCCCACCCTGGTCGCCTCAGCCGTCACACGTGCGCTTGGCTTGGAGGATTTCGGTCATCTGAACCTGGTTGACGTCCTTGTCGGGGCACTCCGGGACAAGAACGCGCTGCTCATGCTAGATAATTTCGAACAGGTGAAGGCAGCCGCACCCCTGTTGGTGACACTACTGTCACGTTGTCCGAGGCTCAAGGTCCTCGTCACCAGCCGAGCGGCTCTCCGTGTGCAGGGGGAGCAAGAGCTTGCTGTCCCGCCGCTCGATACCCCTCCTTCGAACATGGCGACGGCCGACGACATTGCACAATCACCGGCTGTTGCGCTCTTCGTCCGGCATGCTCAGGCGGTGGACTCATCTTTCCAACTAACTGAAATGAATGCGGCAGCCGTGGCTGAGATTTGTCGTCGGTTAGACGGGCTACCGCTCGCTGTGGAGTTGGCCGCGGCGCGGACCAAACTGCTGCCGCCCGGTACGCTGCTCAGCAGATTGGCATCGCGCCTGCCTCTTCTTAACGGCGGTGGCCCGGACCGGCCCGAGCGCCAACGGACCATGCGCGACACGGTGACCTGGAGCTACCGACTCCTTGATGCGAGCGTGCAAGCACTGTTCCGTCAGCTGGCCGTCTGCATCGGGGGCTGCGCCTTGGACGACGCAGAGGCCATCTGCGTCCTTCCGTCCCCACGCCAGACGCGACCCGTCGCCGTGCTCGATTGTCTCTCTGATCTGATCGACGCGAGTCTGATATTCCAGTCCGCGGGACCGGACGGAGAGCCACGGATCAGGATGCTGGAGACGATCCGGGAGTATGCAAGTGAGCGCTTGGCGGCGAGTGGCGAGGCGCCACAAATTCGACAACGGCACGCCGCCCACTATCTCTCGCTCGCCGAATCAGCGGAGGCGCCGAGAGCCGAGCAGCGATGCTGGCCGAGGAGGGGCTGGAGTTAAGCTTGGAGCTGGACGACCGCCTGACAGTCGCCTTCGCGCTGACTATCCTGGGACGCATTGTCCGCCATCGAGGTGAGGACGAGCCGGCATCGGCTCTCTACGAGCGGAGCTTGGGGCTCTATCGGGCAGGGTCCGATAAGCGCGGCATTGCCTATGCTCTAGCCAATCTCGCTTTGATCTCGAGAGAGCGTGGTCAGTGGGAACGTGCCGCGGCCTTGGATGAGGAGGCCCTGACTCTGTATGAGGAACTAGGGGACAAGGGCGGTCGCGGCGGTGTGCTGCTCACTATGGGAGATATGGCGCGCCGGTGCGGTGACGAGACCGGGGCGACGAGGCTCCATGAGGAGAGCGTGGCCATGTATCGTGAGGTGGGCGACAGAAACGGCATCGCCCGCGCGCGCGAACGTCTAGCATCGAGTATGGAGGCTGATTCGCACCTGCAACAATCACCTCCCGAGCGCAGGCGCCCCGGCGGTGTCCGCGACTGAACCCAGCATCGCCTGCCCAGCGCGGGCACCGTGCGCGTTGACCAGCCACTGGCAGAGCCGGCGCAGCGTGCCTCAGTTCAAGTGACTCATCCTCGTGTCTACACGTCAGTTCTTTCCGCGTAACCCATATCCAGGCTCGTCTCGTTCGTCGTCTGTGCGCGCTCTCGCACATGGTCACTCAGAGCAAGCAGTACGCCCGCGATCCTCTCCCGAATCGCCGCATTGTCGATCAACCCGTCCGCTCCCACCATCTGCGGTCTCACGGGAATGTGTGCGCATGCCGTATCAACGATGTCGGTCCCGGTTCGCTCGAGCACCCGGCGCAGTGACTCGTGTGCGTCAATGGCACCTAATCCTGCCGATGTATTGATCCACGCGACCGGCTTGCCGTACGTCCCACCACCGACCGTCCAGTCGAGGAGATTCTTGAACGATCCGGGAAGCGCGCCAGCATATTCCGGCACACAGAACAGTACCGCGTCCGACGCATCAAGGCGCGCGCGCAGGTCGCCGACAGCAGGGTGCAGTGGCTCCGCGTCGTCGTCCGGGTTGAAGTGCGGCAGATTACCCATACCCTGGTACATGCGCGCCGAGACGCCGTCCAGCGTCAGCGACGCGGCAGTGAGAAGTGCCGCCGAGTTCGTCGAGCCAGACCGCAGGCTGCCGGAAATCAAGAGAATGTGAAGGCGATTCATGGTGTTACTGGGGAGCGTCGGCGTGGTCGAGGCGACCGCTCAGGTGTGACGGCACCAACTGAGCGCGGATGAACGCCTTCACCTCGCTGGAGCCGACGATGTGCAGCCAGACCGGCCCGTTGTTGGGGTCGAAGACGAGCGTGAAGCCGAAAAAGGGGCAGCACGTGCGTTCGGCGATGATCATCGCCACCGCCTGGGTAATCCATGCGTCACGATTCGGGAATTTGAGGGCGTAGCCGTCTGCCAGCTCAGTCACATCCTCGGCATCGGCAAAGAGACGTTCAACCTCCTGTCCCCGCTCGACCTGTTTCATGGCCGAGAGGTTGCAGGCAATGGCGATGTCGAAGGGCGCTTCATCTGTGGTCGTGCTCACGGTGTGTCCTTTCTGTACGATTGTGTCGGTGGACTGTCCTTGTGGTGCCGCAAGGTCTACGGTACTACTTAAAGTGCACTTGAAGTCAAGAGGGAAAGAGATAGGGGAACGAGACGTGGAAGACGTGTCGATCGGTGAGGTAGCGCGCCGGGCTGGGATCCGGGCCTCGGCAATCCGCTACTACGAGCAAGCTGGACTCCTGCCGACACCGCGGCGAACGAGCGGCCAGCGCCGCTACGGTCCGGACATCCTCGATCGACTCGCGGTCATCCAGTTTGCGCAGCAGGCAGGATTCACTATCAGGGAGATTCGCACACTGTTCGAGGGATTCGAGGAGGAGACCCCACTGTCGCTCCGCTGGCAGATCCTGGCGCGTGACAAGCTTGTGGAGGTCGAGGCACTGATGGATCGCGCCCAGCGCATGCGGATAGTGCTCGGTCGAGGTCTGGCCTGCGGATGTCTTCGGCTTGATGATTGCGCGAAGGCCATCCGTGGATGCGTGGAGGGAGAGTTGCTAACCGGTGCAGACAGCGAACACGACGTGAACGACATTCTGCCGGGTTCCAGCGCCACCCGCTCCTCTTCGTAAGCTCACGACTCCCTGTCCGCGCGCTCGGATGCGGCGGCATCGTTCCCCACGGACAGCGACGTTCCAGACGGGCCGAGGGCACGCGCCACGCTATCGCCAATCTGTACGGCGAGGTCCCGGGTCGGTCGCTTGCGCTGCAAGAACAACCACGAGAAGACGGAGCCGAGGAGGAGGGAGTGTACCAGATTCGGGTCTGGCCACTCACCAAGTTCGCCTCGACTGGCCGCACGTTCCAGAATGATCACCACGGTGGCCCGTTCCTGCTCGATAAACGTCGTCCGGAAGCGATTGGCGAGCTCCGGATCGTGCGAGAGATCGCCGAGCAGTCCGGGCACCGCCTCCGCGGCGGCAGGTGGCGTGAGACAGGCGATGATACTACCAACGAGGGCAGCGAGGTCGCCTGGAAGCGAGCCGGTATCTGACGGCGGAGGAAGGTCCAGCGGGTGCACGGCGCTGGCGAAGACGAGATCAGCTTTCGAGGCCCAGCGACGGTAGATCGCCGCCTTCCCGACTCTCGCTCGAGCAGCCACGGCTTCAATCGTCAAGCGAGCGTACCCCACATCCCCGAGCAGCGCGCATGTCGCCTCGGCAACGTCCTGATCCACTCGCTGCTCACGTGGTCGTCCCTGGACAGGCTCGATACTCATCACAGATAGTATAGTAGAAACGAAACGATTCGTTCCGTTCTGAAAGGTGTTCGCGATGGAAACTACAAAGCTTGCCTCCCGGCTCGATCAGTTGCTCCCGCACTATGACTTTCGTGAATGTCACCATCGTGTCATCGACGCATCGCGAGATCGCGTGTACGACGCCGTCTGGACCGTCACCTTGGGGGAGATGCCGCTGGTACCACTGCTCTTCGACCTTCGCTCTCTGCCGGCGATCCTGGCAGGAAAGGGCAGTCTGCCGAGGAAGCAGGATAAGCCGCTCCTGCGACAGATGATCGCGTCCGGTTTCACCCTGCTGGCGGACGATACCGGTTGGGAGGTCGTCGTGGGTACCGTCGGACAGATGTGGCAACCCGGTGGGGGGAGGGCCAGCATCCAGAATGCGAATGAGTTTCTGGCGTTCGATCAACCCGGTTTCGTCAAGGTGGCCATGAACTTCGCCCTGGCAGAGCAGGAGGGAGCCACGCGGCTGGTAACGGAGACGCGTATTCTCGGTACCGACCGCCGCGCTCGGAGAAAGTTCGCCCTCTACTGGCTGTTCATCCGGCTCGGAAGCGGAGCCATCAGACGGAGCTGGCTGCGCGCGATCGCACGGCAAGCGGAACGAGTGATCTCCCAGCGGGCGTAGCCACCGAGCAGCCATGAAGCTTCACTATGGGTCGCCCAGCTCACCGCCACCCGTACCCACGACGGTCCATCGTCTGTCCCTGGCGTTACTCCAATCTCACCTGCCCTCATCACCTGCCTGTCCTCGACGTGCCTCAGCCTCCTTTCCGTCCAGGACCTGCCGAAGCAGGGTAAGACCGTTGATGGCGGTGGGGAAGCCGGCATACGGAACTGTCTGAAGGATTACTTCTTCGACTTCCTCCGGTGTCAAGCCCACGTTGAGTGCGGCGCCAATATGCACACGGAGCTGGGGCTCTCGCCCGCCTTGTGCGGTCAACATAGCGACGGTCGCAATCTCGCGCTCGCGGAGACTGAGCCCGTCCCGACTGTAGATGTCGCCAAATGCGAACTCAACGATATACCGCCCCAGATCGCCCAATGGTGCAACAACTTCGTCACCCGCGGTCCCATCAACTTCCGCCAGCTTGGCGAGTCCGCGCTCGTACCGTGTCGTCTCGTTCATCTCCATCATGTCGTTTCTCCAACTCCGTGTACGTCTGAATCTTCCCGTCGATCGCGTCGAGGTGCAGCATCAATTCCTCGACCTCCCGCGTCACAGACCGCTTGTGCTCCTCCAAAAGGAGCCGGCGTTCTGTCAGCGTGCTCTCACCCCCGCGGCGTAGCTCGGCAAATCGCTGCATGGTGCGAATCGGCATGCCGGTAGCACGCAAGCGGGTGAGGAACTCGATCCAGGCGATGTCGTGAGCGGCGTATCGACGATGACCGCTCCCGGCTCGACAAATCGGGTCAATAAGCCCCACGCGCTCGTAGTACCGTAGCGTGTGTGGAGTCAAGCCGGTGAACTGCGCGGCATCGTGGATTGATAGGTCATGGGCCATACATTGAGCGTATCGGTTAGAGCGCGCTCTAAGTCAAGAGCCGATTTTCAACAAGCTCGCGGGTCATGCACTTAGGGCACTGGAGTTCCAGGACCTTGACACCTCGCAAAGATGTGTGGTGGCAGGTACACTCCTGGCGCCTTGTGGGAGATCATCACTGCCGTCCAGGATCGCCTTCATCTGAGGGACCGGCCATGGCTTCCGCGAGCGCATAGATACCAGCGAGGGGCGGAAGCATCACGGTCAAGGTTGCGATTCGTCCCTGGTCATCGAGGTCGAAGATGTCGATCCCCTCGATCTCCTCATTCCCAACTCGGCACCGGAAGACCAGAGCCTGCATTCCTTCCCGGGGAGGAGCGCCGTCCGCCGAGCCACCTGCCAGCACCCGCGTATACCGAACGTCCTGGAAGATCCGTTGGAGCGCCTGGAAGACGGCACGCACGCGCGCGCCCTTCGATCGGCTCGTGCGCCATTGGGTTGTACAGGCGTACTCGCGGCGCAAGGAGTTCAAGCATGCCCTCCAGGTCGTTCGCCTCAACGGCTCGCCGGAAGCTGTCTACTGCAGTGATTGGCATCGACCGCGTCATTCCAGCGATGCGCCGCCGTACGTCCCGAAGCTCCAGACAACGCCTTCTGGGTCGCGCGCGGTGAAACCACGTGACCCGTACTCTTCGTCCCGCAACTCGCGAATGATCCGGGCGCCGGCCTGCTGGGCGCGCAAGTAGAGCGAGTCCACGTCCTGGGTCACGATATACACGGAGCCTGTCCCAGGTGGAGATCCCATGCCGTTATCACGGGCGCTTCCGAGCATCACGCCCCCGCCCGCTGGCCAGCGGAGCTCGGCGTGCGCCACCTGGTTTTTGCCCTCACCGGGGTACACGGCCACCGCCTCGAATCCGAAGGCCTGAACGAGGAAACGGATGGCAGCCGGAGCGTCGTGGTAGTGAAAGGTGGGCCAGACGGTTGTCGTTGGTGTGCTGGTGGTAGTATTCATGGTCTTAGTTTGCACCTTCCTCCTCTCCCGCGTCTTGGATAAATGGGAGCTCTTCGGAGCCGAGCCAGGTGGATGGGGGACAGCCGGCAAGCTCCCGCCACTCTCAATCAACTCGTCCACGTCCGATCCAAGGAGATCCTCGAGGCGAACGACGCGCGGACCGAGGTCTCCTGCCGGGAGACCGAGCAGCGAGCGAGCGCCCGCCGGCGTGAGGTCGACCTGGACTCCGTACATCACGCCATCGTACTGGATGACGGCTGGTTGGGTGTGTAGCCCTCCCACCAGTGCAATGAAATCATCCGGCTGTTGGCCTGGATGGGGCATAGCGCTGACGCGGGTAGGAGGCCCCAAACTAACGATCAGGGTGAGATACGGGGAGGGGACCCCGCGGTGCGTCCCCGGCGCGAGTCCTGTGTACCGGTACCCGACATACCGGGAGACGAGAGGCCGCAGGCGGTCAGCCGGCCGCGCAACTGCTCTATCTGCACCTGGAATGGCGTTGCTCCTTCCGGCAGTGAGTTGAGCCACAGCCTCCTGGCCGCCCGTACACCCTAATTTCCTCCCGAGATCATCGAGTGCCTTGCCCGGACGTGCCGCAGACTTGGTGTCCGGCTTCCCTCAGTGCCTGCACCGCCTCAACTGTGCCCCCGTCCTTGCCAGTCACCGCCCGGCGGACGTTCTCCGGGACACCATCCTGGGGACACGATTGAGAGTTCATCGTCTGTCCGCGTGACAGACGTAAACGCGCCACACACCCAATTCGGTGAGGCACGTATCTGAATCTGCGCGTCGCTGACTTGCTATGGCAGGCAATTGAAGCCCGTACACGTGAATCACTATGCCTGTCCACTCTGTTTATGCCTGAAATGGCCGGCGCCGGTAACCTGCTGTGGTACATTCACACGCCCGCCGCCGCAAGAGCGAAATCGGCGGCGCGTGGTGCCGAGAGCGACGTACGCCTCAGGTCCTGCCATTCTTCGCGGCAGCCGGAAGCAACTTGAGCAGCAGATCATGCAGCAGCACCCGCTCGGCAGCGTCGAGATCGGCCACCATCTCCCGCTCAAGTTCGTCGCTCTCTCCTCGTAGTTCACCAAGCAGGACACGCCCGGACGCGGTGAGTGTGATCCCATGCCGGCGCCGGTCAGTCGGATCAACCCCTCGTTCGGCCAGGCCGCGCTCTTCGAGCAGATCGATAATCCCGACCGCGTTTCTCGGATCGATGCCGATGATCTCGGCGAGCTGTTGCTGCGAGGTCATGCCGATCTCCGCGATCGCCATCAGCACTCCATAGTGCGATGGCCTGAGCCCATGCTTGGCAAGGCCCCGCGTGAAGCGTTTACGCGATTCGCTGCCCAGGCGGGCGAGCAGGAAGCCGGTACTCGCAAGGAGCGCCTGGGGGACGGAGGATAGGGCCGGATCCTCATTTATCTCGACTCTTGGCATGACTCCATATGCTACCATAATCTTATTCTATGATAATCTATAAACATGAGTACAATAGTGGGAGCGAGATTACCTACTTGCAACCCGAAGGAGGCACGTCAGATGGCACAGCAGATGATCGAAGTTGATCACGGCAAAGCGCCGCCAGCGACTGGACGGCTGCTCGCCGTGGGCGTGATGGCGGCAGTCATCTCCGCGGTCGTGAACGACGTGCTCGCACTCCGAGCCGTAACCGTGTTGCGGATCCCGGATGCATTTCCGCCGCTGCACACCGTCGCGGTGACCGTCGTCACGGTCGGCGGCGTGGCATTCGCGGTATCTATGTTCGGGCTGATCGCCCGTGGCTCAGGCCGACCGTTGCGGCTCTATGTCGCGATCGCAGGCATCGCGCTGGTTCACTCGTGGTTGCCCGATCTGGCCATCTACCTGGTCCCCGTGTTCCCGGGCACGACGGGGACTGGAGTTGCGGGCCTGGATCTTGCTTTGCTATCTACCCAGCCGAAACAAAGCGCGTCCACAATGGCGTCGTGAAAGCGAACGCTCGGTGTCTTACTTCGTTTGTGATAAACGACTAACCAAACGGAAGTTTCCGATTGGCAATTTCCTCCTAACCATTCCCGCCATTCTGTTCTTGTCTTGGCGTAAAGAATTTTTATGCCGTTTATTGTTTCCATTGCGACGAAAAAGCTGACTGTTTATCATCATACTGCATAGTAAATACTTGATTTCGGCACAGTTACGAGCGGTCGAGCTGATCTGGCGGAAAGAGCACCGTAGCTGTGGACCAGCCGCACGGAGAGCAGGAGTGCGAACAGTGAGCCACAGAGAGGGCAGCCGTTGGCCATTGTGCCACGACGGTCCATGAGAAGTCGACACGCACTGCGGCAGAAGGGCCTTTGATTGGGAGAGCGCTGACCTATATAATCGAACGAGTAATCGATCAAAGGAAAGTTGGATGACCCCTCGTCCCTATCAGATGGGCAAACGCGCGGAGAGCGCAGCGCAGACCCGCCAGCGCATCGTCGATGCCACCATTGCGCTGCACCGGGAGCGAGGGATCACTGCTACCACCATGAAGGACATCGCCGAGCTGGCCGATGTGGGCGTTGGGACGGTCTACCACCACTTCCCGACTTACGAAGATGCCATTCGGGCCTGCGGCACCCAGATCGCGGAGGCGAGCCGCCTGCCCACCCCCGAGATCTTCGAGGGTGTGCGCTCCGTGCCGGCACGCGTGGCCACCCTGGTCGCGGAGCTGTTCGCCTACTACGACCGCCACCCTACACTGCCGCGCGCGCGGTGCGACCAGGACAAGTTCCCCGTGCTGGCGGAGTTCGCAACCCGCCGGCAGCGGCTAATTGAGGCGCTGGTCCTCGAGGCTTTGAGCCCGTTGGCGCCGGGCGCTCAGGAGGTGCAGACGGTCGTCGCGCTCACCGACTTCGCCGTGCACCGCTCGCTGATCGATGCAGGGTTCAGCACCGAGCAGGCGGCTACCCAGATCACTGAGGTGCTAGTCCGGTGGCTACACCGGCCAGACCGCTCACGAAAGGAGCCCGACCATGCAGATTGAAGGAGCCGTGGCCCTGGTCACAGGGGCGAACCGGGGCCTCGGGAAAGCATTTGCCCGCGCCCTGGTCGAGCGAGGGGCGCGCACGGTCTACGCTGGCGCCCGGAGCCCTGAAGACGTGACCGACCCCGATGTCACACCGATCAGGCTGGACATTACCTCGGCGGAGCAGGTGGCTGACGCGGTCCGGCGCTGTGCAGACGTCACCTTGCTGATCAACAACGCCGTCGAGGGGCGCCAGAGTCCGCTCATCGGCGCCGGCTCCCTGGAGGCCGCCAGGGCACAGATGGAGACCAACTACTTCGGGACACTTGCGATGTGCCAGGCATTCGCACCCGTGCTCGCTCGCAATGGCGGCGGCGCCTTGGTGAACATGCTCTCCATCGTCTCGTTCTTCAACCGGCCTAGCATCGGTTCCTTTTGCGCAACCAAGGCGGCGCTGTGGTCGATGACCAACGGCATCCGGATCGAGCTTCGCTCCCAGGGCACCCTCGTCGTGGGCGTCCACGCCGGGTTCATCGACACGCGCCAAGCCATTGGTTTCCACGGACCCAAGCACGATCCCGCGGACGTGGCGGCACTGGTTCTCGATGCGATCGAGGCCGGCCGAGAGGAAGTGCTGGCCGACGACCGGACCCGGACTATGAAGGCATCCCTGCCCCGCGATCAGGAATTGATCTACCCAGAGGTCGAGAAAGCATGGCAGGCAGGCTGCGGTTGATACGACCGGTCACACTGGGCGGTGACGTGGTACTTGCGCTGCGAAGTTCTCCAAGAACAGCGAGGCCGCCCGGATATAGTGCCGCATCATCTCGACAGGTCGGTGTCCCGTCTGTCGCATGACCGTCCGCTGCGGCACACCGCTGCCAAAATGATCGACAATGCCTGACCTGCGGCGGTGGCGCGAGTTCACCAGGGCGGGTATGAGCGGCTCCGTTGAGCTAGGAGTGGGAGCGGTCAATGTCATATCTCGTGGTAAACAAGCGTAACAACCGTGAGATGCCTGCTCTCCGCTCGCACGATCGCTCAGCCTCACACCGGTTCGGTACGAAGGAGTGAGCACCATGACCATCCCAACCGACATGCCGCTCCGGTTCATTGTCCGTGCGGTAGGCGGGCCAACGGCCATCCTGGAGATCGGGGGGCTGCGATTGCTCACCGATCCAACCTTTGATGCCCCGGGCGACTATGTGAGCGGCTCCGGCAACGTCCTGACCAAGACGGCTGGACCTGCCTTCAGTGAGTCGGAGGTCAGTCCCATCGAACTCGTGCTCCTCTCCCACGATCAGCACGTCGACAACCTGGACACTGCAGGTCGTGCGTTTCTCAGCCGTGTGCCGCTGATCGTGACCACGGCGAGTGCTGCCGGGCGACTCGGGGGTGAGAGCCGCGCCCTCGGCCACTGGGAGCACGTCGATGTGCCATGCCCGGGGGGTGGAACGCTACGGATTACCGGCGTTCCGGCGCAGCATGGCCCCGACGAGACCGCGCACCTGATGGGCGAGGTCACCGGGTTCGTACTTTCCGGCACGCACCTCCCCGTCGTCTACGTGAGCGGCGACAATGCCTCACTGGATGTGGTCCGGGGCATCGCCGCAGGCTGCCGAAGCTGTCCGGATCCTGGACGCGCCGCACGTGGTCCCTCTCCATTTCAACAGTTGGAAGCACTTTACCGAGGATGCCGACTCGCTCACCATGGCGTTTGCCGAGGCGGGTCTCACCGACCGGCTCGCGCTCCTCGAACCCGGCGAGGTCGCGACTGTGTGATGGAGCCACTCTCGGCCGAGCGCTTTCCGACGATGCCCATGCCATCGGCGGTGAGCCAGCCATTGGAGCAACGGTCATACCTTGCCAGGATCGTCTGCTACCCCTGGGAAGTCATACGCCCCTTCCGGGTCGAAGGACGCGTCATCGAAAGGCAAGGAGTCGGCAGCGCCGGCAGTCGCTCCCGGGAATCGGTGACACGCGACCTCTCGGCGAGCTGAAAACAGCGACAAGGCATCACAGGCGTCATTGCCGAGGAGCAATGGGAACTTGCTCGTCGACGCGGGCCACAGGAAAACGTCAGTCCGTCATGTTGAAAATGCTGCCTGTTCATGCTTTCCATCGCGGGCCTCCTTACTCGGCCGTGATAATAACGGTGTTCCCGTCCGGGTCATCCAGCATGGCCATAGAGGCGCCGAACGCCGTCTCGAACGGCGCCCGATGGCCTCGGTATCCACGGCCAGTCATGTCCGCGTAGGTAGCATCGACGTCCTCCCGGCTCGTTCGGAAGAACTCGAGGAGTATTCGATAGCCGCCGGCGGCCTGTTCCCTGTCCGGGTCATAGGTCACGGCGAAGGTGGTGTCCCAGAAGAGAGTGATCCCGTTCTCCATTTTTACTTCGACGTGCGGCCGATCGTCGGTATCGGCGGGGATGTCCAGGCCGAGCCTGCGGTAGAACGTGAGCGAGCGCTCCATGTCCTCGACGACCAACCCGACCATGCTCAATTGCAGCGACACGCCGTGCTCCTTTCGTCGGTGCGGCCCTCCGCTTGGTGAGAGCCGGCCTCACCCCCAACGTAACCTAGAATGGTGACAGGAACCGTCACCGTTTCGCGGAGATCTGGATTTGGTGGAGACATGGGGCGCGCCTCGCGATTGCTGGAGCTGCTGATCCGGCTCCGGGCCACGCCGCGCGTGACCGCCCAGGAGTTGGCGGATCGCTTCGACGTCTCGCGCCGCACGATGTTGCGAGACCTCCGCACCCTGTCCGACTTGGGCGTTCCACTCGTTGCTCTGCCGGGTCCGGGCGGCGGGTATATGCTGGCGCGGGACCAGCGGTTGACCCCGCTGGCCTTGACGGTTGAGGAGGCGCTCGGCGTGCTGCTCTCGTACGATGCGTTCCTGCGCTATGCGCAGTCACCCTTCGCGGCCGAGAGCCTGTCTGCCGTCACGAAGCTGCGTGCCACCCTACCGCCTGATATCGCCCGCGACCTGGAGCGTATCCAGCGCCACGTAGCCGTCATCGCGCTCCCAAGTGGCGGCCCAGCACCCCTGCTCGGCGATCTCCTCCACGCCGCGCTTGACGGCGTCCACCTGGGCGTCGTCTACGAGTCCCGGTCCGGTGTCTCGGAGCGCATCATTTTCCCGTTCGGCGTATTCGCACGACATGAATGCTGGTACTGCGCCTGCTACGACGAGAAGCGGGGCACGAACCTGTCGTTGCGTGCCGATCGTGTCGTCTCCCTCGCGCGAGTGGAGGGTCGAGACGACCGTCCTCCGCACATCCCGCTTGAGCGATGGCTGGATGTCACCATGCGCGACGACGGCCCGGTCCTGCCCCTACGCGCGACGGTGACCGCACAGGGAATGAAAAGCGTCAACCTACGCGCGTTGTTCGAGTTCGGGCCGGTATCGCTACGGCCGGACGAGCGTGGCGGCGTCATCGACGGGACCATCCCGCGGCATGAGCTCGACTGGTACGCGGCCCAGCTCCTCGCGGAGGGAGCCGATGTTGTCGTCGAGTCGCCGCCCGAGCTCATTGCCGCCATCCGGCATCACATCCAGGTTGTGGCCGAACTCTATCAATGCTAGCGGGAAGGACCACGTGATGGGCGACACCGGGTATGCCATTCAGCGTCCGCTTCTGCATCGTGGCGCTTTGGTCGATGGTGATCTTCCTCATCGCGGCAGTAGTCATCGGCTGGAACGGTCTCACATCGACGATCCACCTGACGGCTGCTCTGAGTCGTAGTTGTGGCTCCGGGGTGAGCTGGTCGACGTTGATCGGTGTTCCTGCGGTTCGGACCGGAGTCCGGATCGTGCCCGGACCCCAGTCCGCCGTGGCGCGATGCTACCCGGCGTTCAGCGCCTCACCCACGTACGCGAACAGCTCGGCGTCGATCCCGCTGAACTGGCGAGCCGCCGGCTCGTTCTGGTACATGGTCTGGAGCGATCGCTCGATGCCGGGATTGTTCCCCGTGAACTCAGCGACGAGTGCCTGCCCGCGGCGAGCCAGCGCCTGCACTTCCTCGCCGCCCGAATCTGCGTTGCGCTCCATGGCAGCGCGCATCTGGGCAATCAATTCCGGCCATTCGGCCTCCGCCTGGCGGATCCGCGCCTCGCCGGCCTGCTCCCCGCGCTGTCGGATCTCATCGGTCTGCTCGGGCGTAAAGTATTTACCGAAGTTCTCCTGCATGGTCATCACCTCGATGGTCTGCATGAATTCCGCCGCCGAGACCTCCTCTGCGGCAGAGAGTTTCCAGGCAAGCGCCAGCGGGCGGACGGCCAGGTGCCGCTGCAGGGTGAGCTGCTCCTCGAGCCTGCTAAAGTACAGTTCGACCAAAAGCAGCGGTAGGGATCGGCGAGATCGCCCCCAATGGCCGAGCCAAAGCGCTTATGCTACCTCTGTCGATGAGTTCTGGGCCGGCTCGGACGTCGCTTTGACGTCAGCAGGAGTGCTGCGGCGGACGAATGGTGCATGGACCTTCACAGACCGAACAGTCAACCCGGCATCTCCGCATGTGCTGTCATGGGACGTCGTCGAGCGCGCTGAGCCGCTCTCTGAGCAGATTTTTCGCCATTTCGAGGGCGGCGGCCTTGCGGTCGAGCTCGGCGAGCCGCCGGTGCAGCCGGGCGACTACAACGTCGCAGGGTTGCAGCGTCTCTCCGGGGCCGGCGCAGGGCAGGACGGCGCGCACATCGATCAGGTTCAGGCCACAGGCCAGTAGACCTTTGATGGTGTCTACTCGATCCTGGGCGTCAGCCGGAAAGTTCCGGTAGCCGTTGGCCGTCCGTTCCACCGGCAGGAGCCCCTGAGCGTCGTAGTGCCGCAGCGCTCTCGCCGACACTCCTGTGCGGGCGGCAAGCTCACCCACCAACATCATCGGACCTTTCTCTTGACCTTCACACTAGTGTCAACCCTTACCATAGCAGTCGTGAGTCCAGTGAAGGGAGATATACAGTGATTATCGCAATGGTCCTCGCCGCCGGCCGCCGCGCCGTTTCGAGGCGCGTCGCGTTCGGGCTCGTCGCCTACCTGTTCACGGTGGTGATGCTCGGTGGGACCATCCCCACTCCGCTTTATCCCATCTACCGAGCCCGGCTGCATTTCTCGGACTTGGTGGTCACGCTGATCTTCGCCGCGTATGTGGTGGGCACCCTGGCCGCCTTGTTAGTGTTTGGTCGGCTCTCCGATCAGGTCGGCCGGCGCCGGGTGCTCCTGGCCGCAGTCGGCGTCGCCGTGGCGAGCACCCTGGTGTTCGCACTCGCACAGAACCTGCCGGGGTTGTTCGTGGCCCGCGCCCTGTCGGGGTTCTCAGTGGGCTTAGTCACGGGCACGGCCACCGCCTACCTGGTCGAGCTGCATCCCGGGGGTGATCGGGCGCGAGCCGCCCTCATCGCATCGGTGGTCAACATGGGCGGGCTCGGCCTCGGCCCGCTGCTGTCGGGCCTGCTGGCCCAGTACGGACCGGCGCCCACCACGCTGCCGTACGTGGCCCTCCTCGCGCTGCTCGCCCCGGCCGCCCTGGTCGTCCTCGCTCCCGAGACCGTCGAAGTTCGCGAGCAGGCCCAGCTCCGACTGCAGCGTCTCGCCGTTCCGGCCGAGATCCGTGTCCCGTTCGCGGCGGCGGCCGGCGCCGGGTTCGTGTCCTTCGCCTTCCTCGGGCTCCTGACCTCCCTGGTGGGCAGCTTCCTGGCCATCTCGCTCCACAGTCACAGCTACGCGCTGGCCGGGCTGGCGGTGTTTGCGCTCTTTGGCGCCGTCGTGCTCGCCGTGCTCGCGGCGACGACGCTGACCAGCCGAGCCGCTTTGCTTGTTGGACTGGGGCTGCTGCCCGCCGGCTTGGTTTTGTTTGTCCTCGCGTTGCCGGCTGCTTCCCTCGCCTTGTTCATAGCCGGCATCGTGATCGGCGGCTTCGGGGTCGGGCTCGCGTTCAAGGCCGCTCTCGCGCTCGTCAGCAGGCTCGCGCCCGACGATCAGCATGGGGAGGTCGTCTCCAGCTTCTTCGTGGCATCCTACCTGGGGATCACGCTGCCGGTCATCGGGGTCGGTGTTCTCACCACCCTGGTCTCCACGTTCGTTGCCGCCGTCACCTTTGGCGCCGCGATCGTGGTACTCGCCACCATCGCCGCGGCGATCGTCACTCGTCGCACCGACGTCGACTAGCAGGCTGCTGATTTGCGATCCATCATGGTGTGGCGAGCGGCGTCAGCTCAAAGAACGAGAGTAGTCTCACGATCGGCGTAGCGTGCCACCTCAATCAGATTGCCGTCCGGATCACGGAGGTAGACGGACTCGATCGGTCCCATCGCGCCAGTTTTCGCCACCGGCCCCTCGATGATGGGTACGCCGATGCCCGTCAGGTGATCCACCACTTCCTGCATAGAGCTGGTCGTGACGAGGCAGATGTCCTGCGTCCCTGGAGCCGGGCAAGCAGCTTTCGGCTCGAACTCCCTTCCCGTCTGATGCAGGTTGATTTTGCAGTGCCCAATTTGAAGGGCCTTGCGACCGCCGCCGAAGGTGAGCACCTCCGTGCCGAGGACCTGGGAGTACCACGTGCCGGTCGCTTCTACATCGCGTACGGTAAACACAACATGATCAATACTGTCGAGTCTTATCACGGCCGCTCCTCACTCCGATGGTATGGGCACTTCGTCGATCTTGTCTCCCTTGACTGCCCGTCGAGCGTTGCATCCGCGAGGGGCGCGACACATCCAATCACCGAACCATACCCTGCGATCCCACACAGGCCACAACGTTCTCCAAGAACAGCGAGGTCACCAGCCTGTTACGTGTCGTCCGCGGTGAGGAGTTCGGTGATCCGGGCTTGGTCTCGGTCCCCGGCGGTGAAGGTAACCGGCTTCTGCTCCGGGTCGTCGGCCACTTGGAGCACCACATGCTGGAGTTGCAGCTCTCCCAAGATTGGATGGCGGAGACGTTTAGTGCCGGAACTCAGCGCGCCAATGTCGTGACGTGGCCACCACCTCCGGACTTCCGGGCTCACGGCCTTCAGCCGCTCGGTCAGCATCGCAAACTCGGGTTCGCCGAGATGTCGGGCGGCGGCGGATGCGTGGCCGTGTCGCTTCGCTCAACGACGCGGTCAGCAGGGTCAGACCGGATCAGAGCGCATAGCTTCCGCGCGGTGTCTGCCTCCGCCAATGGCGGATAGACGACCATCTGGAGGTCAGGCGCTTCGGCGATCTGCATCGTGGTCGGATGGAACACCAAGCGCCCAACCTCTGGATGGTTCAGCTCTTTGCGCCCGGCATGCACGGCGCGTACATCATCCCGTGACCACCAGGCCTCGAATGCGGGGCTGACGCGCGCCAGGTCGGCGATCAACTCCTTGTACCAGGGCTCCCCCACGTAACGCCCCGTGCTCGCGCGGAAGAGCGCCAGGGTCCGCTGCGCCTCCCCTTCCCAATCGACGAGCAGTTCCCGGTGGCCGGGCTGCATGAACGCGAACCAGAGGATATTGCGCTGGCGCCGCGACATCGCCTCGAAATTGGCGAAGACGCGGCGAGCGGCCTGATTCCACGCCACGACGGTCCACCGCGCGTCGGTCACATAGGCCGGGTAGGGGTCGAGCGCGTCGAGAATACTCTGCAGTGCGGGGCTGACCGTGGCCGCCGCTGGGGCCGACGATCTGGGCGCCTCGTCCCGCGCCAGCGTGAACAGGTACGCGCGCTCATCGGGTGCGAGACGCAACGCGCGGGCGATGCTGTCGAGGACGGCCGCCGATACCGTGATGGAGCGCCCTTGCTCCAGCCATGTGTACCAGGCAACCCCGACTCCCGCGATCTGCGCCACCTCCTCGCGGCGCAACCCCGGCGTCCGCCGGCGACCGCCCGTGGGCAAGCCCACCTGTTGGGGCGAGAGGCGCTCGCGCCGCGTGCGCAGGAAGTGGGAGAGGGCGGCCCGTCGCTCCGTGTCATCCATCAGTGATCCTTTCCCTGATACTTTTTATCCTCGGATAATCTCGCTCCTGGTTACAGGATACGCGCTCTGCCACACTGTGGATATAGGGGCGGCATCCCCTACCAGTCGAGAACGCAAAGATCACACGGAAAGGAAACGATGATGCGTGCTGTGGTCATCCCCACGTTCGGCGGCCCCAACGTACTAGAGGCGCGCGACCTACCGGCACCCGAACCGGGGCCGGGCGAGGTCACCGTCGACGTGGCCTACGCTGGCGTGAACTACGCCGAGGTTCTGTACCGCCGGGGTGTCGTCGACGTGGCCCTCCCCTTCACCCCTGGCATCGAGGTGGCCGGCCACGTCCGTGCCGTGGGGCCGGGCGTCGCTGGCCTGCGCATCGGCGAGCCCGTCGCCGCGCTCACCATCGTCGACAGCGGCGGCTATGCCGAGGTTGTGCGTGTCGCGGCGGCGCTGGCCTTCCCGCTGGACACCCTCGCCCCCCACCTGACCCTCGCCACGGCGGCGGCCTTCCCGTCCAACACGACGACGGCCCTGCTCGTCCTCTCCACGGTCGCCCACCTGCAGCAGGGCGAGCGCGTGCTCATCCACGGGGCGACCGGCGGGGTGGGCAGCGTCCTGGGGCAGATGGCTCGCGCCTTGGGAGCGGCCCAGGTGATCGGCACGGTGGGGAGCGCGGCCAAAATGGACGCCGCCAAGGGATACGGGTACGACACCGTCCTGCTCAGCGACGGCTTCGACGCCACGCTCGCGGATGTGACGGGCGGCGCGGGGGTCGACGTGGTCGTCGATCCGGTCGGCGGAGCGGTACGGACGCGGAGCCTCGCCGCCTTGAAGACCCTAGGCCGCCTGGTGGCAATGGGCAATGCCAGCAACGGCGACGACGTGTCCCTGTCCGCGAACGATTTGTGGTTCAGCGGTCGTGCGGTGCTGGGCTTCAACCTGGCGCTGCTCAGTACGCAATCCCCGAACCGTGTCCATGCCGCCGCGGAGGAGGCGCTGCGGCTGGTGGCGCGCGGGGACGTGCGCGTGGATGTCTCTGGCGTGTTGCCCCTCGACCAGGCGGCCGAGGCGCACCGCCGCATCGAGGCGCGGGCGGTGACAGGCAAGCTCGTCCTCCAGCTAGGGCAGTAGCTAAACCGACGAAACGAGGCCACAGAGCGGGCACGGCGCACCATGGTGGAGGCGTGGGGCTTGACTGCTCTGTTGACGATCACGGTCCTGGTCGCCGTGCGCTGGCACGGACGAGTGTGGGCAGCGGCGTGGGGACACACCAGGATGGGATGGAGGAACACCGGATGGAAAGCGAGGGCGAACGGTTTCAGAAGGGGCTGGCGACATTGATGGCGGTGCAGGGGGAGTCGGACGCCCAGGGACTTGTCCGGCTGCACGCGGTGGCCCCGGACCTGGCGCGGTGGGCGATTGATGCGTTCGACGATATCTACGCCACCCCCAGCCTCGACGCTAAGACGCGCGAGATCGCGACGGTCGCGGCGCTCGTGGCGTTGGGAACCGCACCGGCGCAACTACGAGGGCACATCAACGGGGCCTTTAACGTCGGCTGCACCCGCGCGGAGATCGTCGCGGCGGCCTCAATCGATCCTGGGCTCGCGTGAGACGCGATGCGGCGGCTCCTCAGACACTGGAATGTACCCCAACACTTTACCGGATCAGCAGGCTGCTTGCCTTTACAGAATGTGTGGATCGGCCTATTTAGCTGAGCTGACAAAGAAGATTGATCGCCATGTTAGACCGAAGGGATCGAGCGCGAGCAGCCCCCTGCCGACAAGCTGGCCCACGACCGCGGCGACGCCGATCACCGACCCGAAGATGCCCAGCGCCTTGGCACGCTCCTGGCCGGAGAACGTCAGCTGGATAATCGCCAGAACCTGTGGGTACATGAGGGCGCCGCTGATTCCCTGGAGAGCGCGAGCGCCGATCAGCACGCCGATCGACGGCGCGGCGCCGCACAGCGCTGATGACGCGGCGAACAGCAACAGGCCGGTGACGAAAATCCGCTTGCGGCCGAACAGGTCGCCCAGCCGCCCACCGGTGACCAGTAGGCACGCGTAGGTCAGCGTGTACGCAGAGATGACCACTTCCACCGGGCCGAAGCTGGCGTGAAAGCCGGAGCGGATGGAGGGAATCGCAACGTTAACGATCGCCACGTCGAGGATCGCCATGAACGTGCCGGCGAGTACTACCGCGAGCACGAGTCTGCGCCTCGCTGCCGTCGCACGGGATCGAGACCGGGGTCGATTGCGGTGTTCATCTCGATGCGACTCATGTAGTCAAAGGTAGATCAGCTCCTCGCACGATGCAACTCATCGCCGCTGGCCTGGACTCTATTACAAATCATATCCCCAGACCTCTGCCCGTTCCCTCGCCAACAGGTGGGGGCAAGCGTCCATTCTGCGAGTGAGGGCGAGTCGGAGGCGCACTCGACGATGAGTTCCCCTACATGATGGAGACCCGCGGGGGATGCTGACATTGCGGCAATCGCTGCCGTACGCGGCTCCCGAGCGGCAGTGGCCTCAGTCTTGGCCATGGAGCCGGGTCAACTCCACACTCTAGAATCTGCAGTAGACAACTCGAACACCCTCGGAGGGAACGGCCCATGAACGCGACAGCCCGCGCCGTGGCCGATCTTGCAGGTGCGCTAATCCTCGCCGGCATGGAGGTCGGGACAGCCCCTGAGCGGGTGTCTCGAGACAACAAAAAAGACCGGCTCATGCAGGGGGTAACTCCCCTGCCGAGACGGTCTTCTCTGCTAGCTATTCTCCTCTCTTGCGTCCAACTGAGGCCCGGCGCTTTGGACTATCGGAACTTCAGTACGTCGCCTGGATTAGGAGTGACTCGCTGATTCCGGGAGCCTCGCCACTCACCGGCCCCAGCAGCGAGCCCCGCGATGAAGGGTCCCTCAATGAGAAAGTCAGTGAGCATGAGGGCGGCTCGTACCTCCGCCTCCGACCTGCGAGCCAGCGCGTCCGCTGTACACGACTGTGTGGATGCCCAGGGCCCTGAGCCGTTTCAGCACGGTCATGATCTGTCTGGGTTGAGCGAACACCTGTGCTTTAGCGTAACTCGTATACGGCGGCCTAAAATGGCCCCAGTTGGAGCGGTAACAGCGCTCTAAATCGGCCCCACTGTGAGCCCAATCCCGCTACCCTCGGATCGAGGCGATCACGTGGAAGCGGGGGATAGGAATGCTGACCGTGGACGAGATTGAACAGATTCGGCGCGCCTACTACTGGGAGAAGCAGAGCGTTCGGGCCATTCCCCGCGAGCAGCACCTCCACCGACGCGTTGCCGTGTCAATTTACGGCTGAGAGTGACAGTACGGAAAGCGATTGCTGGGACAGCTATGCAGCCCCAGCAATACCGACAGCGGTACCCAGGACCGCGGCCGATGGTAGACGCCGTCCAGCCCCTGATCGAAGCCGGGCTGAAAGCGGATCAGGAGGTGCCGCCCAAGTGGAGCACTAAGAAACCCACTCCCAGGTCCGCGTAGGGGCAGACAGTCGCTTTGAGACGCTGCCAGGTCTCCCGCTGATTCCAGATGGCGTGCTACTTCGCCACATTGGCAGCACCTGGTCGCGTACCACCATCGACCCGTGGTCATTCGATGTCACAGAGCCATGAACACTGGCAACCCGTATATCCCCGATTTTTCCCGACAGTAACTAGCACGAGGAAAGGGGCGGCTCAATTCAAGACAAAACAAAAAAGCCGCTCATACAGTCAAGGGGAACCCTGTTCGCAGGGTTCCCCTTGACAGGTGTCGCAAGAGGCTGCGTGTCAGGAGCAGTCGACCAGCGTCCGGGCCTTACTTAATCAATTGGTTCCTCGCACCAAGAATGCGAGCCGGGTGGTGAATGAGACGTTGGTTGCGGGAGCCGCGCCACTCCCCTGCGCCGTCGGAAAGTGCGGCAACAAACGGCCCGTCCACCAGGAGATCGATGAGGTGTAACGCCTCCCAGACCTCCGGCTCGGGCTTACGCGCCAGTACCTCAAGCGTGTAGCCACTGTAGACGACGGTGTGCAGGCCCCAAGCTTTAAGCCTGTGCAGGAGGTCGGCTAGACCTGCCGGCTGAAAGAACGGCTCTCCTCCCAGGACCGTGATCCCGTCTCGGGGTTCGCCAGCCGGATCGAGAAGGGCTTTCACGACCTCCCCAATGGTGAGGAGAATGCCGCCATTCGGATCATGGGTCTCGGGAACGTAACAGCCTCGGCAGCGAATGGGACAGCCCTGCAGTTGCACCACGCTCCGGCGTCCCGGCCCATCCACCACTGATCCGTGATAGAGACGTGCCACGCGGAGGGTTGGATCACCAGTGTCAGCCTCCGATGAAAGAGGCAGGCTGCTCAACGGCCGGGCGCAGTTGATGGCCTGAGCGGGCGGCAGGAGGTCGCTGGCAAGCATCGCTACCTCCCGTGCCTCCATCCCCTCAGCAACCAGCGCACCCGTCGCCGGATCGATGATCCAGGTTACGTTTCTCACTGTCTGCGCTGGCCGCGAACCTGCGAACGAACCTGCGGCCGCAGGTAGTACTCCGGCGTCTGCCACTCTTGCTCTGGCTTGCCCAGGAGTTCGCTTGCCATCCTGGCAATGTCGGTACAACCGGAACCCGCGATCCCCTTCACGTGCATCGTCAGCTCTCCCGTTGTCGCATCGATCGTGAACTCGATTTCGGCCATGGCTTGCTCCTAGAACCTCACTCTGATCTTGACCAGGCTTCCCTCCACCTGCCGGTGGGCGGTGCCGTGCAGGCGACGTCTCACTTCCTCGATGACTCGCTCGCTATAGGCCGTGCGCAGCTTCACCAGGAACTGCCCGCCATGCACCGCTCGCTGGTCGTACTCTGAGACCAACGGGATATAACCGTGTGGAGTGCGAGTGAAGCCAATATCGTTCGAGAGGGAGCCGACATGCTGCCGTCGGATCACAATTTCGGCCGTCGACGGTCGACGGTCGCCTCGATACCCATAGAGGGGGAGCGCTTCCCCCTCCTCGATCTCTGGGTAGCCAAGCTCCGTCAGTGCGGCCAGGAGCAGCCGCCGATCCTTCAATACCATGTCCGGGAACGTGAGGTACTTGCTCATGATCCGACTCCTTCTCAGAACTCGATCAGGCGTTGACCGGAGATCGCATCGGCACGAACGGCGTCGATCGCCAGGTGCTCTCGGGCCCAGCGACGCAGCTCCTCGATCTCCTCGCGCTTCACAACAGAGGTTGGTCGGATGCCGCGGACACGCTGCAGCACGTCTGCCGTCGTCACCTCCCGTACATCATCCATGAAGGCATCCAGCACGGCTCCCTTCACTGCGCCCTCGATCTCGGCCCCGGCGAAGCCGTCCGATGCCTGGGCCAGGTGCTCCAAGTCGAAGGTTTCCGGATCACGTTCCCGCTTGCGGAGATGGACGCGGAAGATATCGGCCCGGTCCTCACAGGTCGGAAGGTCGACGAAGACCACCTGGCCAAAGCGTCCCTGTCGGATCTGCTCCGGCGCGAGTTGGCGGACATCATTCGCGGTGCCAACCACGAAGACGTCCTGCTGCTCCTGCATCCAGTTGAGCAGATGGGCGATGGTGCGGGCGGTCTCGCCGGCGTCGGAGCGAGCGGAGGATTGGAGGCCGGATACGCCTTTCTCGAACTCCGACAGGCCGAGTATTCCTTTGAGGGTGGTAGCAATGGCCAGGGCGCGCTTGATGCTCATGGCGGCGGAGCCGATCACGCCGCCGCCCTCCCCCATCACGGCGCCGAAGTCCAGGTCCAGCAACGGTCGGCCCAGGATGGAGGAGGCGATCTTCTTGGTGAGGTCCTTGCCGGTGCCGGGCAGGCCGACCAGAAGGATGCCCTTCATGGGTTCGACGCCGAAGGCTCTCGCCGCCGGAGTGAAGGTGACCGCCGCTTCCTGCAGAAGCCGGCGGAGGTTGGCGTAGCCGCCCAGTTGGTCGGCCGGTTCCGGGTGGCTGTAGGTGAGAGCGCCGCTCTGACGGATGACGTCGCGTTTCTCGTCAAGGATCAGCGGCAGGGAGTCAGGACCGATGCCCCGGTGGGTGATGGCGGCCTTGGCCAGGGCGTTCTCGATCTCGCTCTCGGTCAGTCCCAGCAGTGCCTGGACCAGCTGCTCGTGCGCCCGTTGGTCCACGGTCAGGTGCACCTCAGGGTTCTCGGCCAGCCGGGCCAGCTCCAGATCGAGCAGCATGGTCACCTCCCGCTCGTCGGGGAGCGGCAGGTCGACGATCTTGACCTCCTTCTCCAGAGCCGGGATGGAAGGAAAGCCGGGCCCAACCAGGAGGACGGTGACAGGTTTGGTTTTGATGGCCCAGGCCAGCTCGCGCAGGCGGCGGACCAGCAGCGGCTCTTCCTGTCCGAAGGGAGCGAGGTAGGGGGCGTAGTCACAGAGGACGTAGAGCCCCCGATCGGCGCTAGCGATGTGGTCGAGGACGGAGAGTGGATCGTCGGTGTCGGGAATGGTTCGCTCGGTTAGTCCCATCCCGGAGCCCGCCACTTGACGCAGGCCCTGCGTGCGACTCCAGAGGAACAACCCCTTGGGACGATGGCGCTCCAACTCGGTGACGGCCGTCATCAGATGGCGGAAGCGGACCTCCTCGAAGGTGTTGACCGCGATCAGCGGGTAACGGGCGCGGATGAGGATGTCGAGCTCGCGAACAAGCTCGTGCAGGGCGGAGCTGTCTCGTGAATGATCCATTGGCAACCTCCTAGTTGTCGATAGGGGAGAGTTTCGGCGATCAGCAGTTGGTACAATCGCCGTGTTATGAGCCGCTGCGTCGAGCACGTTCCAGTCACCAACGCTTCCCTCTGGACGATCCATCAGGGCGAGGGGCCTTCCCTCGTCCTCTGTCACGGTGGACCCGGCCTCTGGGATTACCTGGAACTGGTGCCTGACATGATCGATGACCTCGTCACGGTCTACCGGTACGACCAGCGGGCCTGCGGCCGCTCGTCCGGCAGTTCACCCTTCGACGTCGCCGGCGCCGTCGCCGATCTAGACACCCTGCGAGAGCATTGGGGACTGGGCGAATGGATCGTCGCCGGTCACTCGTGGGGTGCGACCCTCGCCCTTGCCTACTGCCTGCAGCACCCGGATCGGGCTCGTGCCCTCATCTACATCTCCGGAACCGGCATCGATCCGGCCTGGCATGCCGAGTACCATGCGAATCAAGCTGCGCTCCTTACTCCAGAGGAGCAGCAGCGACTGGCGTGGCTGGAGAAACAGATTGCGCGCGTAGAGGGCGTGGAGCGTAGCGCTCTGGACCGGGAGCGCTGCGAGATATCCTGGTCAACCGATATTGCCGACCGCAGGCGAGCACGTGGGCTCGCCCGCACCCTCTTCATGGAGGGTCTCGAAGTCAACCATGAGGTGAATCAGGTCCTCTGGAAGGATGCTCGCCGGTTTGCCGAAAGCGAAGAGATTCGGGATCGACTGGCAGCTCTCCGACTCCCCGCACTGATTGTCCATGGGGAGGCAGACCCTCGCCCAGCCTGGGCTGCCGTGAAGCTTGCGGAGCTGCTTCCTCATGTGACGCTCAGGATCCTTCCGGCAGTCGGGCACTTGCCCTGGCTGGAACGACCGGAGCTGCTCCGCGAAGCTCTGCGGTCCTTTCTGGAGAATGCGGGGTTGGTCCGTGCGGGTGGCACATATGCCAGCCGTGGATGAGGCGCTGGCGTGGTTCCTCAGGCACCGGATGCCGGAAGCTGAGGACACGGCGGTCTGGGCAGACGGCACTATTCCGCTCCGCATCACTGCCTACCTGACGGCGGAGGAGCCGCCATCCTCCTATGTGACCTCGGTTCGCGGCATCGTCGTTCGGGACGAGACGGTTCTGGTCCTGTGGAACGAGCAGGATGAGCCCTATCTCCTGCCGGGAGGCCGATGCGAGCCGGGTGAATCACTGCAGGAGACCCTGCATCGGGAAGTGTTGGAAGAGGCAGGCGTGGAGGTGCACGATCCCGCCATGCTCGGGTTTCTGCGTCATCACCACCTCGGACCAAAGCCGTCCGGCTACCTCTACCCGTATCCCGACTTCTTGCAAGTGGTGTATCTAGCGCGAGCAGGCCCGGACCGTCCGGACAGGAAGGTCCATGATGATTACGTCTCCCGAAGTGCCTTCGTCCCCCTGACCGACATCCAAACTCTTCCCCTTTGCCGCAGCGACCGGCTTTATGTCGCGGCCGCCCTGGCGCGTCTCTCTGATCGAGCGCTTTGACGCCCTGGACCGTCTATCGTTACGATCAACGGGCCTGCGACCGCTCCTCATCGAGGCCTGCACGGTCGACCTCTGATCATCTCGCCATCGCTCCAATCTGCCTGCGAGTTCCATTCAGTCGTCGTCATGGTGGCGATAAGAGAGGGAATGGCAGCGGTCGTGGACTAGAATGTCCGGGCCTTACAGGCTCGGGAGGATAGGCTGCATCCACAAGCGCTCTTTCTCGATGACGGCGGTGTGATGAACGACAACCGCCTGCGTGGTCCTCAGTGGCAGCGCTTGGTGGGCGAGTTCTTCGCGCCCATCCTCGGCGGTAGCCAGGTAGCATGGGCTGCCGCAAACCACGCCGTCGTCACCGCCATGCTCGAGCCGGCCAGTTGGTCTGCTCGGCTGCATGAGGCGCGCGGCTACGCTGCCTTCGAGCGGCGCTATCGCCTGGATTGGCTTGGCTTCATGAGTGCGATGGTCGGTGTCTCGACGCCGGCGGAGGATGAGGTGCTCACCCTGGTTGAGCGGGCTGAGCGGTGGATCCGGCCGCTGGTAGACGCAGCCCTCCCCGGAACGGTGGAAGCCATCAGGCTGCTCCATGGGGCTGGTTATCAACTATTCACGGCCTCCGGTGAGTCGTCAGAGGACCTTGCCGATTACCTCGGTGGTATGGACGTGCGCATGTGCTTCGAGCGCCTCTACGGACCGGACCTGATTGAGACCTTCAAGAATGGGCCGGCGTTTTACCGTCGGGTCTTTGCCGATGCTGGAGTGACACCGCGGCATGCCCTGGTGGTGGATGACAGCCCGGCGGCGATCGGTTGGGCCTTGGAGGCGGGAGCAAGCGCCGTGCTGGTCGGCGACGGTATCAGTGTTTCCGGCGGCATCCCCCAGATACCGGGCCTGCGGACGCTACCGACCCTCCTGGCCCACTGGTATGGCCATCGCTAGCTCGTGCCCATGCACTGAGGTATAGGAGCCGTTGGCATCTGCGCTCGCTCGGCTCCCAGCGCCTTTATTCTCGGACTATGGAGGCGCGGCAGCGTCACGGGTGCTGGACGTCCTTCCGTTTCTACAGCTCGAGTGCGCCCATTCGGTTCGGTTCACGGAGAGCTCGCGCATCAGCGTAGCAGAGTTCTACGATGTCGCCCAGCACCTGATCGATGGTGTCGGTATCGCGCTTCCGCTTCCCAGTCGGGCGACGGGCCAGGCTCTCCAGCTCGCCGATCAGCGTTTCCAGCTGCTCATCCGATTGCCAGTTCATGAGCTTGTACCAGCGCGTCAGCTCTCGTGCGCGTCTGGCCGAGGAACCGGGTAGGTACTGATGGCGCTGCAGGGAGGCGCGAATGGCGCTGGCCGACTGGTAGATGGCGGCGTGAAGCTGCTTGGCGCCTTCCTCCCGCGGGCTCATCGTCTCCTGAAGCCGCTCTCGTGCGGCGTCCAGCTTGAGCCGGCGCAGCCGCTCCTTCACCTCAGCTTCCTGGCGCCACTCTTCCTCCTCGACCCGGAGTTGCCGGCGGATGCGCTCTTCCCCGGCCCAGAGCTCGCGTTGCAGCACCCGCTCCTGCGCGTCCCGCCGCTGTCGCTCCAATCGAAGCTCGGTCTCCGCCTCCTCCAGCCGGCGGCGCTCCTCGCGCACCTTCC